>Ga0307934_1000008_pt1:0-160000 | contig 167208 bp, 168 predicted proteins | sample OrgLakmetageno90_FD_201838 | JGI IMG/M metagenome (GOLD analysis project Ga0307934, IMG submission 201838) | Saline water microbial communities from Organic Lake, Antarctica - #90 | ecosystem: Environmental > Aquatic > Non-marine Saline and Alkaline > Saline | place: Antarctica...
AATGGGCACTTTGCAGCTATTTACGGCATACCTGTTGTTACAATTTGGGGAGCAACACATCCTTATGCAGGCTTTACACCTTTTGGTCAACCCATAATAAACTCCATCATTCCCGATCTAAAAAAATACCCTGCACTCCCTTCCTGTACTCATGGAAAAAACGTGGTAAAAGGTTATGAAGAGGTAATGAGGAGCATAAAACCCGAAGAGGTAGCTGAGAAAATATTTAATATATTAAAAAGATAGTAATCACTTAGAATTTTAGAAAGATTATTTTTGTGGTAAAACAGTTATTCTAACACAGATTTATGAAAAAAGCACTTAAAATTACCGCTGCTCTTGCCATTCTATTGATTGTAGTACTGGCTATTATTCCTTATTTCTTCAAAGGAAAAATCAAACAGCAAATCAAAAGCAGTATCAACGAACAGGTAAATGCTCAGGTTGATTTTAGCGATGCTAATATTTCGTTGCTCAGCGGATTTCCTAATATTACGCTAACAATTGAAGATTTAAAAATTATAAATTTTGAACCTTTTGAAGGCAAAACCTTGGCTGAAATTGAAAAGGTTGCAGTAAGGCTGCCTTTGTCAAATATCTTGTCATTTTTTTCTGGAAAGCTTTCAGTCAATTCATTTACAGTTACTGGCTGTGATTTAAATCTGATTACCAACAAGCAAGGAATTGCCAATTACGATATTTCCAAACCAACTACCAGCGAAGTTGAAAGCAAGGAAACTGCTGATGAAAGTGAAGGAGTTAATCTTGCAGTAAAAGAATATCAAATTCTAAAAAGCAACTTAAAGTATTCCGACTTCTCGAGCAATATTCATCTAAATCTCGATAACATCAACCACAAGGGGGCAGGGGATTTTTCATCCGCCATTTCAAATTTAAAAACAAACACCAGCACCTTGCTGTCTTTTAACTATGATGATTTTGAGTATTTTAACAAAAAAACACTTGACTTAGAAGCAACGCTAAAGCTAGACTTAGAGAAAATGAAATTTAGTTTTTTGGAGAATCAAGCCAACCTAGATAAACTAAAACTTGTTTTTGATGGATTTTTTCAACTAAACGAAAATGACATGATGCTGGATCTTGCATTCAACACCCCCTCCTCTGAATTCAGCAACTTATTCAACATACTGCCTAGCAATTTTCAATCTTACTTTAACGAAGTAGATGCTACTGGAAATTTCGCTATCGATGGAAGGCTAAAAGGAGTGGTGGATGACAAACACATTCCAACCATCAATCTAAATATGGTATCGAATGGGGCTTCTTTTAAACATAAAAACCTAAACAGCAGCGTAGAAAATATAGCAATAGATGTTTCAATTACCAACAAAACAGGTCTGTCTGACGATACTAAAGTTGAGTTAAAGAAACTCTTTTTCAATATTGAAGAAGATAGGTTTGATGCAAATGCATTTGTTGAACTATTTGAAAACCCAAGAGTTTCTATGAGCTTGGACAGCAAATTCAAACTCGAAAATTTATACAATACACTAAATCTCGAAGCGCTTGAAGGCATGAAAGGCAACATAGTTGGAGAAATTCAAACTTCGTTTGACATGGAAGCAATTAAAAAAAACCGCTACCATCAAACTAAGAGCAAAGGCAATGTGGAGCTTTCCAATTTTATTTACAAAAGCGAGGAGATGAAAGAAACGCTAAATATTAAAAAAGCAATATTTAGGATAGAGAATGACCAATCTTACCTCGACAAACTCACGGCAACAACTGGTAAATCCGACCTAATGGTTGCCGGAAAACTAGAAAATCTTCTTGGCTATTTATTTAATAATGAAGCCATCAAAGGTGATTTCTCACTTGATTCAAATAATTTTGTGGTGGATGATTTTTTATCTGAAACCGAAGAAGAGGAAGTTACTGAAAACAAGCAACCTAATGAAGTAGCACTAGACCAAGTTACCATACCTGATTACCTCAACCTTAATTTTAAGTTAAAAGCCAAACAGGCAAGTTATAATTCAATCAATCTTAAAGATTTTGAAGGAATTTTGGTGGTAAAGGACCAAAAAGCAATGCTGAAAAATATTTCGTTTGGTCTATTTAAAGGAAGGATTAATTTAGATGGTGAGATTTTAACAAAATCCAAAACACCCACATTTGACTTTTCTCTAAATGCGCAGAATTTTGATATCGCACAATCTTTTAGTCAATTAGAACTTTTTAATACTGTGGCGCCTATCTCAGATTTTGTCGAAGGCATACTCAACTCAAACATAAAAATTTCTGGCAAGCTCGATAAAGAGCTTTCGCCAATCATGGCGAGTATCAAAGGCAATGCAGACTCTCAATTGCTATCTTCGCGTGTGCATTTAGAAGACAATGCAACCTTCAAGTCATTGGCTAGTAATTTTGATTTTTTAGATGAGAAAACAATTGACCTCAGCAACCTTAAAACCCATTTGAGTTTTGAGGATGGAAAAGTTCAGGTGAAACCTTTTAACATCAAATACAAAGATATTCCTGTTGAGTTTTCAGGAAGCCACGGGTTTGACCTTTCAATGAATTATGATGTAAAATTGATGGTTCCTGCCCAGTATTTTAGCAGTTACCTAGATGGAATAGTTTCGCTAACCGATGAAGAAAAGAAAGATATGGTGGTGCCAGTAAATGCAAAGCTAACTGGCGACTTTACAAAACCTTTGGTGTCAACAGATTTAAAAACAGCAATTGCATCACTAACCTCGCAAATTGCTAAGAAAAAAGCAGGCAGCCTTATAGAGAATGGCAAAAAAGAGCTGCTAAAGTTTTTTAATAGATAATGCAGGACTTTAAGAGTATTCAAGATTGATTTTATGATTTTTAATTTAAATAATAAAAGATAGATGACATTTCATGAACTAGCAGAACATATATTAAGCCAAGCTGACAAACCATTAACTGCAAACGAAATTTGGCAGTTAGCAGTTGAGCAAGGGCTTCATAAAAAGCTAAATAGTTCAGGAAAAACACCTTGGGCAACTTTGGGAGCAAGACTTTACGTAATATCCAGAGACAACAGCGACTCTGTTTTCAAAACAATTGGTAAAAGACCAAAACGCTTTTACTTAAAGGGTAAAAATTATACAATTGACTTTACGGAATATGAAGAAGGAAAAACCGAAGAGGAAACAGCAATTTCGACTACTCAACCGACTAAAAAATATCTCGAAAAGAACTTACATCCATTTTTGGCTCATTATGCCTTTTACAATTTAAACTGCCATTGTAAGACTATCAATCATAGTAAATCGGATAAAAAGAGTTTCGGAGAATGGGTTCATCCAGATATGGTAGGCTGTGTTTTTCCGATTGATGAGTGGGATAACGAAGTTTTAGAATTGAGTTCTGCTGTTGGTAATACGTCTGTAAAATTCATCTCTTTTGAGCTCAAAAAAGAATTGAATTTATCAACTTTAAGAGAGAAGTTTTTTCAAACTGTTTCCAATTCATCATGGGCTAATGAAAGTTATATCGTTGCTGCTGAAATTTCTAAAAATGAAGATTTTCTATCGGAACTTGCTCGACTTTCCTCATCATTCGGTGTTGGGGTTATTGAATTAGATGTTGATGATCCGAATTCGGCATCCATAAAATTTCCTGCAAAAACTAGAAAAAGCCTTGATTGGGAGACTATGAATAAGCTGACTGTAATGAATAAAGACTTTAAACAGCTTATAAAAAGAGTGCGGATTGACTTAAAAAGTAATGAGATACAAAAAGAGAAGTACGATAAAATACTTGACGAAGTACAGCTAGAAAAAACAATCAACAACTAGCCATACTCGCATAATTAGTAGAAAAACAGCAATGCATCTTTCTTTCTCAATCATCATACCGGTTTACAACAGACCTAAAGAGGTTAAAGAGCTTTTAGAAAGTTTAGCAACACAAAATTATGGCAAACCATTTGAGGTGATTTTAGTAGAAGATGGTTCGGAAATAAGCGCCGAGGAGGTGGCTGCAAGTTTTTCTACTAAACTAAACATCAAATACCTATCAAAAGACAACTCTGGACCTGGCGATAGCAGAAACTTTGGGGCAGTTCATGCTACGGGCAACTATTTCATCTTTTTTGATTCCGACTGTATCATTCCTCCTTCCTATTTAAAAGAAGTTGAAAGTCACCTTCAAGAATATTATTCGGATGCTTTTGGAGGCATGGACAAAGCACATGAGGGTTTTTCCGTGCTTCAAAAGGCCATTAGCTATAGCATGACTTCGCTCTTTACCACAGGTGGGGTGAGGGGTGGTAAAAAAAACATTCACAAGTTTCAGCCCAGAAGTTTTAACATGGGTGTATCGCAAAAAGCTTTTGAAAAAGTAAAAGGCTTTCAGAAAATTCATGTGGGGGAAGACATCGACCTTACACTAAGATTATGGCAAGCAGGCTTTAATAGTCAGCTTATAGAAAATGCTTTTGTGTTTCACAAAAGAAGAAGCTCTTTCCGTGCTTTTTACAAACAAATGCATGCTTTTGGTAAGGGGCGCGCCTACCTCAACAGAATTCACCCAACAACTAGCAAAATTACCTTTTGGTTTCCAACAGTTTTTATGCTAGGAATTACCTTGGCAGTGCTTTTGGCATTTTTAAATTTTACAGAATTGTTGGTTGTTTATAGTATTTATTTTGCAATTATCTTAGTGGATTCTACTTTTAAAAATCAATCTTTAAGAGTCGGTTTTTTAAGTATTTTCACTACTATTTATCAATTTACTGGCTATGGTATTGGATTTTTAAAAGCAATCTTAAATAACCTTAAAAATCATGTTAAAGCTTAACAAATGAAAACCCTACAAAAAATACCCGTTGTGATTTTAAATGGATTCCTAGGGTCTGGGAAAACAACCCTTTTTAGGAGTCTTCTATCACAATCCAAAAAGCAAAACATACCTGTTTGCGCAATTGTAAATGACATGAGCGAACTAGATGTAGATGGTGAATTGCTTAGCAACACCACCGTAGTTGAGCATGACAGCAATATTTTAGAATCCATTTCTTCTTGTGTGCTAAGTAGCAAAAAAGGGATTGAAAAACTAGATCAGGCAATTCAAAAGTTATTGATGAACACCTCTCCAAAACTAATCATCATAGAAACTTCTGGCAGCTGTCATCCCATGCCTCTTGTTCAATATTTTAAAAATCACAAGCTCGTGCAGCTCACTGGGGTGCTGGTACTTGTAGACAGCCTGATGCTGGTAGATGACTTTAATAATGGTGAAAGTCTCATTCCTAAAATGCAGAAAAATATGGCTGAAGGAAAAAGAGACTTGGTAAATCTTTTGGTAGAACAAATCATGTTTTGCAATCACTTGTTTCTTACAAAAGTAGATAAGGTTGAAAAAGACAAACTGACTTACCTCTCAACATTTATTCAAAAAATCAATCCTTTGGTTTCTGTTCATTCTTTACTGTTTGGCAATCTTTCTATAACGTCGCTATTAGCGCTTGAGGTTTACAATTATTCGAGCGTTGCTCAACTAGAAAAAGAATTAGCACCCATATTGGATACTGAACAACATACTGAAAAACCTTACAATCTAGAAATCAGTATTATAAAAGATGATCGACCTTTTCACCCACAGCGGTTATGGAATGTTTGTCATCAATACCTAGACAAACAAATTTACAGGAGCAAAGGTTTTTTCTGGCTTGCCAGCCGAAATAAGCATTCTTTGCTTTGGCAACAAGTGGCTGGAAGCATCAGTTTAGAATTGATTGGCTCTTGGCGAGCAGGAATTATAGAGGATAAAAAAAATCATCTTACAGCTTTTGAAACAGCACAGTTAAAAGAACATATTGCAAAAGAAACGGGGCGTTTTGGAGATAGACACTGTGAGCTAACCATTATTGGCGATAAAACACAAGTAGCGCAATTCACAGAAAAATTAAAAGCTTGTTTTTTAACAGATGAAGAAATAGAACTTTGGAAAACTAGTCATTCGTTTGAAGACCCTTGGCCAAAAGAAATGGCAAGGCTGATAAATTAATTTTCTTGATCAAAGTCTGAAAAGCAATGAATGTAAGAGGAGTCAAAAACAAACTTTACGCTTTCAAAATGACAACGTACTCTTACAAGTAGTTTGATCATCTTCTATATCGGAAGCTGAGGCTTCTCTAAATTCGGGTATACGGCTATTTAAATTGGTGCTAAAACCAATTAGAAGCTTGTTTCCAAACTCTCCTTCTAATTCATTTAATTTTTCTTGTAATGAGATGATTAAATCCTCTAGTTCAGCAACTATTGGGCAGTCTTCTTTATTTTCTTGATTCTGATCTTTATTCTCAAAAAATTTATGAACCGCGCAAGGATCAGTAAATTTTATGTGAGTAAATTTCTGAAGAGAAGTATCAATTTTTTTAATTATTCCATTCAATTCCTCAAGTGCATATTCAAACTTATGAAGCAACAACTTTTGTTTATAATTAATTGATTCACCTTTTACCAGATTAGTTTCATCTAATTTATCTTTTTCTTTTTGAAAATCTACTTTAAAAGAATTAATCTCAGCTATATACCTAGGAATCTCATCTATCATTTTCTGAAATTCATCGTAAGAATCTAATTCATCTGTAAATACCATATCTGCTAGTCTTTCGCTGTTGCCTTCAAAGTATGATTCGGTAGAATCGAAAAAAGGACTTTCTTGACTTAAAGAAGATGAGGAGGATCGTGTTAATGATTGTTTCGCTGTATTATCAGACTCACTTTGTGCGCCAAACAAAGCAACACAACCAATATTTACACAAATGGAGTATGCGTTATTTAAAATATGCCACATGTTGCTGTTTTGCTTTTAATGTTTTGTTAAAATTTCTTGGGTAATAAATTCGTCTAATCAAATCATTTTTTTTTAGAAATTCATCAATTTTTCTAACCATTCGAAAGCTATTTTTATAAAATAACTTTCATCCAACTTTTCTATAATTTTTATCTAGAAATTACCAATCAATTTAAATTAGTTATTGTTTTTTAAAGTTTGAATCTTCAAATTTTTAATTGCAAATTTAAACCCGGAACCTAACTGTTTATTGTTTTTTTTTACCAGTTTTTTCAGGTAGTAGATTTTCCGAATTAGCAATGAGTAAACTTCCCTTAGAGGAAAAACTTGCTCCACAAAATTCAACAAATAAGCCTTCAAATCCTTTCATATTATTACCTTTTGAATTACTTGATATACTTGAATCATCTGATACATTTAGATTTAAAGACTTAAAGAACTCTAAAGCTTTCCCAAAAAATCCTTTTTTTTCTTTTTTTCCTTCAAGAGACAACTTATTTCTATATTCTTTTTTGTACTCATTTTCGTTTTGCATTCTCGATTTTTCTAAATCCTTGTCATCATTTTCATCCCTAAATCCCTTTATTTTTTTATGCTCATATATACTCTTAAATACTCTTTCATAACTATCGAAGTATTCGTCAGCTTTATTTATATCATTAGGATACAAAAGATGTGACATTAACCTTATTGAGTCTTCAATATCAAAATCCTGACTATTTATTCGGTTTCTGTGAAGCAGTCTTGCAGCTTCTTTATTATGACAAAATTCTTTAGGACTACTGGATAATTTTTTTTTTCTTTTTGATTTTCCCATTTTTAAAAATTTTAAATTAAAAATAATGTTCTAGACCGTTTTACCAAAAAACACCTAGCCTGAGTGCATATAAGTGTTTGTATTTGAGATGATAAATAAAATTATATTATAAATACAACATAAAATTTAGTTTATGCATCAAAGTTATGACAACTATTTAAAATAACTACCCGAAAAAGATTTTTTACATTTTCAAAAAAATCAACAATAAAAATTCCACACTTTTTTTCTTACCTTGGGTTGATTAGATCATTATTTATATGAGGAAGTTTTTCATACTTATTCCAATCCTTAAGTGTTCATTTGTGTTTGCGCAAATCGATTCTTCCACAAGATTTTTTGGCGAAAAACCTGCTAGTTATGAGCTAATAAGAGTAGCGCCTAAAAAAGATTTTTCAACCAACATCGAATCGATATTGAACCTTGAGGAAATCAATAAAAAACTGGAGGAAAAAAACCAGAAAGACAACACTAATTTTTTGAAAGAAACTTTGCCCGATAAAGAAATTATTGGTTTAAAATACTGGAAAGGCGAAGATGTAACACACAAAAAATTAGAAAGCAATGAAAGCCTTGGTGAGTTATACACAAAATCTAATATTTTAAGGGTGGTTTTTAGGGACTTTGGAGCTATTGATGGCGATATCATCAAGCTTTACTTAAATGAAAAATCATTGAGATACAATATTGATTTGAGGTCTGGTGGTTTTTCGTATTATTTTGAACTAAAGGAAGGCTACAACCGATTAGATTTTAAAGCTTTGAACCAAGGAACGTTAGGTCCGAATACTGCAGAGCTTCAAGTATACGACACTAAAGATGTCTTGCTCACTCAAAAGGAATGGAACTTAAACACCAACGAAACTGCAACATTGGGAATTGTAAAGCAATAATGAGCAACCGATTCCTGAACCCTAAATACAGAATATTGCCCCTACCAACAACACACGAATGTCAGGTAAAATAGCCTAAAAAATGGCTTCAAAATTCACGATGAATGATGGTAAATGATTAACTTTGCAACATGAGAATCATTGAACTGGAATCAGTAGACTCTACTAGCACCTACCTGAAAAATTTATCTGAAAAAGAGAAATTAGCGAATTTCACTACGGTTACTGCTGGTTATCAAACAGCTGGAAGAGGACAAATGGGTACAAAGTGGACTTCTGAAAAAGGCATGAACTTGACTTTTAGCACCATCGCTTACTTGTCAAACTTTCATGTGTCATCTCAATTTTACTTGAGTATGGCTGTTTCGTTAGCAGTATTAGATGCCTTGAAAAAATATGCCAAAGCAGATTGGGCTGTAAAATGGCCAAATGACATCCTGGCAAATGGTAAAAAAATATGCGGACTGCTCATTGAAAATAGCGTGAAAGGAATAGCTGTAAAAAGCACCATTATTGGGGTTGGAATTAATATAAACCAAGTAAATTTTCCATCAAACATACGCAATACAAATTCTTTGAAACTGATGACACAACAAGATTTTGACCTCAAAGAAATACTTATTGATGTCCTGTCATCTATAAAAAAAAACATAGAAAATTTATCTGAAAACAACTTCAAAAACCTGAAAGAAAAATATTACGAAAATCTTTTTATGTTCAACAAGGTTGTAAAGTTTGAATCTACTAATGAGTCAATATGTTTTGCCGGAAAAATAAAGGAAATAAGCAATAGCGGTGCCATTGCAATTGAAATGCAAAATAAGGAAATTAAGAAGTTTAACTTCAAAGAAATACGACTCATCACTACAAATTAAAACGCTTTTCAAAACCATGAATTCAAATATTATTACTGCAGGAATTTTAAAAGCGCTGGGCATACTATTTGGTATTTTTATGCTCTTCTTTTTTTTCTATAAAATCCAAACCATTCTTGTCTATATAGCTATTGCTGTAATTATCTCACTGATTTCAAGACCTGTTATCGGATTTTTAAAGAAAAGGCTAAGGCTCCCCATCAATTTGGCAGTAATCATTACCATGATTTTGTTTATCGCTACTTTTTCTGGAATCATTGCCATGTTTGTTCCGCTCATCATCAAACAAAGTGAAAATCTAGCCTTGCTTGATATTGAGCAACTTCAAATAAATGTTGAAAAACTACTTTCGCAAACCAATGACTATTTTTTAACACATGACATAGACATTATAAGCGAGTTCAAAAATCTCGATATTTTTAGTGGTGTAAAAAAAGTACCAAATATTTTAAACACCTTATTAGGAACCATCGGAGACTTTGGAATTGGACTATTCTCTGTCATATTTATTGCCTTTTTCTTTATGAAAGACACGCATTTGGTAGAAGACTCCATTTATGTAATGGTAAACACTGGCAACGAAAACAAAGTACGAAGGTCTATGACTTCCATCAAAAGCTTACTTTCTAGATATTTTATTGGATTGGTTTTTCAAATCCTAGCTATTTTTATTCTTTACACACTTATTTTACTTATTTTTAATATAGAAAACGCGGTGGTTATTGCATTTTTGTGCGCATTGCTAAACCTCATACCCTTTCTTGGTCCTGTTATTGGCGGGCTGCTAATGATGTTCCTAACCATGAGCAGCAACCTAGGACAAGATTTTCAAGACTATATTTTACCCACCACCATATATGTGATGATTGGGTTTACAATCGCTCAAATTATTGACAACTTTATAAGTCAGCCCTATATATTCTCAAACAGTGTAAAATCTCATCCCCTAGAAATTTTCTTAGTCATTCTAATCTCTGGAGTGTTGTTTGGAGTGGTTGGAATGATAGTGGCAGTACCTAGTTACACCGTTATCAAAGTGGTTTTAAAAGAGTTTTTATCCGAAAACAAAATTGTAAAATCACTTACCAAAAACTTAAGATAGTCCGCTAAAAAAAATCAAACTTAATGAACAATCGAAGTGTGTATTCCGAAATCCAACATGGCATTGCTACCCTAGAATTTTTTAGCGAAGATGCCAATGCTCTGAACAAAGAGCTTTTAAGTAGGCTTTGTGATGAGTTTAAAAAGCTGGACAAGAATAGTGACGTAAAAGCAATCATCCTTAAAAGCGAAAAAAACAAAACTTTTTGTGCAGGTGCCTCTCTTAAAGAGCTGGTAGCAATTAATGATATTGAAAGTGGGGTTGATTTTTTTATGGGATTTGCAAACCTCCTCAATACCATGCGTACCTGTTCAAAAATAATTATTGGGCGAATTCAAGGAAAAGCAGTAGGCGGAGGGGTTGGAATAATTGCAGCTTGCGATTATTGCTTTGCTACAGAGCAATCTGCCATCAAACTTTCGGAATTGAGTATTGGATTAGCCCCTTTTGTAATTGAACCTGCAGTAACACGGAAAGTTGGCGTAGGAGCTTTTGCGGAATGCACCTTTGAACCTACCACTTGGAAAAATGCTTATTGGTGTAAAAGCAATGGACTCTATGCCAGGGTATTTGAGTCAATTGCCGAAATGGATCGTGAAATTGAATACCTCTCAACGAGTTTTGAGGGGTATAACCCACAAGCTTTACAGGAATTAAAAAAAACCTTGTGGGCAGGCACAGGGCATTGGGAAGCGCTGCTAGAAGAACGTGCCCTGATGAGCGCAAAACTTGTTTTATCTGAACACTGCAAAAAAGCAATTGAAAAATATAAAAATTGACTATTTTTTTATAAACAAACAGGGCAAATCATGAAATATTTAGCATACCTACCTTCTGTTATTTACTACCTACTTTTTCTGCTTACTTTGTTAATATTCCACCCAATTCAGTGGTTGAGCTTAAAAGTAGGAGGCTACCAAGCACACAAAAAATCTGTAGATGTGATGAATTGTATACTGCTAAACTTGCTAAGAGTGTTGGGAACGCGGATATCATTTACCAACCAGCATGAATTACCAAAAGGGGTGCCCTACATTATCGTAGCCAACCATCAAAGCGTGAACGACATCATTTCTATTGGCTACTTCTTAAGAAAGCTTCACCCAAAATACATTTCAAAAAAAGAACTTGGCAAAAACATTCCAAGTGTGTCCTTCAATTTAAGACATGGAGGCTCTGTGTTGATTGATAGAAGTTCTGGAAGTCAGTCTATAAAAGAAATCATAAAAATTGGCAGCTACATAGAAAAAAACAACCGATCTGCCGTTATCTTTCCAGAAGGCACCCGAAGCAGAGACGGAAAACCAAAACCATTTTATGAAAATGGATTGAAGTTTTTGGTAAAAAAAGCACCTTCTGCTTACCTATTGCCCGTCACCATCAACAATTCTTGGAAATCACTCAAATACGGAGGTTTTCCAATGGCATTGGGCGTGAAACTTCAACTACACGTTCACAAACCCCTAAAAGTAAGTGACTACGAATTTGAAGAATTGTTTAAAACCGTAGAAGCTCAAATAAAGTCTAAAATTGTATAGGGTTTAAGCGTTATAATTCCCCTAAAACAGCACTGTTTTTAACCAGGTTCAATGCCTGATTTTTTTTGTATTCAGCAAATCCATCAATAAAATTAAATCTATTTTAGCTTAATTAAATAAGGGATATTTATATACATTTGTTTGATACTTTAAACACCCTTAACCTCATACAGAATCTGTTATAGGTAATTAGAATAAATATGAGTGATAATAGAGATGACTTCGATAGCTCGACAATTGAATTTTTAAAGAAAAGAACTGCTTTTATTTGTTCCAACCCTAGTTGTCGAGCAATGACTATTTCCCCCTCAGAAAAAGATGAAAAAAAATTCATTTATATAGGAAAAGCTGCTCATATAACTGCTGCATCACTAGGAGGTCCTAGATATAATTCTTCTTTAACTTCAGAAGAAAGAAAATCTATAAGTAATGGGATTTTTCTTTGTAGCAGTTGTGCAGATATGATTGATAAGAATAGAGGAATTGACTTCCCAACTCCGCTAATCAATGAATGGAAAAAACAGCACGAAGAATGGATTAGAGATACTTTGAATAAGAAATTGACAGCTGAAAAACAACCCGAACAAGTTATTAATGTTACTAGCAATCATCAACAAGGAGGCATTACAGCAGGTGTTGTAAATGTTAGTTCACAGCCAAGAAAATTTACTACAGATGCTCAACAACAAATAATGCAACTGCTTTCTGGAAAATCAGGTCAAACGATTACTGTTACATCTACAATGGGTGATGGAGAAGCATTTAGTTATGCTACGCAAATAAAAACATTTTTAGAGGTTAATGGGTTTTCAGTAAATGGCGTAAATCAAGCCGTTTATACTCGACCTGTAATGGGGCAAAACTTTAATCCAAATAAATTGGAAATCCTAATAGGAACAAAACAATAAAAACCAACAGCTGCTAGCGAATTAGATTTTAAGGGAAAATATACCCGCCACCCTTTTAGGTACGATCACTATACCCACACCAGCAGGCGTATATTTTTTTTGCAGAAGACTCATGATTTTGAATTAAATTATTTCCGTATTTATTTGTCTTTTAGGAAAAATTGTTTTTTATTACGTTACAATAAATTTAAATCAAAATGAAGCAACTAACCAACGCTAAACCTCAACAAAAACCATTAACTAGCATTGATGAGATAAGAGATTTTTTCAAAAACAATACTACCCCCATCTACTCTATTGGTCCAAGTAGTTTTAATTTGATTGGCTTAGAGAAATGGATATCAAACTTTACACTAATCACTTATATCGACTGTTTTGATGGGCAATGTGAGCATGTTTTTTCTCCAAAAAAAGTGATTAACCATGATGAATTTCGTAGTGTAGAAGATGTAAATAACTACCTTTTAACCCACCCAGAGGTTATTGATCTTATCAAGAAAAATGAAAAACCTGGTGAAAAGAGTGTGGTAGTATTTTCAATGTTTGACAGTAAAACTGAAATATTAGCAAAACAACTTAACCTAGAAATTTGTCTTCCTAATATTAAGCTAAGAACCCATGTAGATGATAAAATTAATACAACTTACATTGCAGAAAGAGCTGGTGTGCCGTGTGTTCCGAACATAACTGCTAAGGTGAATAGCTATTCACACATAAAACCACTCTCTAGTAGCCTTGGTACAGATTTGGTAATTCAAACTCCTTTTGGGCAGTCTGGTCAAACTACATTTTTTATTTCCAATGAAGCTGACTATAACAAACATGCTGCTGAAATAGAAAAAGAACAAATAGTGAAAATCATGAAAAGAATTGATAGTCATAGCAGTACCGCTATGGAAAGCTGTGTTACAAATCAAGGCGTACTATCAACCCCTTTACATACAGAATTGATAGGATTTGAAGAGCTCACAGCATATAGAGGTGGGTGGTGTGGAAATGAAATTTACCATGATGTTTGCAGCAAAAACATAAGAGAAAAAACTAAAATTTACAGTCAAAAATTTGGAGATCAATTATGGAAAGAAGGCTATAGAGGTTGCTTTTCTCTTGACTTTTTAATTGATAGAGCTAATGATGAAGTTTATTTAGGTGAATTAAATCCAAGACTATCTGGGATTACAAACATTAATAACAACGCAAAATTTGCAAATACTGATGTTCCTATATTTTTATTTCACTTGTTGGAATGGATGAGCATTCCTTTTAAGCTTGATCTTAAACTATTAACTGATAAGTGGGCATCTGAAGCTTGCATGGATGAGTGGAGTCAAATGATCATAAAACACACCCTAGATACAGTCGAAATGATTACTGACACAGCTGATTCCGGTATTTGGAAAATGAAAGTGGACAGTAACCTGTCTTATAAAAAATTCGCATCAAATCAAAATGAAATAAATGGTGAAAATGAGGCTTTTTACATAAATATTACCCAACCTGGAACTATTATGACTGAAGGTAATAATTTAGGTGTCTTAATTTTAAGAGGGCGATTAATGACTGATAACCATGAGCTTTCTATGCGTGCAAAAAAATGGATCAATGCAATTCGTTCATTATATAGGTCAGAAATAGTTAATTTCAATGAAGAAATTAATACCAAAGCAGAGGATAAGGAGATAAAAGGAATGTTCTGAGTGAATTTTTCTTACGAAGCTATTGAGATTTAGATTAAATCACTAAATATCAAAGTCTCATTAGCGCTCATTTCTAATGAATACCTATAAAGAATCAACACTAGCAACTATTATTTTTTGGATGTAGCACCCTTCAAATAATGAATAGCGAAACCTACATCAATTCATAAAAAACTAAAAAAAATACTTTTACCTCAACCTGTCCATTGATTTTATAAGTGCTTCATCTTTCTTAATGCCTGCCAGTGCTAGCGAGGTAAAAATCATAGAAAATAAGGGTGTGAATAGCAAAAAAAGCTCTTGATAGGACATGGTATTTATATCCGTATTTCTTATGTAGTAAACAAGTACTGTAAAAATCGAAAGATTAAACAACTGATTCAAGATGCAAAAAAAACGCTGAACACTCCTTTTCTTGAACAGAAAAATAGTGATGAAGGAAATTCCAGCTACTAGAAACAGGCTATTTTCTAGAAATCTAAAAGAAAATTGATACTGATCGTGTGGAATTTCAATTAAAAAATTGTAGGGATCGTAAAATGCTTCTTTGCCAAAAATTAAGTACGCACAAACCCCAGAAATAAGGAACGCTATTAGTAAATGAATGGTCTGTATCCTTTGTATCATTCCGTATTTTTTATTTAAAATTTAGACAAAAAATGCTGCTAACAATTAGAAAAGCTAGCTTACACATACTTATACCTCCGTCATTTCAATATCAAGATTCATTTTGGTAAGTCTAGGAATAATATCGCCATAGCCCCTTTCTATATTTTCTATACCAGTTAGCGTAGTGGTTCCTTCGGCAGCTGCAGCTGCAATTACGTATGCCAAGCCAGCCCTTAAATCTGGTATTTGAATGGTAAAATTATTTGAAATCAATTTTGTAGGACCAATAATAATAGCGCTATGCTCGTGGTTGGCATCTTTAAACCTACAAGGTGCACTCCCCAAACATTGGGTAGAAGTTTGAACTTTAGCACCCAACTGCTCCAGTGCTTTTAGGTATCCTAGCCTACGCTCATACACCGTTTCGTGAATAACGCTTACGCCATTTGCTTGCGTGAGTATGGATGCAAAAGGCTGCTGCCAATCTGTAGAAAAACCTGGATACACATCTGTTTCAATCAACGCAGGAGTCAGCGGGTTTTCTCGGTAAAATTTGATACTCTCAGGACCTACCAAATCAAAGCCACCACCTACTTTTCTAAAGTAAGATAAAAAATTACCCAAAGTACTAGGTCTGATTCCATGCACCACAATACTACCGTTGGTTACGCAAGCCAATGAAGCCCATGAGGCAACCTCAATCCTATCGCCCAACACTTTCATATTGGTTCCTTTTAGGCTTTTTACACCTTCTACAATAAACTCTTTTCGAACATTGGTAAATATGATGGCACCCATAGATCTGAGCATGGTTATCAGCTCAAAAATTTCAGGTTCTACAGCAGCATTTTTAAGTACGGAAGTTCCTTCTGCAAGAACGCTTAAATATAAAAAAGTTTCGGTAGCACCTACGCTAGGAAATGGAAGCTCAATTTGAGTTCCCTTTAACCTACCCGACTTACTTGCTATGTAACCAAATTGATTTTCAATCACCTCTCCGCCAAAAGCTTTGATGGCATTGATGTGAAAATCAACTTTTCGCTCACCAATTTTACAGCCACCCAAAACAGGCACAGATACTTTGTCAAAGCGATTCATCAAGGCGCTTAATAACAATATTGGCATTCTATTCGCACCACTATCTGGCAAGGTAATTGCAGAACTGGTCAACGAATCAGGAGCAATCATCATCTCCCCTTTTTCTTTGTCATACGCTGCTCCAACGCCAATTCCCATGAGCATATCATAGGTGATTTGGGTGTCTCCTATGGCTGGCACATTGGTAAAAGTGGTTTTGTCTTTGGTTAGTAAGGCAGCAATCATTGCTTTTGTAACAAAGTTTTTTGCTCCCAATGCTGTGATTTCGCCTTGTATTGGCTTCCCTCCTCTTATTTTGTACGCTCGCATGCTATTAGTTTTTAATATTTAGATAATGAATAATCACTTTTTACAAAGTTACTTACTCAAATGGATTCCTTGTTCAAATCTTTGCTCAATTGTAGAGCGTTCTCTTCTACCTTCTCTTTTAGTGTTTGCTTGTAAAGTAGTATTTTTTGCAGTAACTCCTTATTATTGCTACCCAAAATCTGAGCTGCTAAAATACCTGCATTTTTCGCACCATTCAAGGCTACCGTAGCTACTGGCACACCACCAGGCATTTGTAAAATGGACAAGATGGAGTCCCAGCCATCAATGGAATTTCTTGACTTGATAGGAACGCCTATAACTGGCAATGGCGAAATACTCGCAATCATGCCAGGCAAGTGAGCTGCTCCGCCCGCTCCAGCAATAATAACACGAATCCCTTTTAAATGTGCATTACTCGCATAATCCCATAATTTTTTTGGCGTTCGGTGTGCAGAAACAATGTCTACCTCTACTGCTATTTCAAATGACTTTAAAACGTCAATGGCTTCTTGCATTACGGGCAAGTCTGAAATACTCCCCATTACGATGCTTACTTTGTTCATTTTTTTCAAGTGTTAATTTACATGGTTTTGAGTGTCATTCATATTCAACATATCTTCCAGATGCAACCTAGCATTCGACAACCTTGGTATTTTGTGCTGCCCGCCTAGCTTGTTGCTTTTTTTTAGCCAGTTGTAAAACAAATCTTGTTTTGCTACGTGTATTATTGGCATCGCCAAGGTCATGTTTTTGTGGCGTTTTGCTTCATAATCTGAATTGATTGACTTTAAGGAATCATCCAATATTTTGGTAAACAATGCTAAATCTTGTGGTGGTTCGTAAAACTCTATCAACCACTCATGTCCGCCACTCTCTTGTCCTTGCATAAAAATAGGTGCAACGGTGTAATCTTTAATAGATGCTTTTGTGTCTGTACAAGCAATCTTCAGTGCCTCTTCGGTGTTTTCTACAATCAATTCTTCGCCAAATACATTGATAAAATGCTTGGTTCTTCCAGTAACTTTTATTCTATAAGGCTCTAAAGAAGTGAATTTTATAGTATCTCCTATAATATACCTCCAAAGCCCGGCATTGGTGGTGATAATAATGGCATAATTTACATTTAACTTCACCTCTTGCAATGGTATTGCCACTGAATCTTCACCATTAAAGTCATTCATAGGAATGAACTCATAGAATATTCCATAATCAAGCATCAACAACATATCGGAGGCATCATTCCTGTCTTGTATGGCAAAGAATCCTTCTGAAGCATTGTAGGTTTGATAGTATTTGAAATCTTTTTTGGGAATTAATTTTTCATACTGCTCTTTGTAAGGGTCAAAACTAACTCCCCCATGAAAATATACTTCTAAATTAGGCCAAACCTCTGCAATGCTTTTTTTACCTGTTTTCTCCAACACACGATTCATCAGCACAAGCATCCAGCTTGGCACGCCCACTAGGCTGGTAATGTTTTCGTTAACGGTTTCTTTTACCATGGCATCCATCTTGGCTTCCCATTCGTCCATCAGTGCTACTTTTTGGCTAGGTGCGCTGCTAAAATCTGCCCAAAAAGGCATATTTTCGATAATAATTGCCGACAAATCACCAAAATAAGTATTGTTAGATTCGTGCAAGGCGCTACTTCCGCCTAACCTCAATGCTTTTCCTGAAAACAAATCAGCATCGGGATTGTTGTTAAAAAACATGCACAACATATCTTTTCCTGCTTTCATGTGGCAATGCTCTATAGCTTCTTCACTTACAGGAATAAATTTACTCTTGGCATTGGTGGTTCCGCTAGATTTTGCAAACCACTTGATAGGAGTAGGCCAAAACACATTTTGAACTCCTTTTCGGCATTTATCTATCCAAGGCTCAATAGATTCATACTGCCTAAGTGGCACATTTTCTCTAAAGGCTTCATAATTATTCAGCTCAACAAAACGATATTTTTTTCCAATTTCAGTATTCTTGGCAGTCTGCAACAGGTCGGAAAGCAGCTCTTGCTGTACTTCTATTGGATATTTTAAGAACAATTCCATTTGGTGTTTTCTTTTCTTTAAAAACCAAGAAATTATTGAGTTTACAAAAGTAAATGGCATGACTGAATTACTATCTTTAGGCAATAAAATTATAAAACTTTTGTATGCAACTCACTACAGTTTTAAAAAAAATGACTTCGGAGCTTATCAATCACCATCAAGTCTCTTATTATTTGGCAACATCCGATCACTTTATCAACATGAATCAAGCAATTAATTGCAAGTTAAGCATTGATTTTAAAGGATGTAACTGTTTGAATTGCCAAGAAGATAAAAAAATATACCGTCAAGGCTTTTGTTACAATTGTTTTTACAAAAGTCCTAGCACCGCAGATTGGATTATAAAACCTGAGCTAAGCAAAGCGCACCTAGCTATTGAAGACAGGGATCTGGACTACGAAAAGAAAGTACAACTTCAGCCACATATTGTATATCTGGCTTTGAGTAGCAATGTAAAAATAGGGGTTACCCGAAAAACACAAGTGCCTACCCGATGGATTGACCAAGGGGCGACCAAAGCCATTGAAATACTAGAAACACCAAACAGGTATTTGGCAGGCATTACCGAAGTGGCACTAAAAAAGTATGTTGCTGACAAAACAAGCTGGCAAAAAATGCTTAAAAATGAAATTGCTGAGGGTGATTTGCTGGAAGAAAAAGAAAGGCTTAAACAGTATATTCCAGCAGAGGCAATGGCTTATTTTCTAGAAAGCCAACATACAGAAACCCATATTGAATATCCTGTTTTGGAATATCCAACTAGTATTCAATCACTTAAAATAGATAGAGACATCAATTATAGTGGTGTACTAAAGGGAATTAAAGGTCAGTACCTGTTGTTTGCAGATGGTACGGTTTTTAACATCAGAGGTAATGAAGGCTGCCGCGTACAGCTATCTATTGATTAAAAAAAAAATGAAGCAATTTATACTAAAACTTTAACCATGAATGATTTAAAAAATATAAAAGCACTCACCTTCGATTTTTGGGAAACACTCTACAATGATACACCAAGCCAACATGATGCAAGAAATCACTTTCGGATGAAATGGCTGTACGAGTACTTGAAAAAGCATGTAGATAATCTTCAACTAGAGGAATTAACCGCAAATTACGCAAAGATTAAAAAGGAGTTTCATGCCATTGCAGGAAAAAATCTAGGCAAATCTTTTGGTATTTCAGACCTTGTGTTGGCAGTAGTTAATAGCTACCACATAGCTATTTCTGAAAAATATGAAGAGATTTGTGAGTTGATTGCTAAAATGGATGAATTGACTTTTCTGTATCCTCCAATAATCAATGAAGATGCTTATTCGGTTGTAAAGCAATTGGCTCAAAAATACCCACTTGCCATTATTTCCAACACACACCAAACCAACGGAAAAGCAATCAGAAAGTTGCTGGCTCGTGATGGATTACTTACTGCATTCTCTAAATACACTTTTTCTGATGAGGTTGGTATTGAAAAACCAAGCAAACTTATTTTTTTGCAAACCCTAGCGTGGCTAGAGCTCGCTCCAGAAGAAGTAGTTCATATTGGCGACAACAAACAAGCTGACTATTATGGAGCTTTGAATGCTGGTATGCAATCTGTATGGTTGAATACAGAAAATGAACAACAGGCTGATAATGTGAATGTTTTACAAATTAAAAGACTATTAGAAATCCCCAACCTGCTGCTTTCTAAATAAAGAACAGTAGGTTGAATCAGCACTGTTTTTATAAATCTAAGAATGCCTTACACCACTCCCCTGACCTTTAGATTGGTCAGAGTTTTGTTCTTTTTGTTCTTCTTGTTCTCCATTTGAGCTATCTGGATTAGTGCTAATCACCTGAGGGTTTTGAAATCCAGACATTCCAAGCAATATCTGTGCTTCTTTATTAAGAACAGAAACATCTTTAGCTATATCAATCAATCGCCCTTCAATAGTCTCTAAATCAGCATACTCTTCAAGGCTCTTTGCTGACTTATAAAGCGATACCTCTAACCCCTTAATTATCTCAGGCAACTTTTCTATGAGACTCTGAGAGGGATAGGGGCACCGTTTTTTAAATATCTTACGAATTTCTTTTATTACTATCTTTCTAGCAGGATAATCACTGTTTTTTTGCCATTCCGGCTTAAACTTTTCATTATTGGAAGTTTCCATAATTATTATAAAGATTTACAAATTAAAAATGTGAATACTACAGTAAATACTGTGTAAAATTTTCTTTTAATAAGATACACAAAAAAATTAAAACAGCAAAATTCTTATAAAAAATCGGTTTTAATAACTGCTTTTTTCCACAAAGAAGTCAATCAAAAAGAAATCAAATAACTATATAGCTAACATACAAGCACTTATTTAATCCGTTGTTTTACAATCATTTATTTTTTTTCAAAATCAATTTTATTCTGTTGAGCAATTTACTTGGAATAAAGTTGCAATCGTTTATTGGCACCCATTGATAACTACTCACTTCATTCAAATCTAAATTGATTTCTACAGCATGCTTGAGCCTGAATAAGTGCCTAAAATCGTGGTGAAAATGCGCAGGTTCTTTCTTTTTTGGATTTTCTGGAATAAGATGTGTGTCAACGTCAATGGCTGATGGATGTACAATATCGTATTGCAACTTACCTACCCCTACTTCTTCTTCAAGCTCACGAACAGCAGTATTTATAGGGGCATCGTCTTGCTGCTCGCAATGCCCCCCTGGCTGTAGCTTTCGATCTAAATTTAGGTTGTGTATGCACAATATTTTCGTTGAATCTGGCGAAAGCAAAAAACAACTTCCAGTAGTATGCCCATTAAAATTTTTTCTATCTGTTAAATCTTCCCCCAATGCTAATTGTTTTAACAGCTTTTTGGAGGCCTCTTGCCCAAAATCCTTGAAACATTGATTGATTTGTGCTCTGATATTTTCAGAAAAAAAAGACGTTGTTTTTGTTGAATTGTTCAATTTGAATTTGAATTTTAGAGGTTTGCTAAGTGTACACTTGTATTTTGAATTACCAATCTAACAAAACCTTCCATCTTAAAAGAGGTTTGTTAACTTTACCACAAGCCAATATAAAGCTATTAAATATGTTTCCAATTGACAACATTAGAGCAGACTTTCCTATTCTACATCAAAAAATTCATGGTAAGCCATTGGTTTATCTAGATAATGCTGCTACCACGCAATCGCCAATAAAGGTGATTGATGCGATGGTAAACTATTACAAAACCTCGCACTCCAATGTTCATAGGGGCGTTCATTCACTTAGCCAAAGAGCTACAGATGCCTACGAGTCGGCTCGCCAAAAAATACAAACATTCTTTGGCGCCTCAAATTCGAAAGAAATCATCTTTACCTCTGGCACCACTCATGGCATTAACATTGTAGCTAATGGCTTCACTTCTCTATTAAAAAAAGGTGATGAGGTGTTGGTTTCTCAAATGGAGCATCACTCCAATATTGTTCCCTTGCAAATGCTTTGTAAGAGAACGGGAGCTATCCTCAAAGTAATTCCTATGAATGAGTCTGGAGAACTGAACTACGAAAGCTATCTAACGCTTTTATCTCCCGCCACCAAACTCGTTTTTATAAATCATGTTTCGAATGTACTTGGCACCATCAACCCCATTAAAAAAATTATAGACAAAGCTCATGAGGTTTCAAATGCAGCGGTATTGATTGATGGAGCACAAAGCTGCCCTCACATCAAAACAAATGTTATGACGTTGGATTGTGATTTTTATGTTGCATCGGCTCATAAACTGTACGGACCTACAGGAATTGGTTTTCTTTACGGAAAAGAAGCATGGCTAAACAAACTAAACCCATCGCAGTTTGGAGGCTCTATGATTGACAGAGTAACTTTTGAAGAAACTTCTTATGCAGATTTACCCTATAAATTTGAGGCTGGCACACAAAATATTGCTGGAGCAGTTGGCTTTGCTGCTGCGCTAGATTATCTTCAAGATATTGGCTATGATAAAATTGCACCTTACGAAAATGAGTTACTTGTATATGCACAAGAAAAACTACTGAATATCGATGGATTAAAAATTTATGGAACTTCTAAGTTCAAAGCATCTGTAATATCGTTCAATATTGGCGACATTCATCCCTACGACTTGGGTAGTATTTTAGATAAAATGGGCATTGCAGTAAGAACAGGACACCATTGCGCGCAACCCATCATCGATTTTTATCAAATCCCTGGAACTGTAAGAGCCTCCTTTGCTTTGTACAATACAAAGGAAGAGATCGACACTTTAATAGAAGGATTGTTAAAAGCAACAAAGATGCTTTCATAACGAAAAACATCTTTTATACTCAAACCACCTAGCTTTTTGAGTTTTTATGATTCTCTTTCTCCCCGTTAAAATTTATCAACATAGCTAGGCTATGCTTCAAAATTTCGCCTTGATAAAGAAAAAAATATTACCCCTAAATTCCCCGAAAAGCTATATGGTTTGAGTACATACCAATTTGACTAACAAAAACAATAAAGCTTCACGGCTAACTTATCGTTAACCATGAAGCTTTATTTTTTAATGTAAAGACTACAAACTATTTTCTAAACTTACTCACTTTTAGTTGCAAGCTCCATTTCTTCTTTAGAACCTACAATTATGTTGTCATAATGTCTCATTCCTGTACCTGCAGGAATACGTTTTCCTACAATTACATTTTCTTTTAATCCTGTTAGGTAATCTATTTTCCCTCCTATGGCTGCTTCGTTTAAAACTTTGGTAGTTTCTTGGAAAGATGCCGCAGATATGAAAGATTTGGTCTGTAGAGAAGCCCTGGTAATTCCTTGCAAAATTTGCTCAGCAGTTGCTGGCTGAATATCTCTAGCTACCACAATTTCTTTATCTTCTCTTCTTAAGCTTGAATTTTCGTCTCTTAGCTCTCTTGTGGTTATGATTTGACCTTCTTTTAAATTAGTCGAATCTCCTGCATTTTCAACCACTTTTTTACCATAAACTTCATTGTTCTTTCTGATAAAATCATTTTTCTCTATCAACTGATTTTCAAGGAAAAGTGTATCGCCAGATTCTATAATTTTTACTTTACGCATCATTTGACGAACAATTACTTCAAAATGTTTATCGTTGATTTTAACACCTTGCAAACGATATACTTCTTGAATTTCATTTACCAAGTATTGCTGAACAGCAGATGGACCTTTAATTTTCAAAATATCATTTGGTGTAATCGCACCTTCCGACAATGGCATACCTGCTTTTATAAAGTCATTCTCTTGAACAAGAATTTGGTTTGAGAGCTTTATCAGGTACTTTCTAATATCACCAGTTTTTGATTCAACACTGATTTCTCGATTACCTCTTTTAATCTTACCAAAAGAAATCACTCCATCAATTTCGGAAACCACTGCCGGGTTCGATGGGTTTCTAGCTTCAAATAATTCTGTAACACGAGGCAGACCACCTGTAATATCACTTGCTTTACCAGATTTTCTAGGAATCTTTACAATGATTTTTCCCGAAGGAATCTTCTCACCATCTTCTACTATCAAGTGAGCACCCACTGGTAAGTTATACGATCGAATTACTTCTTTACCGTTCATTACCAAAAGAGAAGGGATGATCTTCTTATTCTTAGACTCTGTAATTACTTTCTCTTGAAGACCTGTTTGGTCATCATTCTCAACAATACAGTTGATACCTTGTTCAATATTTTCGAACTTGATTTTTCCTGCAAATTCTGAAACAATAACCCCATTAAATGGATCCCAAATACAAATCGAAGTTCCTTTTGAGATAGCCTCACCATCTGCAACTAAAATTGTAGAGCCATAAGGAATATTGTTGGTGCTTAATACTGCTTTGGACTTTTTATCAATTATTTTTGCTTCTGAAGTTCTTGATACCACAATATCAATTTCTTTCCCTTCTGTATCAGTTCCTTTTACAGTTCTTAAATCTTCAACCTGAAGCGTACCATCAAAATTTGACACCAAACTACTCTCTTCAGAAATGTTACCTGCTACCCCACCAAAGTGGAAAGTACGCAAGGTCAACTGAGTACCTGGTTCTCCAATCGACTGTGCTGCAATCACACCAACAGTGTCACCAATCTGAATTATTCTTCTAGTAGATAAACTCTGTCCGTAACATTTTACACAAATACCTTTCTTTGCCTCGCAAGTAAGAGGGGATCTTACCTGTGCATTTTTAATGCCCGCTGCTTCTATTTGGTCAGCTATGATACCATCAATAAGTTCACCTGCTGCTATAATCAAGTCGCCTGTTTTTGGGTGAGCAATGTCATTCAATGCAACACGGCCCTCTATCCTTTCGCTGAGTGATTCTACAATTTCATCATTCTTCATTAATGGGCCTACAACTAACCCCCTTAATGTACCGCAATCTTCCTCGTTTACAATCACATCTTGAGAAACGTCTACCAGTCTACGTGTTAGGTAACCCGCATCTGCTGTTTTAAGTGCTGTATCTGCCTGCCCTTTTCTAGCTCCGTGCGTAGAGATGAAATATTCAAGAATTGAAAGTCCCTCCTTAAAGTTTGAAAGGATTGGGTTTTCAATAATTTCACCACCCGCAGAGGTAGATTTCTTTGGCTTTGCCATCAAACCTCTCATTCCTGTAAGCTGACGGATTTGCTCTTTAGAACCCCTTGCTCCAGAATCAAGCATCATATAAACAGAGTTAAATCCTTGCTGATCCTCTCTCAAACGCTTCATGGAAAGTTCTGTAAGTCTGTTATTGGCAGAACCCCATACATCAATTACTTGGTTGTAACGCTCTTTACCCGTTAGCATCCCCATATTGTAGTTCATCACAATATTATCAACTTGGGCAGTAGCTTCTTCAATTAATTTTCCCTTTTCTTCGGGTATAATAATATCTCCTAAACTAAAAGAAAGGCCTCCTTGAAAAGAAAATTTGAAACCCATTTCTTTAATCGAGTCTAAAAAAGTACCTGTTGTTGGAATATCTGTTACCTTCAAAACATCACTAATAATATTTCTAAGTGACTTTTTATTCAATACCTCATTGATATATCCTGCTTCTTCTGGAACTACTTCGTTGAACAAAACCCTTCCTACCGTAGTTTTGATGATTTTAATTTCCTGCTCTCCTTCTTCATTTAAATCTTTTGTTCTAACGCTAATTCCAGCATTTAGATCTACTGCACCTTCGTTAAAAGCAATATTTACCTCTTCTGGAGAGTAAAATACCAAGCCTTCTCCTTTTACAGGTTTTTCTTTTGTTGATTTTCTTTCTTTGGTCATGTAATACAGACCCAATACCATATCCTGTGATGGAACAGTAACTGGCGCACCATTTGCAGGGTTCAGAATATTATGAGAAGCCAACATGAGTAGCTGAGCTTCCAAAATTGCCTCTGGACCTAATGGTAGGTGAACTGCCATTTGATCACCATCAAAATCGGCGTTAAAGGCTGTACATACCAACGGGTGAAGTCTTATAGCTTTTCCCTCGATAAGTTTTGGCTGAAAAGCTTGTATTCCAAGCCTATGAAGTGTAGGCGCTCTGTTTAATAGTACAGGATGACCTTTCAACACATTCTCCAAAATATCCCAAACTACAGGTTCACGCTTATCAACTATTTTTTTAGCAGATTTTACTGTTTTAACAATACCACGATCAATCAATCTTCTAATAATGAATGGCTTGTAAAGCTCAGCAGCCATGTCTTTTGGCAATCCACACTCATATAGTTTAAACTCTGGACCAACTACAATCACAGAACGAGCTGAGTAATCTACACGTTTACCTAATAAGTTCTGACGGAATCTCCCTTGCTTACCTTTTAATGAATCTGATAAAGATTTTAAAGGTCTGTTTGAGTCGGTTTTAACCGCAGAAGATTTACGTGTGTTATCAAACAATGAGTCAACAGACTCTTGTAGCATCCTTTTTTCATTTCTTAAAATTACTTCAGGAGCTTTTATTTCAACCAGTCTTTTTAGTCTGTTATTTCGGATGATAACCCTTCTGTATAAGTCATTTAAATCAGAAGTAGCGAATCGTCCACCGTCTAAAGGAACTAAAGGTCTTAATTCAGGCGGAATTACTGGAATGACTTTTACAACCATCCACTCCGGTTTGTTTTCACGATTTTTTGCAGATTCTCTAAATGCCTCTACAACAATTAATCGCTTTAAAGCATCTGTTTTTCGCTGCTTTGAAGTTTCGTTATTAGCTTTGTGACGAAGTTCATATGATAAGACGTCTAAATCAATACGCTTAAAAAGCTCAATAAGGCATTCTGCCCCCATCTTAGCAATGAACTTATTTGGGTCAGAATCTTCCAAATATTGATTTTCTGGCGGGAGTGCTTCTAGAATATTTAAATATTCATCTTCCTTCAAGAAATCCATTTTTTTCAACTCCACTCCTTCTTCATTAAGAACACCTGCAGGCTGAATAACCACATAGCGCTCGTAATAAATAATCATATCTAACCTCTTGGATGGAAGACCTAGCAGGTAACCCATTTTGTTTGGCAATGACTTGAAGTACCAAATATGGGCAATTGGTATTACAAGATTTATATGACCAACACGCTCTCTTCTTACTTTCTTTTCGGTTACCTCAACACCACATCTGTCACAAACAATACCTTTGTAGCGTATTCTTTTATATTTTCCACAAGCACACTCAAAATCTTTGATTGGTCCGAATATTCTTTCGCAAAACAATCCATCTCTTTCTGGCTTGTGCGTTCGATAATTAATGGTTTCTGGTTTGAGTACCTCTCCTCGAGACTTCTTTAAAATCTGCTCTGGAGATCCTAAACCGATAGATACTTTATTAAATTTTTTAGAGATTTTTTTATCGTTTCCTCTTAAATTATTCAAACTCTTTTAAATTAATAGGTTAAAAATTGTTTCCTGGAATTATTATGCTTTAACAATAAGCTTCATGCTCAATTAAAGAAGAGAATTTTACTATTCCTCTAATCTTACATCAAGTCCAAGACCTTGTAATTCATGCATCAATACATTGAAAGATTCTGGTAATCCAGGCTCTGGCATTGCTTCGCCTTTTACAATCGACTCATAAGCTTTTGCTCTACCAATTACATCATCAGATTTTACGGTAAGCATCTCTCTTAGTGTACTTGCTGCCCCATAAGCTTCCAATGCCCATACTTCCATCTCTCCAAATCTCTGACCTCCAAACTGGGCTTTCCCCCCAAGTGGTTGCTGAGTGATTAATGAATAAGGCCCAATTGAACGAGCGTGCATTTTATCATCAATCATATGTCCTAGTTTGATCATATAAATGATACCCACTGTTGCTGCTTGATCAAATCTTTTTCCAGTTCCTCCATCATAAAGATAGGTATGCCCAAACTTTGGCACACCTGCATCTTCGGTAAGCTTGTTGATTTGATCGATCGAAGCACCATCAAAAATTGGCGTTGAAAATTTCATATTCAACTTCTCTCCTGCCCATCCTAGCACCGTTTCATAAATCTGACCGATGTTCATTCTAGAAGGTACTCCAAGTGGATTTAGCACAATATCAACAGGCGTTCCATCTTCCAAAAATGGCATATCTTCTTGTCGAACAATTTTAGCAACAATTCCTTTGTTACCGTGTCTACCCGCCATTTTATCACCTACCTTTAGTTTACGCTTTTTAGCAATGTATATTTTTGCCAATTTTAGAATACCTGAAGGGAGTTCATCACCAACAGATATAGTAAACTTCTCTCTTCTTAATGCTCCTTGAAGATCATTAACTTTTATCTTATAGTTGTGAATCAGTTCAGAAATCAACTTATTTATATCCTCATCAACTGTCCACGATCCTTTTGTAAAATGCTCATAATCATCAATTGATTTTAGCATCTTTAATGTATATTTTTTTCCTTTTTGAAGCACCTCTTCGCCTAGCTCATTCTGAACCCCTTGAGAGGTTTTTCCATTCACTAAATGAAGTAACTTTTCTATCAAAGTATCTTTTAAACCATCGAACTTAGCAACAAATTCAGACTCTAAGTTTGAAATTGCAACCTTATCTCTTGCCCTGCTGTTTTTATCCTTTATAGATTTTTCAAAAAGATTTTTGTCAATCACAATTCCTCGAAGCGACGGAATCGCTTTCAATGAAGCATCTTTTACATCACCTGCCTTATCTCCAAATATGGCTCTCAATAATTTCTCTTCTGGTGTTGGATCTGACTCTCCTTTTGGGGTGATTTTACCAATAAGAATATCTCCAGGCTTAACGTCTGCTCCTACTCTTATCATACCATTTGCATCGAGATTTCTTGTTGCTTCTTCAGAAATATTTGGAATATCATCTGTAAGCTCCTCAGCTCCTAGCTTGGTATCTCTAACTTCCAATGAATATTCGTCGATGTGTATAGAAGTAAAAATATCTTCTTTCACTACTCGTTCTGAAATTACGATCGCATCCTCGAAGTTGTAACCTTTCCAAGGCATAAAAGCAACTTTCATGTTTATACCTAAGGCAAGCTCTCCATTATCTGTTGCATAACCGTCGCATAAAACCTGACCTTCTTCAACCCTGTCGCCTTTTTTTACAACTGGCTTTAAATTGATACAAGTTCCTTGGTTTGTTTTTCTAAATTTAATTAAATTATAAGTCTTTGTGTCATCTTCAAAACTTATAAGTTTTTCATTCTCTGTTCTGTCGTACTTAATTGTAATGATATTGGCATCCACATAAATTACCTCGCCATTACCTTCAGCATTTATTAAAATTCTTGAATCCTTGGCAACTCTTTTTTCTAAACCTGTACCAACAATAGGGGCTTGGGGTCTTAGAAGAGGAACCGCTTGTCGCATCATGTTTGAACCCATCAATGAACGGTTTGCATCATCGTGCTCCAAAAATGGAATAAGAGATGCAGAAATAGATGCAATCTGATTTGGAGCAACATCCATAAAGTTGATTTCTTCAGGTGAAACCACAGGATAATCAGCTTCCTCACGAACAATCATTTTCTTTTTGGTAAAAGTTCCATCTTTTATATCGAATGGAAAATTCGACTGTACAAACTTATTACCTTCCTCTTCCTCTGCGCTTAAATACCTTGGTTCAGTACCAATTTTTACTTTACCATTTTCCACCTCCATGTATGGAGTTTCTATAAAACCAAGATCATTTACCTTCGCATAAACTGCAAGCGAAGTGATCAGTCCAATATTCGGACCTTCAGGTGTTTCAATTGGGCACAACCTTCCGTAGTGGGTATAATGAACATCACGCACCTCAAATCCAGCTCTATCTCTGGATAAACCTCCAGGGCCAAGAGCAGACATACGTCTTTTGTGAGTAATCTCTGCCAATGGATTGGTTTGATCCATAAATTGAGATAACTGATTGGTACCAAAAAATGAATTGATAACAGATGAAACTGTTTTTGCATTAATCAAATCAACAGGCGTAAACACCTCATTGTCTCGAATATTCATTCTTTCTCTAATGGTACGAGCCATTCTATAAAGTCCAACACCAAATTGACCTGCTAGTTGCTCTCCAACCGTTTTTACACGTCTATTTGATAAGTGATCAATATCATCAACCTCTGCTTTTGAATTTACAAGCTTAATTAGGTTTTTAATAATTGTGATAATATCGAGTCTTGTAAGTACTTTTTGATCGATAGGAACATTTAAATCCAACTTTTTGTTCATACTATATCGACCAACTTCTCCAAGATTATATCTTAATTCTGAAAAGAAAAGTTTATCAACAACACTTTTAGCAGTCTCAAAATCAGGTGGTTCTGCGTTTCTTAATTGTCTATATATATGCTCAACAGCCTCTTTTTCAGAATTTGTTGGATCTTTCTGAAGGGTGTTATGTATGATTGCGTAATCTGAAGAAGAATTATCTTCCTTGTGCAACAATATTGTTTTTGCACCAGATTCTATAATGATATCAATATGATCCTTTTCAATAACGGTATCCCTATCAAGAATTATTTCATTTCTCTCAATAGAAACAAGTTCTCCCGTATCTTCATCTACAAAATCCTCATGCCAAGTCTTTAGAACTCTAGCTGCCAGTTTTCTATCTAGAACTTTTTTTAGATTTGTTTTAACAACTTTAACCTCTTCAGCAAGATCAAAAATTTCAAGAATATCCTTGTCTCTTTCATAGCCAATTGCTCTAAACAAAGTAGTTACAGGTAATTTTTTCTTTCTATCAATGTATGCATACATGATACTATTGATATCCGTAGTAAACTCAATCCAAGAACCTTTAAAAGGAATAACTCTTGCAGAGTAGAGTTTGGTACCATTGGCATGAAATGACTGACCGAAAAAAACACCTGGTGAACGCATTAATTGCGATACCACTACACGTTCTGCACCATTGATAATAAAAGTTCCACTATGAGTCATATAAGGTATAGTACCTAAATACACATCTTGTACAATGGTTTCAAAATCTTCATGTTCTGGATCTGTACAAAATAACTTAAGCCGAGCTTTGAGAGGCAAACTATAAGTGAGTCCTCTTTCTATACACTCTTGGATATTATATCTTGGAGGATCTACGAAATAGTCTAAAAACTCAAGAACAAACTGATTTCGAGTATCTGTAATTGGAAAATTATCCATAAAGGTTTTATACAAACCTTCATTACTTCTTTCATCAGCTTTGGTTTTAAGCTGAAAAAAATCTTGAAAAGACTTTAATTGAATGTCTAAAAAATCGGGGTAATCTGTTCTGATAAGAGTAGACGAAAAGTCTTTTCTTTCACTAATAATTGATGTTGACAATGGAAAAAAGTTTGTTTAAAAGCAGTTAAAAAAATATTAAATACAAAAATTGGTCTAAACCTCAAAATGAGAGGTTTAGACCTAAAATTTAAATAAAAAGCCTACGGCCTTATTTTATTTCTACTTCTGCTCCTGCTTCTTCAAGAGAATTTTTGAGTCCTTCAGCTTCATCTTTAGAAACACCCTCTTTAATAGCAGCTGGTGCACTATCTACAATTGCTTTTGCATCTTTTAAACCAACTCCTGTAAGGTCTTTTACAAGTTTAACTACTGCTAGTTTTGAACCTCCTGCTGCTTTTAGAATTACATCGAATTCTGTTTTTTCTTCAGCTTCGCCACCATCTGCTTGACCTGCACCACTCGCCGCAACCGCTACTGCAGCAGCTGGTTCGATGCCGTACTCATCTTTAAGGATGTCAGCTAATTCATTTACTTCTTTTACAGTTAAGTTTACTAATTGCTCTGCAAATTCTTTTAATTCTGCCATTTTATTCTTTATTTAGGTATTGTTTTTTTTAATTATTATCTTTCTGATAGTGTTTTTAATATGCCTGAAAGCTTGTTTCCTCCAGATTTTAACGCTGAGATTACATTCTTAGCAGGAGATTGAAGAAGCATAATTATATCTCCTATAAGCTCTTCCTTAGACTTAATGTTTGCCAAAGCATCTAGTTGATCATCGCCTACATAAATAGACTCTTCAATATATGCACCTTTCAACACAGGTTTCTTAGATTTTTTTCTAAAATCCTTGATCAATTTTCCAGGAGCATTTCCTACCTCTCCAATCATGATGGAAGTACTGCCTTTTAAAGTCATTGAAAGTTCTCCAAAGTCTTTACCAGCTTTCTCCATCGCCTTTTTAAGGAATGTATTCTTCACTACCTCAAGCGTTACATTTGCATTGAAACAGTTTCTTCTTAGCTTAGTGGTCTCAGTAGCATTGAGACCAGAAATATCTGTTAAATATAAAATATCTGTAGCATCAAGCTTTGAGGTTAGACCATCAATAACCTGTAATTTTTCTTCTCTTGTCATAATGATTTAAAGTTTATAACATTCAATTAAACAGACTTAGTGTCTATACAAACACTAGGACTCATAGTACTCGACATAAAAATGCTCTTAATGTAAATCCCTTTAGATGCCGTTGGCTTAAGCTTGATAAGGGTTTTCATTAGCTCATCCGCATTTTCGAAAATTTGCTGTGCCGAAAAAGCAACTTTTCCAATTGCTGCGTGTATGATTCCTGTCTTGTCAACTTTAAAATCAATTTTACCTGCCTTTACTTCTTTTACTGCCTTCGCAACATCCATAGTAACAGTTCCTGTTTTTGGATTAGGCATCAATCCTCTTGGTCCTAGTATACGTCCAAGTGGCCCTAATTTACCCATAACACTTGGCATGGTAATGATAACATCTACATCTGTCCAACCTGATTTGATCTTTTCGAGATACTCATCCAGTCCTACAAAATCAGCACCAGCTTCTTTTGCAGCTGCTTCTTTATCAGGAGTAACCAAAGCCAATACCTTTACATCTTTACCTGTACCATGAGGTAGGGATACTACCCCTCTAACCATTTGATCAGATTTTCTTGGATCAACATTAAGCCTCACTGCAATATCTACAGAAGCGTTAAAACCAACTTTTGTAATTTCTTTTACTTTTGTGGAAGCATCCATCAAACTCAAAGGATTATTGTTACCCCTTAATGCTAATGCTTCTTTGTGTTTTTTTGTTAAAGTAGCCATTTTATATAGTTAATTAATATTAAGCTGTTAAATCATCTTTAACTTTAACACCCATAGATCTTGCAGTACCTGCCAACATTGAAATAGCTGACTGTATTGAAAAAGCATTTAGATCGACCATTTTGTCTTCTGCAATTACTTTTAGTTGACTTGTAGTAATGGTTGCAATTTTATTTCTGTTTGGTTCTCCAGAACCTTTTTTAGATTTTACTGCTTCCAAAATCTGAACTGCTGCAGGAGGAGTCTTTATGATGAATTCAAAAGATTTATCCTTGTATACAGTAATCACTACCGGTAACAACTTGCCCTGCTTGTCTTGAGTTCGAGCATTAAATTGCTTACAAAACTCCATAATATTTACCCCAGCCGCACCAAGGGCAGGACCTACTGGTGGTGATGGATTGGCAACGCCCCCTTTTACCTGGAGCTTTACCATTTTACTTATTTCTTTCATTGTTTACTTTAATATTGTTATCTTATTATTGGGAAGCTTTTGCACCCTAAGGTACGTGTAACAATTATGAAATTTTTTCAACTTGCATATAACTTAGCTCTAATGGTGTTTTTCTACCAAAGATTTTTACCATTACTTCTAATTTTCTCTTCACTTCGTTAATGGTTTCAATTGTTCCTTCAAATCCGCTGAAAGGACCATCTATAACTTTTACAGACTCTCCAACAATAAATGGCATTAAAAGTTTATCTCCTTCAACTGAAAGTTGGTCAACTTTACCTAACATTCTATTTATTTCAGCTTCACGCATAGGAACAGGGTCGCCCCCTTTAACCTCTCCAAGAAAACCAATTACACCTGGTATTGCTTTAATTACATGAGGCATTTCTCCAGAAAGATTTGCTTCAATCATTACATAGCCAGGAAAATATACCTTTTCTCTATGTGTTTTCTTACCATTTTTAACCTGAATTACTTTTTCAGAAGGAACCAGTACTTTACTCAAGTAATCATTCATGCCAAGTCGAGAAATTTCATTTTCAATGTAATTCTTAACCTTGTTTTCCTGACCACCAATGGCTCTGACTACATACCAATTCTTTAAATTATCTGACATGTAAATACTGTTAAATTTGTTCGAAATAAAAGGTTATGATATTTTGAAAAACCTTATCAATAAAAAAAACGAAAAGGGCAAAAATTATTGTAAAGATTGTAATTAAAACTGCTGATTTTTGAGCATCTCTAAATGACAGCCAGGACACCTTGTGTCGAGCTTCTTCATATGATTCTCTCAAATACGTAAAAATACTCATGTTGCTTAAATTAAATAGCAATTTTTACAATTCATATAACTAGAGCTTTGCATAGTACTCCAAACGCACGGGTTGAGAGGCTCGAACTCCCGACACCTGGTTTTGGAGACCAGTGCTCTACCAACTGAGCTAAACCCGTTTATTACTACTTTTTAAGTGTTCTACAAAATATCGAACAAAACACTTAAGAGTATTTAGTTTATGATGGTTTAGTTTTGTTTTCAAATAATTTTGAACAAATCTCTAACAAAAAATCAATCTGCTCCAGTGTAATAATTTCTAACACTAGCATAAAAAAAAATTAAAACCTCTCTTGTATAATAAAGAGAGAGAATTTCTTAATCTTTATTTTTAATAAATACTAAAATAGTATTTAAAATTGAGTTTTTTATTGCTGAGAATTGATTAAAATCAATCCAACATCTCTGTAACCTGCCCTGCACCTACTGTTCTACCACCCTCTCTAATCGCAAATCGCAAACCAATACTCAATGCAATTGCTTGGTGTAGTTCTACAGTTATTGTTAAGTTATCGCCAGGCATTACCATTTCTACGCCATCTGAAAGACTTATAGTTCCTGTAACATCTGTAGTACGCACATAGAATTGCGGTCTATAGTTGTTGTGGAATGGAGTGTGTCTTCCACCCTCTTCTTTCTTAAGAATATAAACCTCTGCTTTAAACTTGGCATGTGGTGTTACAGATTTAGGCTTACAAATAACCATTCCTCTTCTGATGTCTTCCTTATTAATACCTCTTAAGAGAATACCAACATTATCACCTGCTTCACCTCTATCAAGAATTTTACGGAACATTTCAACACCTGTAACTGTAGATGTTAGTTTCTCTGCACCCATACCAATGATTTCTACTGAATCTCCAGTCAATGCAATACCAGTTTCTATTCTACCAGTAGCAACTGTACCCCTACCAGTAATTGAGAACACATCCTCAATTGGCATTAAAAAATCTTTTTCTATATCTCTTTTTGGAAGCTCAATCCAGCTATCCACAGCATCCATCAGCTCCATGATTTTTTCTACCCATTTTGGCTCGCTATTCAAACCTCCTAGAGCAGAACCAAGAATTACAGGGGTATTATCTCCGTCATAGTCGTAGAAAGAAAGTAAATCTCTTATTTCCATTTCTACTAGTTCTAGCAACTCTTCGTCATCAACCATATCTACTTTGTTCATGAATACTACCAATCTTGGTATACCCACCTGTCTTCCAAGTAAAATATGCTCTCTTGTTTGCGGCATAGGACCATCCGTTGCAGCAACTACAATAATCGCACCATCCATTTGAGCTGCACCAGTTACCATGTTTTTCACGTAATCTGCGTGACCTGGACAATCTACATGAGCATAATGTCTATTTGCAGTCTGATATTCTACATGTGAAGTATTAATAGTAATACCTCTCTTCTTTTCTTCTGGAGCATTGTCAATTTGACTAAAGTCTTTTGCTTCTGAAAGCCCTTTAGAAGCTAAAACTACTGTTATAGCTGCTGTTAGGGTTGTTTTTCCGTGATCGACATGACCGATGGTACCAATATTTAAATGTGGTTTAGAACGATCAAAGTTTTCTTTTGCCATGATTAATGATTTTAAATTCTTTAATATACTTGTTAAATCTAATACTTTCAGAGCCAATGACGGGATTTGAACCCGTGGCCTCTTCCTTACCAAGGAAACGCTCTACCCCTGAGCTACACCGGCTTACTAAAATAGAGCGGGAGACCGGACTCGAACCGGCGACAGTCAGCTTGGAAGGCTGAAGCTCTACCAACTGAGCTACTCCCGCATTTTGCATAAACTTTACAGCAAATGCTGTGGTGAGAGGAGGATTCGAACCTCCGAAGCATGATGCAGCAGATTTACAGTCTGCTCTCGTTGGCCACTTGAGTATCTCACCTTGTGTTTTGCATACATGTTGAGCCGATAGAGGGACTCGAACCCACGACCTGCTGATTACAAATCAGCTGCTCTAGCCAACTGAGCTATATCGGCGTAACACAAACTATTGAAATTCTGTTGAAACGCAATAGGATGCAAATATATCAAAGTTTTTGTTTTAAAAAAACATTGTTTGATATATTCAAGTATTTCAGCAAAAAAAATTTATTTCTTAAAATGACCATCTCTTTACTTAGCCATAAATTGATGCTGATAAAACTCTGTTAACTTCTGAAAATAAAACTGTTACAAATTACTTTTCTTTTTCTTTTTCTACTTGCCTTTTCAAAGATTCTGTAATCTGTGATATGGCTTCTTCAAAAGTTTTTGTTTGTTTTTTAACTATAAAATGATTTCCAGGAACATTTAATTTAACTTCAACGTGCTTGTTTTCTTTTTCGCTGGTTTGCTGAATTTTTAAAAACACCTCAGCGTCTACTACTTTTTCGTAGAATTTTTCAATCGAATTTAATTTTTTATCGATGTAGTCGATTAGTTTTTGGTCGGTTTTAAAATTTACTGCCTGAATATTAATCTTCATATTGTTGTTGTTTTTAAAGCTCCTTGGATGAGCCTGATTATAAATTTTTTTAAGTTTTCCTAAACTAATTTGTGTATACACTTGCGTAGAAGCCAAACTTTCATGCCCCAACAATTTGCTTACCGCATTTAAATTGGCGCCATTATTTAATAAATGTGTTGCAAACGAATGTCTTATCATGTGCGGACTTCTCTTGGATTTCAAAGATACTAAACTTAAAGAATTTTCTACAACCCTATATAGCAACTGCCCATAGATTTTTTTTCCTTTTTTTGTCACATATAAATTATTCACATCAACGATTAGCTGATTTCGCGCTGCCAAGTATTTTTTTAAGGTCAAAATTGAGGAATCTGTAAGTGGCACCAACCTATCTTTGGCTCCTTTTCCGCACTCCACTTTTAGCATTTGCTCTTCAAGGTCAATATGCTCCAATTTTAGATTGATTAATTCACTACGCCTAATACCCGTTGCATACAGCATCTCTATCATAGATAAATCTCTAATACCTTCAAAATCTGTTTTGCATGATAGTGCCTCAATTAATTTATTCATTTCCTCTTCAGAAAAAGGGACTTGCAAACTCTTTTCTGTCTTTAGGGGTTTATGGTTGATCATTGGGCTGGTTTCAATCGCCTTGATCTTTTGCAAAAATTTATAGAAAGATTTGAGGGTAGCGGTTTTTCTATTGATGGTTCTTGGGCTGATGCCTTTATTTGCAAGCCATACAATCCATTGTCTTAGCTGCGCATAATTGAGTTTAGAAAGGTCGCTTTCGGTTGATTGCTTGTTGCAAAAAAATTTTAACGAACCTAAATCTGTTTTGTAGGAAGAAATGGTGTGGACACTGTATTTCTTCTCATAGCTTAGGTAATTGAGAAAAGCATTTATGTGCATAAAAAAACCTTTGTTTTCAAAATTAATTTTGAAAACAAAGGTGTGTTTTTTTTAGGAATCGAAATAACTTAAGAAGCGTCTTCTGTAGTTCTTTTTCCTTGAACGTATTTCGCTTTTATCATTTTTTCACGATTAGCTACTGAAGGCTTTTTGAATTGCTTTCTGTTTCGTAACATTTTCATGGTTTTGGTTTTATCAAACTTTCGTTTGTAACGCTTCAAAGCCCTGTCGATGTTCTCGCCCTCTTTTACTGGAATAATTAACATGAGTTGGCACCTCCTTTCATATGCATATCTTATCTTTTTGTAAAAGTAGGTATAATTTAACAATTAGCACCACGTTAAAAAATTTACAAATGTCAATTTTAATTACCTACCGTTCTTAAGAGATAGAATCATAAATTATAATTCAAAAACATATAAATCAATTATTTGAAAATATATCATACACTTATACAAACGCAAACTTACTTCTTTCCCTCCAGTACAATCACAAACTCGCCCTTTGGTTTTTTTTCCGAAAAAATTGCTACCAATTCCTGTAAACTTCCTCTAATGGTTTCCTCATAAATCTTAGTCAATTCTCGTGAAACACTCACGCGGCGATCTTCACCAAAAACAGTGGCAAATTGAGTAAGTGTCTTCAACAACTTGTGTGGGGATTCATAAAAAACCATCGTGCGTTCTTCATTTTGCAAAGCAGCTAACCTGGTTTTCCGCCCCTTTTTAGCTGGCAAAAATCCTTCAAAAGCAAAGCGATTGATAGGAAGTCCGCTATTTACCAAAGCAGGAACAAAAGCGGTAGCGCCAGGAAGACAATCAACTTCAATTTGCTCCTCAATACAGGCTCGAACCATTAAAAAACCAGGATCTGAAATGCTTGGAGTGCCAGCATCTGATATCAATGCCATAGACTCACCATTGGAGATTTTAGCTACCAAGGCAGCGACCGTTTTATGCTCATTGAACATATGATAACTTTGTTGAGGCGTTTCTATTTGAAAATACGCAAGTAATTTACCACTCGTGCGGGTATCTTCAGCTAAAATCAAGCTAACTTCTTTTAAAACTTCCAAAGCCCTTAGCGTAATATCTTTAAGATTTCCAATAGGAGTGGGTACAATGTATAGCTTGGCATTCATGTTTTTGATGACTATTTGGTTTATTAAACTACCTTTATCATTGTATAATTACAAATAATTTTCAATATGTTAGACGATTTATCAAAAATGATGGGACAGCTAAAGGAAGCTGAAAAAAATGTTAAAAACGTTAAAAAAAACCTGGAAAACATTTTGATAGAAGAATCCTCTGGAAACAATCAAGTAAAAGTTACGGTAACTGCAGCACTGCAAGTGAAAGCAATACAGATAGATAAAAACCTAACGGATACTGAAGAGATAGAGGATTACCTAATGATTGCCTTGAACAAGGCTTTGTTGAAAGCTGATAACACCAAAGAAAAAGAAATTGAAAATGCAGCAAAAGACGGATTACCCAATTTTTTCGGTTAATAAATTCTTATGAACAAAAGAAGTAGGCTTTTTGTATTTGAAAAAGTAGCGGTAACCGATGCAGGAGCAAAAGGAAAAGCCGTTGCAAAATCCCCAGATGGCAGGGTTATTTTTTTGAAAAATGCAGTGCCAGGCGATTTGGTAGATGTTTGCGTAAAGAGAAAGAAAAGCTCTTATTACGAAGGTCTTGCCACAAAATTTCATGAATATTCAACTAAAAGAGTGGAGGCTCCCTGCCAGCATTTCGAAGATTGTGGTGGCTGCAAATGGCAACAGATGGGCTATGAGCATCAGCTCTACTACAAACAAAAAGAAGTAGTTGAAAATCTAGAGCGGCTTGGTCACTTAGAATTGAATGAGGTGCTTCCTATTCTTGGCGCAAAAGAACAATATGGCTATAGAAACAAAATGGAGTTTTCTTTTTCTAGCAGCCGATGGGTGCCTCAAAAAGAGCTTGATCTAAATGCTCCCATCAAAAACAGAAATGCCTGTGGTTTGCACGTTGCTGGAATGTGGGACAAAGTTCTGGATATTGAAAAATGTTTGCTGCAAGATGATATTTCTAATAAAATCAGAAATTTTATCAAATCTTTTTCTGAAGAACACGAATTGTCTTTTTTTAGTCCAAAACTACACACTGGATTGCTCAGGACGATGATGCTCAGAATTACCACAAAAAATGAGCTGATGTTGGTGATTCAATTTTTCGAAAACCAAGCAGCCAATATTCAAAAATTGTTAACTGCAGTTGCTGAAAATTTTCCTGAAATCACTTCTTTGCAATATGTAATTAACGCCAAAGCAAACGATTCGCTTTACGATCAAGATATTATTTTATTTAACGGGAAAGATCATATTGAAGAGACGATGGAAGGACTGACTTTTAAAATTGGTCCGAAATCTTTTTATCAAACAAATTCGATTCAAGCGTATGAGCTTTACAAGGTAATCCGTGACTTTGCAGAATTATCAGGCAATGAAATTGTCTATGATTTTTATACAGGAATTGGCACCATTGCCCAATTTTTAGCCAACAACTGCAAAAAAGTAGTAGGGATTGAAACCGTGCCAGAAGCGATTGAAGATGCAAAAGAAAATGCAAAACTCAATAACATTACAAATGCAACTTTTTTTGCAGGAGACTTAAAAGATGTTTTTAATCAGGAGTTTATAAAAAAAAACGGCAAAGCAGATATCATCATTACCGATCCGCCCAGAGAGGGAATGCACAAAAAAGTAGTATCAACAATTCTAGAATTAATGCCTTCAAAAATTGTGTATGTAAGTTGCAACAGCGCTACACAAGCACGCGACTTGGCATTGATGAAAGATCATTATAAGATTGTGAAGTTGCAAGCCGTAGATATGTTTCCGCAAACCCATCACATTGAAAATGTGGTGCTGCTCGAAAAGAGATAGCATGAACAAAATTCTTTTAGTTTTTTTGGCAATCACCGCAATGTATAGTTGCGAGAAAGATGATTTCTGTGTGGAGGCAAACACTCCAAAATTAATCATACGATACTTAGACTTTGCAGATCAAGCTAATTTTAAATCAGTTACACTCGATTTTATCTATGCAAATGATTTAGGATCTTATACCGAAAGTGTGGGTATTTCTACAGATTCCATAGCCATTCCTTTAGATTTTTTAAACAACCAAACGACTTACTACTTTCAAAAAGAAAATGAAAGTGCCGAGGAAATTAATTTTACCTATACACGAGAAAATATCTTTGTATCAAGATCTTGCGGATTCAAGGTGAATTACAAAGACTTGAATTTAACCCAAATTACCAATCATTGGATTCAAAAAATTACCATTGAAAACCCATCTATCACTGATGAACAAAACGCTCACTTGTATATTTATCATTAACCTACTTGCTTGTAGTGTGTTTGCCCAAGTTGCTGAGCCCACGACTAAGAAAGTAGATTCAACACCTTACGCATTTCGGTTTGGGATAGACATATCAAAACCAATGGTTTCCGCCATCAACAACGAAGAGGAAATTTCTTACGAATTTGTTACCGATGTTCAATTTTCTGAAAAGTGGTTTGCCGCTGTTGAGTTTGGTTCAGCTCAAAAAAATAGCAGTGATTCTTTTTTAAAATTCTCAACAAAAGGAAATTATGTAAAGCTTGGATTCAATTACAACCTATTTGAAAATCTCTCTGGCATGAATAACGAAATTTTAATAGGTGCTCGTTATGGATACAGCGATTTTGAGCATACACTGAATAGCTTCACCATTAATAGCAATGATTTGTATTTCGAAAACCCATTGAACGAAGTAGGTCAAACTTACCCTAATTTATCTGCGCATTGGCTAGAGTTGGTGAGTGGCATTAAGGTAGAAACTTTCAAAAATCTTTACCTAGGAACTTCTATTTCCATCAATATTTTGCTTTCTCAAAAAATGCCTGATAATTTTTTAAACATGTATATTCCTGGGTTTAACAGGTTGTATTCAAATAAATTAGGAATAGGATTCAATTACACGCTGAGCTATAAAATCCCTATTAGAAAAAGCAAGTCTAAAAAAGTTTAAAAACCAACACCTTTGGCAGGAATTTATCTTCACATACCCTTTTGTAAAAAAGCCTGCTGCTACTGCAATTTTCATTTTTCTACCAGTTTAAAACTCAAAAACCAACTATTGGAGGCTTTAAAAAAGGAAATCTTCCTAAGAAAATCAGAAATCAAAGAACCTATTGAAACCATTTATTTTGGAGGTGGCACCCCTAGCCTACTAGCAGTTGATGAAATCAATCATTTATTAGAGGTTATCTACAATCATTTTGAAGTTGTTCAAAACGCAGAAATCACCATTGAATGCAACCCCGATGATTTGTCTTTAGAAAAAATTCAAGCGCTTTCAATCACAAAAATAAATAGATTAAGCATCGGTATTCAGTCTTTTTTTGAGGATGATTTGCGATTTATGAATCGTGCACACACAGCAGTAGAGTCAAGAAAATGTTTGGAAATTGCCACCCATTTTTTTAAAAATATCACAATTGACTTGATTTATGGATTGCCCAATATGACGGACGACAAATGGAAAGAAAATTTGAACATTGCTTTTAAGTCTAACGTACCTCATCTTTCTTGCTACGCACTTACCGTTGAAGATAAAACTGCCTTAAAAAAGATGATCTCCAAAGGATTGGTTCCAAAAATTGACGATGAAAAATCACTGAGCCATTTTAACATCCTGATAGAAGAATCCGAAAAAAATGGTTTTACACAGTATGAAATTTCAAATTTTGCCAAAAATGATCTTTTTTCTAAACACAACACCGCCTATTGGCAAGGCAAGCCTTACTTAGGCATTGGCCCATCTGCTCACTCATACAACCAAAAAGAAAGATCTTGGAATATCTCAAACAACAACTTGTATATCAAATCAATCAATCAAGATAAATTACCTTCGGAAAAAGAGGTTTTAACAGAAAAAGAGGTTTACAACGAATATGTAATGACTGGCTTGAGAACTATTTGGGGGATTTCTATTGATCGAATAGAAAAAGAATTTGGCACAGCAAAAAAGGAATTACTGTTGGCACAAATCAAACCTTATGTTCAGCAAGAATCATTGACCATAAACCCTCAAAATTGCATTGTAACCACTAGCAAAGGAAGGTTTTTTGCGGATGGTATGGCGAGTGCTTTTTTTGAGGTTTGATTTTAATAAAAAAAATATCAATCCTAAATTCCCTCAAAAAAATACCTAGTTTGCGTATATAATATTGAACAAATATAGCATGATGCTACCCTACATTCAATAATCCATACTTCGCAAATACACATAAATTCATTTACTTTTGAAAAAAACTAAACTTTGAAAATTCTTCTTACAGGTGCAAACGGCTATGTTGGCAAACGGCTGTTGCCAGAATTGGTAAATAGAGGCTATACTGTGGTTTGTTGCGTAAGAGACGCTGCTAGATTTCACCCTCCCTCCTGCTTATTAAAACGTATTGAAGTCATTCAGGTTGATTTTTTGAAGGAAGAAACGTTGCGTGAAATTCCTACTGACATAGAAGGTGCTTATTACCTAATGCATTCCATGTCTTCTTCTGGAGACTTTGTGAAAAACGAACAAATTGTTGCTGAAAACTTTAGAAAACAAGTGAGCGCCACCCATGCAAAACATGTTATTTACCTTGGCGGTATTTCAAACCATCACTCGCTTTCGGAGCATTTAAAATCTAGAAAAAATGTAGAAATTGAACTCTTTAAAGGTTCGTATGATTTTACGTCGCTTCGGGCGGGCATTATTGTTGGCTCTGGCAGTGCATCTTACGAAATTATTAGAGACTTGGTAGAAAAACTACCCATTATGATTGCTCCCAAGTTTCTTGCCACCAAATGTCAGCCCATAGGTATTACAGATGTGATTAGGTACTTGTCGAAAACCTTGTTCAATACCAAAACTTACCACAAAAGTTTTGACATTGGCGGTCCAGATGTGCTTACTTACAAAGAAATGCTGCTGGGTTATGCAAGCGTTCGGAAACTAAAAAGAAAAATTTACCTATTCCCTATCATGACTCCAAAGCTATCTTCGTACTGGCTTTATTTTATGACTTCTACTACCTATAAATTGGCTTTGGCACTGGTAGATAGCATGAAGATTGAGGTAGTTTGCAACAACAAAGAAATCAACGAAATTTTAGGAATAGAACCTATTTGCTACCAAAGCGCCTTGCAAAGAACCCTTTTTAGAATTGAAGAAAATCAAGTAATCTCTAGCTGGAAAGATTCACTCGTAAGCGGAGGAATCACACAAGAACTTTCAGACTTTATAACCGTTCCAACCCACGGATGTTTTACCGATGTAAGAAAAAGAAACTTCAAAAAAAAGCAAGAAGTAATTTCAAGAATCTGGAAAATTGGCGGAAAAAACGGATGGTATTATGGCGATTTCTTATGGCAACTCAGAGGTTTTGTAGACAAGCTTTTTGGCGGAGTAGGCATGAGAAGAACGCGCACCAATACCACAGAACTCTATGCTGGTGATTCCTTAGATTTCTGGCGTGTGTTGTATGCGAGTAAAGAAGAAGGCAGGTTGTTGTTGTTTGCAGAAATGAAACTTCCGGGCGAGGCTTGGCTAGAGTTTAAAATAGGGAATAACGGAAAAATGCTCTCTCAAACGGCTACTTTTAGGCCAAAAGGATTGATGGGAAGACTTTACTGGATGCTCGTTTATCCATTTCATCAGTTTATATTTGTAGGAATGATTAATAAACTAACGAAATAAAGCATGCATCTGTCAAGAAAAGAATTGGATGAGCTCAATTCCATCTACAAAATCAACTTTGTAAATAGCATTACAGGTTACAAACCAGCAAATTTAATTGCCACCAAATCCAAAGAAGGCATTTCTAATGTTGCTGTGTTTAGCTCTGTAGTTCATTTGGGGTCTGCCCCTCCTGTTTTGGGTTTTATTTTAAGACCAACTACAGTGCCAAGACACACCTACAGCAATATCAAAGAAACTGGTTACTACACCATCAATCACATACACAAAGCAATCATTGAAGATGCTCACCATTCTTCTGCCAAATACCCAGAAGGGGTATCTGAATTTGACAAAACAACATTAGAAGAAGAATATTTGGGTGATTTCTTTGCTCCGTACGTAAAGGACTGCCCTGTAAAAATTGGACTCAAGTACTTGGAAGAGTATCAAATTAAATCCAACAATACAATTTTTGTTCTCGGAGAAATTATGGAAGTTTATGTAGAAGATCATCTTATAGAAAAAAATGGTCTGATTAATTTAACCAAAGGAGGTACGGCAGCTATCAATGGCTTGGACACCTATGCTGTACCTGAAACCAACAAGCAGCTGGAATACCAGCGACCAAAAAAATAAATCAAAAGTATGGAGTGCAAAAAAATCATCATTATGGGTGCTGGGTTTTCATCCTTGTCAGCAAGTTGCTACTTGGCAAAGATGGGCTATGAAGTTACTATTTTAGAAAAAAACGATACTGTTGGTGGTCGTGCCCGACAGTTAAAAAAAGACGGCTTCACCTTTGATATTGGTCCTTCATTTTATTGGATGCCAGATGTTTTTGATAGATTCTTTGGCGATTTTGGCAAGAAAACTTCTGATTATTATCAATTAGACAAACTCAACCCTGGCTATCAAGCATACTTCGGAAAAAAAGACAGCATTAGCATTGCAGATAATTTTGAAATTGTAAAAGAAACCTTCGAAAAAATTGAAAAAGGAAGCGGACAGCAACTTCAAAAATTTATAGATCAGGCAGAAACAAACTACAACATTGCAATTAAAGATTTGGTGTACAAACCTGGCGAAAACATTTTTGAAATCGTTACCAAAGATTCTGCAAAACAGTTATGGCAATTTTTTTCGACCATCAAAAAAGAGGTGGAAAAACATGTAAAAAACCCCAATCTCAAAAAAATTCTAGAATTTCCAGTGCTATTTTTAGGTGCAAAACCTAGCAACACACCTGCATTCTATAGCTTTATGAATTATGCAGATTTAAAGTTAGGCACTTGGCATCCTCAAGGCGGTATGTACAAGGTGGTAGAAGGCATGGCAAGTGTTGCTAAAGAGCTTGGTGTAAAAATAATTACCAATAAACAAGTTTCGGAAATTGTGCTAGCTGATAATATGATCAAAGCCATTAAAAGCAATGAAGAAACCTACCCCTGCGATTTGCTATTGAGTGGTGCAGACTACGAACATACAGAGTCGCTACTTCCAGAAAATTTAAGACAATACAGTGCAAAATATTGGGACAAGAAGACTTTTGCACCTTCGGCACTACTCTTCTACGTTGGTTTTGATAAAAAAATTGAACAAACTTCGCACCACACCTTGTTTTTTGACGCTAGCTTCGACAAGCATGCAGCAACCATTTACGATACCAAAGAGTGGCCAGAAGATCCGCTTTTTTACGTAAGTTTTCCTAGCAAAACAGACAATAGTTGTGCTCCAGAAGGCAAAGAAGCAGCTGTATTTTTAATACCGCTTGCGCCTGATTTGGAAGATACGGAAGAGCTTAGAGACAAGTATTTTAATATTGTAGTAGACAGGCTTGAAAAAAATACAGAACAAACCGTAAAAGAGCATATTCTTTTTAAAGAAAGCTATTGTGTAAATGAGTTTAAAGAAGATTACAACGCCTATAAAGGAAATGCTTATGGGCTGGCAAACACTATTTTGCAAACCCATATTTTAAGACCAAAGTTGAGGAGCAAAAAAGTAAAAAATTTGTACTTTACAGGTCAATTAACAGTTCCGGGGCCTGGTGTTCCTCCAAGCCTAATTTCGGGAAAAATTGTGAGTGATTTGATAAAAAAAAAGCACTCGTCATGAAAGAAATATTTGACAAATCAAGCTACCAGTGTAGTAAAATAATTACGAGAAATTACAGCACTTCCTTCTCTTTAGGAATCAACTTATTTTCTCCTAAAATAAAGCCTGCCATTTACGCAATCTATGGATTTGTAAGGTGTGCAGATGAAATTGTAGACACTTTTGAAGGCTACCCTCAAGCTACTTTGCTGTCGGAATTTGAAGAAGAATACAAAAAAGCGGTAGAACGGAAAATTAGCATGAACCCTGTGATCAATTCTTTTCAAGAAATCGTAAATCAATACCAACTTCAAGAGGAGGTGAACGATTTTATGGTGAGCATGAAAATGGATCTGAACAAAGACAATTACAAGACTACCCAAGATTATGAAAACTATATTCACGGCTCTGCAGATGTGATTGGTTTGATGTGTTTGAAAATCTTCGCCAATGGCGATGAAGAAAAATATAAAGATCTAAAACCTTACGCCGTAAGCCTTGGCTCTGCTTTTCAGAAAGTGAATTTTTTAAGAGATATCAAAGATGATTTTGAAAGTCTTGGTAGATCATATTTTCCAAACATGAATGGTTATGAACTTAATGAAAGAGCCAAAAAAGAAATCATTGAAGATATTGAAAAAGACTTTAAATCTGCTTATGAAGGTATTGTAAAACTGCCAACAAGCTCAAAGTTAGGTGTGTATTTAGCATATCGATACTACTTACTTTTATTAAAAAAACTAAAGACAAAAAATAGCAAAGAAATTCTTTCAGAAAGAACCAGGGTTTCCAATCTTTTCAAATTGATAATTTTGTTCAAATCTTATACAAGACATAAACTTAATATGATATGATATTATCGATTTTTCTTTCTCTTTTTTTTACAATTGGAGAGCAATGCACCCCCATAAGAACCGTAAGAAGAGAATACCACAAAATTGAAAACAAGGAAGATCTTGCGCATTTTATCTCAATTACTAAAAAAAATGAGAAATGCAATAAAATTAAACCTTACTACGCTTCGGCTGTTATGCAACAGGCTAAATATGCAGTATGGCCTGGAAAAAAATTAAAGTATTTTAAAGAAGGTAAAAATTTATTGGAAGCATTTATCGAAAAAAACAACGAGCATATTGAGGCAAAGTACATAAGAGTGCTTGTGCAAAACAATACCCCTTCGTTTCTAAATTACGATGATAATATTCAAGAAGACATCACATTTATACTAAAAAATATTGACGATTACAAAATCGATGAAAGTTATAAAAAACTGATCCTCAAAAATGTACGTTCCGTACTTAAAAAAGAACAACAATGATATTTGCTATTTATGCAGCGATTAGCTTAACTACTTTCTTCTGTATGGAAATAATTACTTGGTGCACTCATAAGTTTGTAATGCACGGATTTTTATGGGTATTGCACGAAGATCATCATGAGCCAAAATACAAAGGCATTTTTGAAAAAAACGATGCTTTCTTCTTGATTTTTGCAATTCCGAGTATGTTGCTGATTATTTTTGGCACAAAACCATCCATCAACTATTTGTTTTTTATTGGCTTAGGAATTCTACTGTACGGAATTGCCTATTTTTTGATTCATGATGTGCTAATTCACAGAAGGTTTAACTGGCTTAACAAAGCAAATAGCCCCTATTTCAAAGCACTCCGAAAAGCACACAAGGTTCATCACAAACACCTTGGAAAAGAATTTGGCGAATGCTTTGGCATGCTGTATGTGCCAAAAAAGTACTTTAAAGAGCAATCCTCGAAATCATGAAATTGATTGTATCGCCTGCAAAATCACTTGATTTCGAAACACCTTTACCTACCCAAAAGTCCTCGAATTGCTTTTTTAAAAACGAAGCCAATGAGTTGAATGCATTGTTAAAAAAACAAACTCCTAAAGAGCTAAGAAGCCTTCTAAAGATTTCTGAAAAACTCGCCGAACTTAATTGGAAGAGAAACTTGGAATTTTCATGCACCAATGATTTTACAAATTCACGGCAGGCAATTTATGCATTCAACGGAGATGTTTACCAGGGCTTAGATGCGTACTCATTAAGCGAATCCAAGATTGAAGTACTGCAAGAGCGATTGATGATTTTATCTGGCTTGTATGGCTTGCTAAAACCTCTTGACATGATAGCTCCTTACCGTTTGGAAATGGGTACAAACCTGCAAAATTCAAAGGGTAAAAACTTATACGAATTTTGGAGTGATAAAATCACAGCTAAGCTTAACTCGCTCTTAAAAGAAGAGGAAATATTATTGAATTTAGCGAGCAATGAATACTTTAAAACAATCAATACCAAAAAATTAAAAGCAACAATTATTACGCCTGTATTCAAAGATTATAAAAATGGCAAGCTCAGAGTCATTTCTTTTTTTGCTAAAAAGGCAAGAGGTCTTTTTGTTCGTTTTGTAATCGACCATAATATCAATACTATCAATGATCTAAAACAATTTGATGCAGAGGGTTATCAGCTGGACGCTTCTTTATCTTCGGAAGATAAATTTGTGTTTATTAGGTAAGTGAATGTCCTTTCATTTTTTTGACCAAATTCTTTGTTTTAAACTTATTTAAACTTAATAATAATAGGTTTTCTATAAGTCAAACCTAGCAATGAAGCTGCACTTCCTACATTTGGATTTGCTTTATACAAAGCGATTTCTAAAAAGTTGGAAGCATTGAAAATTGCCATTCTTGTGCCTTCAACATTTCTTTCTTCTTTGGGAATGTTGAAATTAACAATATCGCTGTACCTATCTAGTATTTTAGGAAAAACATACGTATTCGCAAAAACTTCAAATGGTCTTCCTCTTCCCACAGAATTGAAAAGTGATTTTGAAATATTGCTAACTGCATTTCCGTAATTATCTATATACATCACATTTCCTCTAATTTCATTTTGCTCATCTGATATTTTAGGCATTAAATCAGTGCATTTTACAAATTCACTTACCGGTTTGCCAATTACCTCCAGCACCCCACCTCTGGCAATATGGCAAGCAACTCTCACAAACACCTGCAACTCAGAATATGTTTTATTTATGCCTTGGGGAATGTTGATTTTCACAATTTTTTTAGGCTGAATTTCATTTGCCAGTAATGATATCACGCCATTATCTGCGCATAAAAAAAAGTGATTGTCAAGTTCAATTGCCAAGTGAAAAACTTCTGGAGTTAATTCAGCATCTACCCCAATAATATGTATACTTCCATCAGGAAAGCTTTTATATGCATTTTTAAGTACATAGGCAGCCTCTGCAATATTAAATGGGGCAATTGCATGACTGATATCTACGATATTTGCATCATTTAACTCCTTTAAAATAGCTCCTTTAAGCGCACCAGCGCAATGGTCTTTTATTCCAAAATCTGTAGTTAACGTAATTATTGGCATTGGTTTATAGCTCTATTTTGAATGAAAAAAAATATTTTAAGCAAATACATATTAAGATTTATAGAATATAAAAAAAGATTAAATTTGAAATACAAAGTTAATTAATAGAGATTAAGTTTTTAATTTATCAATACCTTCAATTTGAACGAAAGAATCATACAACTCACAGAGATCAATCCAAATGAATTTTACGGAAGCCACAATGTAAACATTGAACTATTGCGTAAGTATTTTCCTCAAGTAAAGATCATTGCCAGAGGGGCAAATATCAAGATATTGGGCGCACCAGAGGTACTAGACGAATTCGAAAAAAAAATAACTCAACTTATAGATTATTATACACACTACAACAAGCTAGATGAAATGGCTGTAGAGCAAATACTCACCAATGATTTGGGGAAAAATAAAGAAACTTCTCACTTTTCAAATGATGTATTGGTACATGGTGTAAACGGAAAAGTAATCAAAGCACAGACCGAGAACCACCGTAAAATGGTGGATGCCATAGAAAAAAACGACATGATGTTTTCGGTAGGACCAGCAGGAACGGGCAAAACATACACTGCGGTAGCACTTGCTGTTAGGACTCTGAAAGAGAATCAGATAAAAAGAATCATACTAACCAGACCTGCTGTGGAGGCTGGTGAGAATTTAGGGTTTTTACCAGGCGATCTCAAAGAAAAACTTGACCCCTACATGCAGCCGCTCTACGATGCTTTAAGAGACATGTTGCCTGCCGCAAAACTAGAAGCTTACTTTGAAAATGGCACTATTCAAATTGCACCTTTGGCATTTATGAGAGGACGAACATTGGACAATGCTTTTGTAATTCTAGATGAAGCACAGAATACCAACCATAGGCAAATGAAAATGTTTCTTACTAGAATGGGGAAGAACGCTAAATTCCTCATTACAGGAGATCCAGGGCAGGTAGACCTCCCTAAAAATCAAATTTCTGGGCTCAAAGAAGCGCTTACTTTTCTAAAGGATGTGAAAGGAATTTCTGTTGTGTTGTTAGACGGAAAGGATGTAATTCGTCATAGACTCGTAAAAGACATTATTGAGGCTTATGATAAAACAGGTGGTAAGGATTCATAAAACCTCAACCTGCTTATTCATATTAATTTATCATGTTTTCTAAGGAGGAAATCTGTTTTAATATTCTTACTCATTAAATATATCAATAGCATCCATGAGGTGATCACGCTTGTTGCTACTTATAATATAGTTTGTAATAAGCGTTCCTACACCAGCACCAATAATTAAAAACCCCCTACCAACTTTAGGGGTTACACCATCAGGGGTGTTATTAGTATCATCAATTAATGTAGCCACTCCAGCAGCAAAAATAGCCCCGCCAACTATGTATAATAAAGTTTCTCTTCTTCTTACTCGTTTAAACTTTTTTAGTTGTAACATACTATCTTCATTACCATTTAAGTCCACCCTTAAGCTTTTGTATTTCAATCTCTTTAAGTCTCCAAATTCACCAACATTGTAGAAATAACGAGTTTTAATTCCGCCTGGATGCATCATGCCGTTATTAAAGCCTGGTTGCAAATAAGTAGGACTTATAAGAGTTTCATTTCTAAATATATTTACAGACCCTTCAACTTCTCTTTTAGCAAAATTTGTTTTATTAAACATAGAGAACCGTTTAAAGTTTCCAAAAAAGATCCCACCCTTTTTGTAAAATTTGATGTCTTTCCCTAGGGCTCTTTTATCATTAATTTTAAAGTAGTTGTTAGAAAAAAATCTTGATACGTACTTAATATTCGATGCATAAGTAGTATCGCCTGAAAATGAATAGGTGAAATTTTTAGAATTTTGACTGAAAGCCGTGCCGCTTATCAATAAAATCAATACTAGTAATCTGAAATTTTTAAAATCCATCCAACTTTATTTTATAAGAATTAAAAAGAAGTGGAAATTTACAAAAACTTACCTACTAACACATAAATATTTAAGTTAACACCCATATAGTCAGTACAAGGGGGCGTAGAAAATTCTAAATATCAGCAAATAAAAATTATTATAATCTAATTACCAGCTATTTATTTTACTTATTTACCTTTCTCTTTCTATACTCCTGGAGCAAATTTTTTCTAAACTCACGTTCTGCTTTTTGTAGTTTGAGGAGTTTTTTTGCAGAAACAACTTTTTTAAGCGCTGTAATTTGATCGTTTTTTAATTTCATGATCGTTTGCTTTTGAGTCATTCTTTTTAAAAGAATGTTATTTGCTTCTGCATCGCTCATATCTTCAATAGATTTTTCAGGCTTGGCACCTTTTAAATCACGACGCATTTCTTTTTCTATGGTCTTCATCTCCGTTGCATACTTGTTGTAAATAGGCCAAAAATCAACTGCTTCTTCAGGTGTTAACGCAATGGCATTGGATATATGAGCTACTTTGAGCGACATGATTCTCTCTTGATTTTTTTGAGCATATCCAACATTGGCAGCTAATAAAAATAGCAATACGGTAAGGGTTTTAAAAGTTTTCATGGTTTAATTTTCTAAGATGATGGATTCAATATTATTTAAAATTAAGTAGTTTTCAATAGCTCCTATTGGAAGTTCTTCAATCATTGTATATGCATCGATATCAATTTTATCGTACACCGCAACTATCTCATACGTATCGATTTCTTCAATTTCTAGCGATAACCATTCACTGATTTCATTATTGGGCAAGGAGTTAAAATCAGCTGAATTAGATTTATAAAAAATTGAGAAAAACAACACCAAGCAAGCGGCAATAGCCATTGGAGCAAACAGTTTTTTCAATCTTTGATTCAATGAAATAACACGTCTTTCTGCTTGTTGAGCTGGAGAATTTAATGGAACTTCTGCCTTGATATGATTTAAAACCTTGTCCTCTAGCTGATTGAAATAATCATTCGGCATATCAAAGGCAACTTCTTTTTCAAGTTGCTTTTCAAGGTTTACTTGAGACAACATGCTATTTTCAAGATCATCAAAATAATTATTGGGCACAGAAAACGGAATCGCGTTCGTTTTTAGGCTAAACAATAAGGGCGCTATGTCTTTTAATTCTTGAGGTTTCATATTATTATGACTAGGTGTTTTAAGAAAGGTTTAAATCACACGCTCGAATATATTTTTCAATCTTCTTAACTGCATGAAAATAAGATGCTTTTAGAGCACCTACAGAGGTATCTAAGATCTCAGAAATCTCATGATACTTCATCTCCTGAAAATATTTCATATTAAAAACAAGTTGCTGCTTTTGTGGCAAGGTAACGATGGCTTCTTGGAGTTTTTCTTGAATTTTATCGCCATTAAAAAGCACATCATGCTGTAAGCCACCTACCAATTGATGTTGGTAATCCTGAACATCTAAATGACGATTTTTAGCCCTGGCATTTATAAAAGTAATGCTCTCATTCGTGGCAATTCTATAAAACCAGGTGTATAGTTTGCTGTCTTCTTTAAAGGAATGAATGCTTCGAAAAATTTTGATAAATGTATTCTGCAGCACATCATCTGCATCATCATGGCTAAAAACAATTCTCCTAATGTGCCAGTACAAACGTTGCTTGTAATCAGAAATTAATGTTCTAAAGGCAGCCTCTTGAGTTGCGGGATCTTTAAGTTGCTTGATAAGCAACGCTTCATCTATTGCCAAAAAAAAGTATTTAACACAAATGTACCGTTTCAACACCTCTTGATGAAATATAACTCTAAAAAAAATCAGATATTTGACACATACTCAAACCAGCATGAATAAACTGCTACAGCACTTTTCTACACCTTTATTAATTATATGCTTGGATTTTTTGATAGAGGGTATTTATATTGATAGTTTAAGAGGAGCGATATTTCTAACCGTATTTTTGCTTATAACGCAATACTTAGTAAAACTCATTTTATCGGCTATAAATTTCCCCATAAAATCTTGGTGGTTTTTTCTGTTTATATGTTTGATAGATGCAATTCTTATTTTGATTGCCACCTATTTTTTTAACGATATAGGAGTGATAGGGTTTTATGGGGTAATCATTTTTAGTTTTTTGCTAAATCTCCTGAAACGTGTAACAATTTTTTTGATCAACAAATGGTGAAATAATTGCAGGGTTTTTATATTTAGAGTATTTTTGCAAAATGTTTTTGAATGTTTTGCGAATTCAAACATTCACGCTGTAATACACAAAAAAATAAACTGATTCAATGAACATTACCAGAAACCAAGTCGAAGGACTACACGAAATAATTAAGGTTGAATTATCACCTTCTGATTATCAAGAAAAAATTGAAAAAACCCTGAGTGACTTTCGTAGAAAATCCAACATCCCTGGTTTTAGAAAAGGAAAAGTACCCGCTGGATTGATCAAAAAGCAGTATGAAAAAGGAGTTCTAGGTGATGAAGTTCCTAAAATTGCTTTTGATTTATTTTCTAAATACCTAGACGATGAAAAAATAGAAATCATAGGAAGTCCTGTTGCAGACTATAATAATATGGATTGGGATACCAAAGATTTGGTGTTTGAATTCGAAATTTGTTTAAGACCTGATTTTCAGATTGATTTAGGTGTAGAAAACGATATCATCGATTACAAAATAACCATAGCTGATGAACAGCTAAATGAAAAAATAAAATCAGCTCAAGAGCTACATGGAGAGCCTACTACAGCTGAAGAAGTAGTTGAAAAATCCATGCTCGCTGGAGTCTTTGAGCAAGAGGAGTTAGGAATAAAAACTAATCAGTTTTTTACGCCAGAAAGTTTTGAATCTAAAGAAGCGCTTGAATTATTGCTTGGCAAAAAAGTAGGCGAAAAAATCAAGCTCAATACCAAAGGTTTATTTGCAAATAAAACAGTTCTTGAAAATATATTAGAAACAGCTGAAGCGTCTGACGCCAACTCAGCCACCATAGAACGTATTAGAGAAGGCAAAGAAGATGGAGAAATCTACCTGACGATTGAAGATATAAAGGTTCGTAAGCCAGCAGAACTCAATGAATCATTCTATAAAAAGATTACCAACGATGAAACTATCAATAATGTTGACGATCTTAAAAAATTCTATTTAGAAGAATCAACAAATCAAACACAGAAAGAAACAGATTTTTTCTTATTCGACTCCTTCACTGATTTGTTGCTAAAAAACACTCATTTTGAACTCCCAGGGGAATTCCTGAAAAAAATGATGCAAGTTACAAGTGCGGTTAGATTTAACAAGGAATACAATGAGTCTGAATTTGAAAAAGACTTAAAATCAATTAGATATGATTTAATCCTTAAAAACCTTACAGAAAAATTTGAGATTACAATCACTGAAGAAGATGTAAAAAAAGAGGCAATAGAAGCAACCCTAAATCTTTACAGAAGCTACGGTGTTAGCAATCCTAACAAAGAAGCTGTTGAAAATTTATGCAATAGTATATTTGAAAGCGAAGAATCAAGAATGCGAATTGAAAGAGATGTATTGATTGGCAAACTTTCAAAAATCTTGAGAGAAAAGATTTCGTTTAATACCAAGGAGTTGGATCATGCTGCTTTTCAAAAAGAGGTGTATCCCAATAATGAAGCTAACAATGATGACTCAAACAATACAAGCAGTGAGTCTTTGACTGAAGCTGTTGAACAAGGAGAACAAAAGCAAGAGAATTAATTCATTCGTGTTTTTGCAATCAAATCATCCATCTAATAATCTTGTATACTCAAACTATTTAGCTTTTCAAAGAGTTTAAGAGCAGTATTTTTTTTTATCAAGGCAAAATTCTGAGGCATAGCATAGCTATGTTGATGAATTTTAATGAGGAGAATGATGTTTATAAAAATCCGAAAGTATATGTGGTTTGAGTATATACAGGTTTCTTTTTTTACAATTAAATAACTGATTTTCGATGAGTGATAACAATAAATCAACAGACGACAAGCTAGGTGAAGAAATCGTAGCTCAATTAAAAACCATCTACGATCCAGAGATTCCTGTTGACATTTATGAACTCGGTTTGATTTACGATGTTTTTATAAACGAAGAAAAAGAAGTAAAAATTATCATGACGTTGACTTCGCCCAATTGTCCTGTAGCAGAAACACTTCCAATAGAAATAGAAGAAAAAGTAAAATCTATGGAAAAGGTGAAGGATGCCTATGTAGAAATTACATTCGAACCTATGTGGACCCAAGATATGATGAGCGAAGAAGCCAAGCTAGAGCTCGGTTTTCTTTAATTTTCTCTTTATAAACTTCTATACTCTATTTTTAAATATCCTCGCTTAACAGCTTGGATTTATTACAGATACATTAATTGCCAATCCTCCTTCGGAAGTTTCTTTGTATTTGGTATTCATATCCAAAGAAACATCCCACATGGTTTTAATGGCTGCATCTAACGATACTTTTGAAGTTGCAGGATCACCCTCAAGTGCTAAATTAGAAGCTGTAATTGCTTTGATTGCCCCCATTGCATTTCGTTCGATACAAGGAATTTGAACCAATCCTTTTACTGGATCGCAAGTAAGCCCAAAATGATGTTCTATGGCAATTTCGGCAGCCATCAAACATTGAGCAGGAGTACCTCCTAATACTTCTGTAAGCCCTGCTGCAGCCATTGCCGAAGAAACACCAATTTCTGCCTGACAACCTCCTACAGCAGCAGAAATAGTAGCACCTTTTTTGAAAAGTGAACCGATTTCGGCAGCGGTATAAAGAAATTGATTGATGGAATCCTCTCCTTTATAATCGCAAAACAGATAATAATACATCAAAACCGAAGGTATAACACCAGCAGAGCCATTGGTAGGAGAAGTTACAATTCTACCCATTGCTGCATTTTGTTCATTCACTGCAAGTGCAAAGCAACTTACCCATTTGTTAACAGTATTAAAATCTTTGGGAGCTTTTTTAAGCGCTTCTAGCCATTCTTTTTGACTACTAAAAACTTGTCCTTTAAGAAGTTTATCGCAAAGAATTTTGGCTCTTCTTACTACTTTTAATCCACCAGGCAATATACCGCCTGTCGTACAACCCTCATAAATAGAGTCAATAAAAGCATCAATAATTGCTTTGGACTGTACTTCAATCTCCTTTTCAGACCTAAAAGCAAGTTCATTTTTATAAGTAATCTCTGAGATGTTGCAAGACCCTTCTCCTGTATGGCTCAACAATTCATGTCCGCTATTGATGGAATAAGGAACCGAAACTTGTTCTTCCTCTTGATCTACTATGTCGGGAGACTCTATAAATCCACCTCCAACAGAAGCGTATAGATGCGCTAGCACTGGCTTTTCTTCAAAGAAAGCCGAAAACCTAAGTGTATTTGGATGAAGTGTGTGGGTAGATCTTTCAAAGATGATATCTTTCTCAAAATCAAAAGAAATGGAAATAGACGTATGATTTAAAGTTATTTTTCGATCATTTTTTACCTGATCAATAATAGCATCAATACGTTTGGTATCAATCTCCGTTGGGTCGTAACCCAATAATCCTAGTAAAACTGCAATGTTTGTTGCATGACCTATACCTGTTTTTGACAACGATCCGTATAGCTGAATTTTTATTTGATCGACCTCAACTCCTGCTGGCAAATGATCTACAAACTTCAAAGCAGCCCTCCACGGACCAAGGGTATGCGAGCTTGATGGCCCTACTCCTATTTTAAATATATCGAAAATACTAATGGCTTTCATAGAACCTTTATAATTTTACAATTTGTACAAATTAATAAAAAAATACATACATACAAAAAAATGATACCTTCACAAAAAATAAAAATAAAACAACTGTCTTATTATTAGTATTTTGCAAAGGAATTTGATTAGAAATATTTTTTTAACGCCCTTCTTTTTGTAGTGTAATTTTATCCATCACTACATCAAAAACTTCTGCTAACTGCTCTTGTACATTTAAATGCGTACTGTCAATTTCAATAGCATCTATTGTTTTTACAAGAGGTGAATGCTCCCTGTTCAAATCATTATCATCTCGTTTTCTAATACTTTCACTCACTGCTTCTAAAGTTACCTTACCTCCTCTTTTAAGAAGCTCTTGGTAGCGCCTTACAGCCCTTACTTCTTGTGAGGCAATGACATAAAACTTCACTTCAGCATTGGGGAATACGACAGAGCCAATATCTCTACCGTCCATCACAATTCCCTTTTGCTCTCCCATCTTTTGCTGTTGTTTAACTACCAAGGCCCTGATCTCATAAATTTTGGCAATTTCACTCACAAAATTTGAAACCTTAAACAACCTAATAGACTCGGTAACATTACTACCATTCATAAGCACCAGCGAAGTGTTGGTTGCATGGTCATGTTTAAATTCAATATCAATTTCAGGCAAATAAGCGATCAATGCTTCTTTGTTAAAATGATTTTCTGAGATGAGCTGATTTTGCAATGCAAAATGCGTGATTGCTCTGTACATAGCGCCAGAATCCAAATAAATGTAATTCATTTTTTTTGCCAATTGCTTCGCAATGGTGCTTTTTCCGCTAGATGAAAGCCCATCTATTGCAATGATGATTTTGTTATTCATGAGGAAACAAATCTAATGTTAGACTAAAAGTATGTGATGATGATGCAAGGTGATACCTTGAAAAACCATAATTAAATTCAATTTTTTTTGTTTTAAAACCAAAGCCATAATTCAGCCCTGCAAAAGTTCTTGCATCTTGCAAACTAAGCTCTTGTGCTCTACGAAAATTGTATCCCAACATAAGGTTGAATTTCTTTTTGGGCAATATTTCAACGCCAATGGTAACGTGCCTCATCAAATTTTCTAAAAAATCAATATTTTCTTCTTCAACTGTTCCGTCTAAATTTATTTGTGAATTGGCTGGATTTGGGTAAGCAAGTTGCCATTGCTGTAAATCATCGATGGTTGCATGAAACTTAAAAGGTGCATTTTTAAGGAGGTAGGAAGCACCTAAAGAAACTACCAACGGTAATGATTCATGGTTTTGATCAAAAGTAGTAAGCTGAAAACCAATGTTTCTGGCAGCCAAAGTAACAGTATAAGGAAGTTTATCGTCTTTAAATAATAGACCAATATCAATACCCATACCCAATGATGAATATTGACCTATTACAGCATTGATAAATTTTAAGTTCACACCTGCGTAAATAGGCATATTGGATAGCTGAACAGAATTTCCCAACGTAAAAGCAATATCATAGGACCTTATTTGCTCTCCTGTTTCAACACCATTTTCATCTGCTGCCAATATAGATCCGTAGGTAAAATAATGAATTCCTCCGTACATCAATCCTAATTTCTTAGGAGCTTCAAATACATGATTTATAGAAAGTAGCTTAAGATCTGCTAAGTAATTCAAATAGCTCACACCTATCTTCCCTTTCATAGCTGCATTGGTAGTTGCCGGATTCCAATAAGGTTGGTTGAGATCGCTATTTAGCGTGATTGTTTTTCCGCCCAAGGCTGATTGCCTTGCAGATGCTGGAATGTTTAAAAAATTGAAAATATTTTCACCGCCAACCTGCGCAGCAGCAAAAAAAGGGAAGAATAATAAAATCGCCAATACGATTTTTAACATATCATGTACAAGTAACTGAAAAACATATTTTTTTAACCAGTAATTGTTTTGAATCACAATTATAAAAATGGTTTATAGTCGGGAAAATCATTCCCAATTAATTTATAAACAAGCGCTTCATAAATATTCAATGCTAAAATCAGGGATTGACACACTTCTAATATACTGACAACTAATTTTATATAAATCAGATGAAAGATTGATATCTCCCATTAACATCAAATTAAAAAATTCAGGATTGAAATTTAATTGCTTTACAACAAAAAGAATGTGGTATACAAAATCTTCCTTTGAATTTTTATCAAATTGATTGTAAATCAAAAATTTACCTTCTCTAAATGCTAAAACCTCATAACTGGCTGAGTGAAAATACACAAACAGCTCATCATCAGAATTCTGCTGATTATTTTTAACAATACTTTCCAGCAGCCATGAAGCAGCATGCTTGCTTTTACATGAAGAATACAACCCCTTGAAGTAATTTGTAATATTGACAAAAGGCACATATACCATCATAAGCGATGCACAATCTATGGCATCAAATGCAACAATATCCTTTTCTGAAACACGCGCTGTGTAATGCAGGTAATTACTAGCTTTTTCTTCTACAAAAAGCTTTTGAGGTACTGGGGTAACTTGTTTATTGAGTTGACTTAATGCAGCTTGCTCAAAGTCAAATTTTAAAATCGATTCCTCTGCAACTGCACTCCTGATGGCATTTAAGTGCTCAAAAGAGTTTGGCGTAAAGGATTTATCAAATTGAATATGTTTGGTTTGTTGAATTTTATCTGATAAAACATCAAAGACTTCAAATGCAAAAAAATCCAATCCAACCTGTAAAGAAACCTTTTGCTGGCTTGGCTCTTTTGGCGAACTATGTATTTGACTATTATTTAATTCAGGCATAATTATCGATCGTAAAATACTGGCCAATTACCCCGATCACTCAACTGAGTTAACGAACCTAATTTAACATAATTTCCAGGAATTTCTTTTCCGCCAATTGCTTTCTTTTCCTGTTCTATCAATTTTTTATCCAAACCATTTAGAATAGCTGATTTTGCAACTTTTACTTCAAAAACAGGAACTGACATAGCGTTGTATTTAAAAATTGAATCAGTTTCTATTTTAAATTCCTCCAGCGCATAAGGATTCTTTAGCATGTTTTTATAATCTCTATTTTTAAAGCTTTCTTTTACCTGCGTATAACCAATGGTGTCTACCACGCGTTGAGGTGTTTCCTGCTCATCGCTATTGATTGATAAGGAGTCACTTGAAATGATACTAACTTTTGTTATGGGGATTTTTGCAGTGTCGATAAAACTGATAAGAGCCTGCCCATCTGAACTATAATTACCTATTGCTTTCTTATAAACAACTTGTGCATCTCTAATTATTTTTAATTTATTGATTACACTGGCATAGCGTTCTTTTTTTTCAATATTAAAAGCTATGGGTTTATTGATGGAAAAATAAATTTTATAAGACAGAAATGCTATTGTGGTCAATAAAACCAACGAAACAATCCAATGAAATTTTTGTGGAATGTAATTAACAACCAAATAAGCTACAAGTGCAGTAAAAATCAGCGCTGCAATGATCAACCAAAATGTACTCATTTAAAAAAATAAAGCTTAAAAAACCTTTGTAAAGCTAGTGCTTTTTAAAGAACGTAAAGTGCAATGATATTACGATGAATTGCTACTCATAACTTATTAAAAGCGCTAGCAATCAATTTTGCAGTCTGCTTGAACTCTTCTTCTGTTGGCTTCAAACGACTTTGAAAAGAAATATCTGCTACTTCATTGATTGGAATTAAATGTACATGAGCGTGTGGAACATCTAGCCCTACCACACTCATGCCAACTCTTTTACAATCTACCACTTGCTCAATAGCGGTGGCAATTTTTTTTGCATAAAGCATCAGTCCAACATAAAGCTCATCTTCCAAATCAAAAAGTTTGTCTACTTCTTTTTTAGGAATTACCAAGGTATGCCCTATAACATTTGGATAAATGTCTAAAAAAGCATAAAAATCTTCATTTTCATGAATTTTATAGGATGGTATTTCCTTACGGATGATTTTTGTAAAAATACTTACCACTACAGTTGCAATTTTTATTAAATTTTAAAACTGTTAAGGTCTAGAAATTTCTTCAATTTCAAAATTTATCAATCCGCTAGGAACTTTAATTTCAGCAATTTCACCTACTTTAAGTCCCAGCAATCCTTTACCTATAGGCGAATTCACAGAAATTTTACCTTCTTTTATATCTACCTCATAATCAGAAACAAGCATATATGTAAATTTCGCTCCGTTGGCTGTATTTTTTACCTTCACAGAAGATTGTATCAATGCTTTTGAAGTGTCCAGCACTTGATCACCCACCACCCTTGCATTGGAAATACTCCCTTTAAGTTTTGATATTTTCAATTCTAAAAGTGATTGTTCCTCTTTGGCTGCGTGGTACTCTGCATTTTCACTTAAATCTCCTTTGTCTCTTGCATCAGCAATATCGTTGCTTATGCGAGGTCTTTCTACCTGCTCTAAATGCTGTAATTCAGCTCTTAATTTCTTTAGCCCTTCGACTGAATAATATGAAATTTGACTCATTTGTGTTAGTTTTTAATTAAAAAACCCTCGCATGTACTTACTATGCAAGCGTTAATTAAATCGTTTAGCAAAAATATAAAAAAGTCTTTTTGGTAAAAAATTTTACTTAATTTTTTACTTAGAAACACACTCAAATGCTTGAATTGAAAGCTTTAAGAAGCAACTTTTAGATCTTTTATATTTGATTTATTGATTTTATGCTCGGCATACTCTTTTGTGATGTTCAAAGATTTTTGATCGCTTCCTGGAAGTTCAAACATGGCATCATTCAAAATAGCTTCACATAAAGAGCGTAAACCCCTGGCACCAAGTTTGTATTCCGAGGCTTTTTCTACAATATAATTGAGTGAATCTTCCTCTAATGAAAGTTCTATTCCATCAATTATAAATAACTTTTGATATTGCTTAATCAATGCATTTTTAGGCTCTGTAAGAATTGCTCGTAATGTTTTCTTACTTAAAAGATTCATGTGTGCAAGTACAGGTAATCTTCCTATAATTTCTGGAATCAACCCAAAAGACTTGATATCGCTAGGAATAATATATTGTAATAAATTCGACTCATCAATCAAATTCTCGCGATTTAAAGATTTATAACCAACTGATTGTTGATTTAATCTTTTTGCAATGATTTTATCGATTCCAGAAAAAGCACCTCCAGCCATAAAGAGTATGTTTTTGGTATTTACCTCAATAAACTTTTGATCTGGATGCTTTCTTCCTCCTTTTGGCGGAACATTTACTACTGCACCTTCCAGTAGTTTCAAAAGTGCCTGCTGCACTCCTTCTCCAGAAACATCTCTTGTAATAGAGGGGCTGTCGCTCTTTCGAGCAATTTTATCAATTTCATCAATAAAAACAATGCCCTTTTCAGCTTTTTCTAAATCATAGTCTGCGGCTTGCAGTAAGCGAGTAAGAATCGTTTCAACATCTTCACCAACATACCCAGCTTCTGTAAGAACCGTAGCATCTACAATACACAAAGGCACTTCCAGCATTTTTGCAATAGTTCTTGCAATCAATGTTTTGCCAGTTCCGGTTTCGCCTACAATTAAAATATTGCTCTTTTCAATTTCAACGTCATCTTGATGTTTTTTCAAATCTAATGAAACTTGCAAAAGTCTCTTGTAGTGATTGTAAACAGCAACCGAAACAACTTTTTTTGCTTCATGCTGGTCAATAATATATTGATCTAAAAAAACTTTTATAGCAGTTGGTTTCTTGAGAATAATATCTCTAGAGAGATCTGTTTTTTTGGTTGAATACAGCTCTTCTGCAACAATTCCATGAGCTTGTTCAATACAACTATCGCAAATATGACCAGTAATTCCGGCAATTAATAGCTTTGTCTCTGGTTTCTTTCTTCCGCAAAAAGAACATTCCAATACTTCTTCTTTGTTGGGCATATACTATTGAGTATTATTTATTATTCTGACCTAAAATTTCATCTACCATTCCGTAAGCTTTTGCTTCATCGGCTCTCATCCAGTAATCTCTATCTGAATCATCGCTCACCTTTTTCATATCTTGACCCGAGTGTTTTGAAATTATTTGATAAAGCTCCTCTTTTAATTTTAATATTTCACGTGCTGTAATCTCAATATCACTAGCCTGCCCTTGTGCGCCACCTAAAGGCTGATGAATCATGATGCGAGAATGAGGCAATGCAGATCTCTTTCCTTTAGCACCTGCACACATAAGCACAGCTCCCATAGAGGCTGCCATACCAGTACAAATGGTTGCAACATCTGGCTTTATAAACTGCATAGTGTCGTAAATTCCCAACCCTGCGTAAACCAATCCGCCTGGAGAATTGATGTAAATTGAGATATCCTTAGACTTATCAACACTTTCTAAAAAAAGTAATTGAGCTTGAATAATATTAGCAACTTGGTCATTAATACCCGTACCTAAAAAAATAATGCGATCCATCATCAATCTTGAAAAAACATCCATTTGAGCCACGTTTAGCTGTCGCTCTTCTATAATGTATGGCGTTACACTGCCTACGATTTTCTCGTAATGCATGCTGCTAATTCCTTGATCTTTTATAGCAAAATCTCTAAACTCTTTTTGGTAATTCATGATGTTTTTTTATCAAAAATACACAAAAAGGTTTTTGATTGCCAAATCATGAGCGGACAACCATCAAAATAGTTTGAAATCACTCAGACTTGTATAGTCAAAATAGAAAATAATTATCATCTCATCAACTATATACTTAATAAAAATTATTATTTTCTTATGTGAATTGCTACTTTTGTAAAAAAAATATCATGGCAATAAAAATTACAGATGATTGTATAAATTGTGGAGCATGCGAACCAGAATGCCCAAATACAGCTATTTACGAAGGCGCAACAGAATTTACCTATAGCGAAGGCACTGCTTTAAAAGGGAATGTGAATCTTACCAGCGGCACCAATGTGGACGCAGGTGAAACTCAAGAGGCGGTAAGTGATGAGTTTTATTTTATTGTAACAGACAAATGTACCGAGTGCAACGGATTCTACGACGAGCCACAGTGTGCAGCTGTTTGCCCAGTTGATTGCTGCGTGCCAGATGAAGATCATGTAGAGAGTAAAGAGGAATTAATGGCTAAATATGAATTTCTTCAAAAGGAAAAAGCTTAGTTAATTTAGGGTGATGACTTCTTTTTTCTTTTACGGTAAAATTTTTAGCACGCTGAACAGTATTCAAAGTCTACAATACGATTTCAAAAAAGAGTTAATAAAAGTTCTATATTTGTACTTGAAAAATAGTGCCAATCTATACCTATATTTAAAAACTTGAAAAATGACAGATCTAGAAAAATTCCCTAAAATCCCTACTGACAAACGTATTGAAGTTAATAAGCTGTATGCTGAATATGATGAGCTTGAGGGAGGAAGATTCTCTGTTAAATTCAAACAAGATCATAGCCAAGCTATACAATAAATTACAAAAGCTTTTTGAAGATTCAAAAGATTTAGATTTTTATTTAGATTATAACAACAATAAAGTTCAAGATATCTTTTATCCTGATTGGGAAACTGATTCCGTTCAGAATAAAAGTGATGCTTTTGCTGCTTTACATAATTTATCCGGAGAAAATTCTCAGATTGGTGAAAACAGTTTATCAAGTGAAAACAGTTTATCAAGTGAAGATAGCTTCTCTATTGTTATTAATGAATCTTCTCCTATAAATGAAAAGCTACATTGCTTTTATGATTTCTTAATTAAACAAGAAAAAAAAATCCTAGATAAGGATCCAAATAAGTTGCATCAATTGATTCAACCTTTTATTATTCATACGCCAGATAAAAATTTATCATTATATTCTTTTGATAGATATTGTGATACTCTTCTCTTTATCTATTCTCATTCAGAATCTTGGATTGATCTTGATGATGCCTATGAAAAAATCGAACCCTGCTTAGCATCGATAGATGATGGCCCTTTAACTCCAGCAATTAATGGATTTTTAGAGATGTTTGAGAGTTTTTATAATAACTCAACTGAGAACCCAATGCGTGTGGCTGTTTTCAAAGATGTTAAGGATATTTTAATGCTGTTAAAAAATAATATCTCCCCCAATATTATTTATAATTTGAAGAAAGAAACAGCTAAAAAACTAGCTATTTGCATAGAAGAACCTTATTATAATAATTACCGCAAATATTCTAATGTTTTTGATAGTCCAAAAGATATTGAGGTTATTGTAAAACACCGTGCAAAAATCAATCAAATTAATAAGAAATTGAAAGATGCGGGAATTCCTGATTTTTTGATTTATCGAAAACTTTTACTCTATCCCGATCAAATACTTAATAAAGTAATTGCACTTGTTTATGAAAAGGGCTTCAATACGGCTAAAGACTTCATTGACAAAATTGAAGATTTAATTATTTATAGTGCATTTGAAGAGGCTAGCAATAAAACCATAAATAAAAACACAGGTGTTAATATTCTTGATTTTCTTCAAACTACAGATCGATTTAATCTTGCTGAGGCAGTCGATAAAAAAATAAGAGGCATGGGGCAGAAATAAGAATATCAAAAACTAAAAGCTTTTTTAACAATCCTCTACCTTTTATGAATTAACAACCAAAGACTTGATATTAGAAATATTACTCTTTGGTTTTATCATCGCCTTTAATCTTAGAAAGCAATGCCTCTGCTCTATTAATTGAGTCTATAGAATTTATGGTTAACAGCAATCGCAAGCCATCTTTGGTTTGTTTTTCTTTTACGATACAATTTTTAGTACGCTGAACAAAACTCAACAAGTCTGTAAAGGTTTTCGACTCATAAAAACTACTTTGCTGATTGGCAATAAAGTAGCCTATTAGCTTTCCTTTTTTAAGAATCAAACGTTCAAGACCAAGCTGTTTGGCGTGCCATTTTATTCGAACACTGTTGAGTAAATCAACTACCTGTGTAGGGATTTTCCCAAATCGGTCTTCGATTTCTGACTGAAAAGAAGCGAGCGCCTCTTCATTTTCAATGGTAGCCAACCGATTGTAAAGCACCATTCTTTCAGAAGTTATATTGATATAGTTATCTGGAAAAAGGATTTCGAAGTCCGTATCTATCTGCACCTCTTTAGCATAAGTTTTATCTTTCTCTTCAGGTGCACCATACAAGTCTTTAAACTCATTTTCTTTGAGCTCTTGCACGGTTTCATTCAAAATTTTCTGATAAGTATCAAAGCCAATTTCATTGATAAACCCCGTTTGTTCGCCCCCAAGCAAATCTCCAGCACCCCTTATTTCAAGATCTTTCATAGCAATTTGAATGCCACTACCTAGCTCTGTAAACATAGAAATTGCTTCGATTCGCCTTCTAGCATCGCTACTCATTGCTTCTTGTGGTGGCGTAATGAAGTAGCAAAATGCCTTTTTGTTAGACCTACCTACCCTACCACGCATTTGGTGCAAATCAGAAAGTCCAAAATTATTGGCATTGTTTATAAAAATCGTGTTTGCATTTGGCACGTCCAGTCCGCTTTCTACAATGGTGGTAGAAACGAGTACATCAAACTCATTGTCAATAAAATCCAACATGAGCGATTCGAGCTCTTTTCCCTCCATTTGACCATGCCCTATTTTGATTTTCGCATCTGGGAGTAATCGCTGAATAGCCCCTGCCACCTCTTTTATGTTTTCTATTCTATTGTGAATAAAAAACACCTGACCTCCACGTTGAATTTCGTACCTAATAGCATCTCTAATTACCTCCTCCGAAAATCGAATTACTTGACTTTCAATAGGAACACGATTGGGAGGCGGTGTGTTGATAATCGATAAATCTCGCGCAGCCATCAAACTGAATTGCAGGGTTCTAGGAATGGGTGTTGCTGTAAGTGTAAGCGTATCTACATTCTCTTTAAATGTTTTTAACTTGTCTTTTACAGATACGCCAAACTTTTGCTCTTCATCTACAATCAACAAGCCAAGATCTTTGAATTTAACCGCTGCATTGGTCAATTGATGGGTGCCAATAACAATGTCAATTTTCCCCTCTTTCAAATCCTCTATCACCTGTTTTCGCTCTTTTGTGGTTTTAAAACGATTGAGGTAGGCAACCTCCACAGGCAAATCTTTGAGCCTTTTGCCAAACGTTTTGAAATGCTGAAAAGCCAATACCGTTGTTGGCACCAACACCGCCACTTGCTTGCCATTATCCACTGCTTTGAAGGCTGCCCTAATCGCCACCTCTGTCTTTCCAAAACCAACATCTCCACACACCAGCCTGTCCATAGGCTGAGAACTCTCCATGTCTTTTTTTATATCTTGAGTAGCCGTAAATTGGTCGGGCGTATCTTCATATAAAAAACTAGCCTCCAGTTCGTGTTGCAAATAGGAATCTGGATCGAAGCTAAAGCCTTTTTTTACCTTTCTTTTGGCGTAAAGCTCTATTAAGTTATAGGCAATATGCCTTATTCTAGAAGATGTTTTTTGTTTTACTTTTTTCCAAGCACCCGATCCAAGCTTGTGAACTTTGGGTATGGTTCCTTCTTTTCCAGAGTACTTAGAGATTTTATGTAGCGAATGAATACTGATGAACAAAATATCTCGCTCTCCGTAATACAACTTAATGGCTTCCTGATGTTTGCCTTCCACATCTATCTTTTGTAAGCCCCCAAACTTACCAATACCATGATCAATGTGTGTAACAAAATCACCAACCACCAAATTTGTAAGTTCTTTTAAAGAAATAGCTTGCTTCTTGGCATAGCCATTTTTCAGCCTAAACTTATGATAACGTTCAAAAATCTGATGATCGGTGTAGCAAGCAACTTTATAATCTAGGTCTGTAAACCCCTGATAAAGGGGCATCAAAATTGCTTGATAGTCAATTTTTTTGATGTTGTTGGTTTCATTTTCAATTTCAGCCTGAAAAATTTCTTCAAAACGATCGATCTGTTTTTGAGAATCACAACAAATAAAATTACGAATGCCTTTTAGGTTGTTTTCTTGTAGTTCAGTAATAAGTAAGTCAAACTTTTTATTGAAAGAATTTTGTGGCTTTGTATTAAACTCAATCGTCTGAATTTGCTTCTTTTTATCTGAAAAAGCATTCAGTTCAACTACTGAAAGTTGGTGCAGTTCCTCTTCAATTTCATCGCCCTTACAAAATAATTCTGACGGCTTGCTCCTGCTAAGGAGCGTATTTGATTTCTGAAAAGTATTGATTGCCTTTTCAAACAACTGATCTAACCGTGCAGTGAGCGATGTTCTGTCTTTTATAAAAACAATGGTTTCTTTAGAGAGGTATTCTATAAAGCTTTGCCGATGCTCTTCGGTAATTTTATGCTCAATATTTGGAAGTATATCAATGCTATTCACACGCTCTTTTGAAAGCTGATCTTCAATATCGAAGGTTCGAATACTATCAACCTCATCTCCAAAAAATTCAATTCTATAAGGCTCTGTATTTGCGTATGAAAAGACATCAATAATACCTCCTCTTACAGAAAAATCACCTGGCTCTGCCACAAAATCCACCTTGCTAAAGTTATATTCATGCAGGGTTTCATTCATAAAATCTAAACTCACTAAATCACCCACAGAAAGTTTTACAGTATTATTCTTTAATTGCTTTTTGGTCAGCACTTTTTCAAAAAGTGCATCTGGGTAAGTAACCAGCAAGTAAGGATTTACATCTCCCTGAATTCTATTCAACACCTCAGATCTTAACAGAATATTAGCATTGTCTGTTTCTTCAATTTGATACGGTCTTCGGTAAGAGCCTGGGTAAAAAAGAACTTGCTGAGGATTCAGCAGTGCTTCAAAATCATTGAGGTAGTAAGCAGCCTCCTCCTTACTGCTAAAAATCAATAAAAAAGGCTTATTGGTGTTTTTAAATTCCTCCGAAAGATAAAAGGACAAAGAAGAGCCTACGAGTTTTGAAAGCTGTAGCTGGTGATTTTTATCTGATAATAAGTTAGCTAAGTTGTTCGTTTTTACAACCTCGCTATAGATCTTTATTAGTTCTTGATTGCTCAATGTATTGTATGGAAATAATTTCTAATTGATATAATCAAACCATATTTTAAACTTTATTTCAACTTTACTAAATGCCAGCTAATTAAAATTGTTTAGGTTGATTATAAGATTCATTAAAAAACTACTAATCAAGCAGCGTACTCAACTCAATCTGAATATGATCATCAAATCTTTTAGATTTACAGCCATGAGCACTTACTTTTTTATTAGGAAGTCTAAGTCTACTTTTTAAATGAGGTTCTATATAGATGGATGCTATTTCTTTTTGTTTGATGGCTGCATACACTAAATCTCTGGTTGCTGCATTTGAAAACTCAACAGGATGCTTGGTTCTTCCAAAATGGAAATACCTTAAAAAACCATACCTCCAGTAGCCTTTGGTTCTGCAAAGTTCTGGCTGGTTGTGCTCATTTCCTTCTGCTTTTTCAAAGATACCATAGCCGCTAAAAGAAGGTTTGTTATTGGTAATTCGGTCGCCTTCTCTATAGATAAGCGAAAGATCAACTCTGTTACCATCGTTGTGATCTTCATGAGGAAATACAGGGAAAAACTCTTCAAAAAACGGAAAACTTGCATCTAAATACTGAATCTTTATCCCTTTTCTTTCTTTTTCAAAATCTTTTGACATTGCCTGTAAAGCATCATTCATTGCTGGTTTTACATAGTTTCTATTGAATAGCTTTGTAGTAAAAGTTCTGGCTTTTATAAGTTCTGTTTCTTTAATGCGTTCCCTGCCAATGGCTTCTGCAAAATAAGGGACTACTACAAAAGTAGCTGCCAAGTACAGCCCAACAAAAATCGTAAATCTTCTCATCTGACTCCACACCCCATCTACCGGCATAACCATAATACAAAGCACGTAGATAACACCTCCAATTTGTGTTAAAAAAGTCAGCGCAAGTATAAAAGAGAGCCTGAATATATTTACATAGTATTTGTTCATATTTTTTTTGAAATTGATAATTAATTCACAAATATAGGAAACTAGCCTAATTTACACCCAATGAAAATTTAGAAACATACAAAAATACTAAGCTTGCTGCTTGGTAAGATAAACCCTGTTGCGCTCAGTCTCAGAAAATTCTGTAGCTGCCACTATTTTGTACAATTTATCTGAAGGACGCACTCTAAAATCTAGCGGAAAGGTAACAGAATCTCCTTTTTTTGCATTTTCGGACTTTGCACCATTCACAAAAATATCGGTGAGCTTCATTTCTTTTGAACCAGTAGTGGGTCCAGTAATCAATATTTGATCTCCTGCTGTAAGGGTAAAAGACTCCATTTTAAATTCAGCAATTTTAGTTTTTGGATAATAATGAACCCCTTTGGCTAAATAAATTTTCTTTTGCGTAGCATGGCTTCCAGATCCCATGCTCCACTCACCAAGTTTTTGACCTAGGTAGTAACCACTCCAAAAACCACGGTTGTAGACTTTGCCCAATTCCTTCATCCAGTCAATCACTTTGTCTTTGCTATAAGTTCCTGATGCTATGCTGTCAATCGCATCTCTATAACACTTAATTACATTGGCAACGTATTCTGGCGCCCTACCTCTTCCTTCAATTTTGAGTACACTTACGTTTGCATCAATGATTTCGTCTAAAAATTCAATGGTGCATAAGTCTTTTGGAGACATGATGTATTCATTGTCAAGCTCCATTTCAAAGCCAGACTCCTGGTCAATAACCGTATATTTTTTTCTGCAATTTTGTTTGCAAGCTCCTCTATTGGCAGAAGAATTGTGTGAATGCAAACTCAGATAACACTTTCCGGAAACAGCCATACAAAGCGCCCCATGTCCAAATATTTCAATTTCTACAAGTTTTCCAGAAGGACCTCTTACATTTTCAGCAGCTATTTGTTGTGCTATTTTTTTTATTTGATTTAAACTAAGCTCTCTACTCAGCACCATCGTATCTGCAAACATGGCATAAAACTTTGCCGTTTCTATGTTGGTAATATTGATTTGAGTAGAAATATGAACCTCCATATTGATTTCTCTTGCATAAGCAATCACTGCTTGGTCCATGGCAATTACTGCAGTAATTTCAGCTTCTTTTGCTGTTTTTAGCAACAGTTTAACAATGCTTAAATCATGGTCGTAAATGATGGTGTTGAGCGTAAGATAGGTTCTTACCTCTTTGGCTTTACATCGATTTGAGATTTCCTGTAAATCATCCAGCGTAAAGTTGATGCTTGCCCTTGCCCTCATGTTCAATTGCTCTACCCCAAAGTAAATGGAATCAGCACCATTATCTATAGCAGCTTGCAGAGATTCAAAGCTTCCTGCGGGAGCCATCAATTCAATTTTTCCTGCTTTTTTCAAAATTTAAGTTTTTTTTGGATTGACTTTCAAATTTGCCCAATCAATTTTTCTTGAAGTATACATGATGATTCCAAGTATGGTAAACATACCCAAACTTCCTATTAATAACGCGTAATCCTCTAATTGAATGATGGTAAATATGAAAGCATACAATATGATGAGTATTCCAGAAACTAACATAGAAATCTGATTATTCTTTGTTACTGCTTTTGTGTAAAATGCAATCAAGAATAAGGTTAGAAAAGACGATAGTATATAAGATGCGTTGAATTTAAGATGCTCGCTAAATGACACCAAAAGAGTGTAAAATATCACCAATGCCAATCCAACTAATAAATATTGAATGGGGTGTATGAAAATATTTTTTAAAATTTCTACAAAAAAGAAGGTTGTGAAAGTCAGTAAAAGAAAAAGGATAGCATATTTTGCAACCCTGTATGATTTTTTATAATTATCAACAGGGAGAAGCAAGTCCGTTCCAAATTCACTTTTTCTAATCGAATAGGATGCGTTTATCCAAGACTGTGGATAATTTCTATTTAAGTGTAAAATATTCCAATTTGCAACAAACCCATCTTCTGAAACTTCGCGGGAATCAGGCAAATAAGAACCTGTAAAACTCGGCGTTTCCCAATTCGATTTGATGTTGATGTCTGTAGTTTTCCCAACAGGGGTAAAGTATAGCGACTGGCTACCATTTAAATTGATTGAAGTAGAAAATGAATAACCAACTGCCGCCTCTTCTTCGATAGAAACTTCACTGTTAATTCCTGTGGAAACTATATTTGTTGTAGAAACTCCTGAGCTGAAAGAGGATACATTGTCATTCCAGTTGAGGGTTAGCTGATTTTCAATTCCTTTTAAATCACTGATGCCAATATTTAGGGTTGATTTTTCAAAATGCACATCTTTTTTATCGATATCAAATTTTTCGAAATTGAAATCACTAAAAACTCCTTTTATCTTAAATTCAGATTCATAAAGGACTACTTCAAAAATACCTCTATACCTTTTTTCTGGAGTAATACTTCCAGAAACTTCAAGTTTTTCAGGCAAGAAATGCAACCAGCTTTTCTGTTTAACTGTCTTGTAAATAGAACCTCTTTCGGTGAAACTATTTACATACTTATCATAAGGAATAGAAATAAAAGGACCTGATATTGTCTGGCTTTGCCCCCACTTAGCACTTACTTCTTTGATGGAAGTCTTCTGTAAATCTTCCCTCTCTAAAATCAAGTTTTTAACCATGGTGGTAGGGATCAATAAAACCAGTATGAGCCCTGTTATTACCAGTAATTTTAGGTAAATATTTTTTTTTAAGCCTCTCATTTATTAATTTTTACCCTACTTAAATAACAAGTTTTTTTTTTGCAAAACCTTATATAATTTGAGTATAAATCAAGGCATCTTATTCCTTTTTCTATCAGCTTCTTTTAAATATACTTTACGAATTCGTAGGTGGTTAGGAGTTACCTCTACATACTCATCTTTCTGAATATACTCGAGTGCTTCCTCAAGAGAAAATTTAATAGCCGGAACAATTTTAGCCTTGTCGTCAGTACCCGATGAGCGAACATTCGACAGTTTTTTTGTTTTGGTTACATTCACGCTCATATCATCCTGACGGCTATTTTCTCCAATCACCTGTCCTTCGTAAATACTCTCTCCTGGATCTATAAAAAACTTACCACGATCTTGCAGTTTATCAATAGAATAAGGAATAGCAGTACCGTTTTCCATAGAAACCAACGAGCCATTTATTCTTTCGGGAATGCTGCCTTTGTATGGCTGATATTCCTTGAATCTATGAGCCATGATGGCTTCACCAGCAGTGGCTGTTAATAGTTGATTTCGAAGACCGATGATTCCACGGGAAGGAATCAAAAATTCAATGATCATACGAGAGCCTTTTGCTTCCATCGAAAGCATTTCTCCTTTTCTTAAAGAAACAAACTCAACTGCTTTTCCAGACACTTCTTCTGGTAAGTCAATGGTAAGTTCTTCAATAGGTTCGCATTTTACACCATCAATCACCTTAATGATTACTTGAGGTTGACCTATCTGAAGCTCATAACCTTCTCTGCGCATGGTTTCGATGAGTACGGATAAATGCATAACGCCACGTCCGTATACCATAAATTTATCTGCGCTGCCTTTTTCTTCTACACGAAGTGCTAGGTTTTTTTCTAGCTCTTTTTTCAATCTATCTTTGATATGTCTGGAGGTGATGAACTTACCATCCTTGCCAAAAAATGGCGAATCGTTTATGGTAAATAGCATACTCATAGTAGGCTCGTCTATATCAATGGTAGCAAGTCCTTCTGGATTTTCTAGGTCAGCAATGGTATCGCCAATTTCAAAACCTTCAAGCCCAACAATTGCACAGATATCTCCTGAAACTACGGTAGGTACTTTTTTACGTCCTAGGCCATCAAAAGTATGCAACTCTTTAATTTTTGTTTTTTTGATGCTTCCATCTCTCTTTACAAGAGACACTTGCATTCCTTCCTCTAGGGTTCCTCTATGAAGTCTACCAATGGCAATTCTGCCTGTAAAAGTTGAATAATCCAAAGAAGTAATGAGCATTTGCAGGCTTCCCTCTTGTTTTTCTGGAACAGGAATGTGCTCCATAACCATTTCAAGTAAAGGCTCAATAGAATCTGTTGGATGCTTCCAGTCATTGCTCATCCAATTCTCTTTGGCACTGCCATAAACTGTAGGAAAATCCATTTGCCAGTCTTCGGCTCCCAACTCAAACATCAAGTCAAAAACTTTTTCGTGTACTTCTTCGGGCGTACAGTTTTCTTTATCTACCTTATTTATTACCAAGCAAGGCTTTAAGCCAAGTGCTATTGCTTTTTGCAGCACAAATCGTGTTTGTGGCATGGGCCCTTCAAAAGCATCTACCAACAAGCAAACACCATCTGCCATGTTCAATACCCGCTCTACTTCTCCCCCAAAATCGGAGTGACCAGGAGTATCGATGATATTGATTTTTGTTCCTTTATAAGTTACCGAAACATTTTTTGCAGTAATGGTAATACCGCGTTCTCTTTCCAAATCATTGTTATCGAGAATCAATTCTCCTTTGGATTCATTTTCTCGGAAAAGTTCGCAGTGATACATGATTTTGTCTACAAGCGTAGTTTTTCCGTGATCTACGTGGGCGATGATGGCAATGTTTCTGATGTCCATAAATGTTGATCAAAAATTGATCTTTTAAGTTTTAGTATATTAAATATTTGAGAATTTCGATTTTTGAATCTTAGCTTTTTCTTGATAAAATCATCAATAAAAACTGATTTTAAGTCAGTTATGCTAAAACTCAGAAAAATTCTTAAACACAAAGGTATTAATTTTCAATCGATTGTTTTCTACTTAAAATAAGTTTACATAGATTTTGATTTTTAAACCCGTTGTAAGCGCGTTAAAAAAAATTAAACCACCTAGTTTTTCAGAGATTTTTTACGACATTTTACTGTCTTTTCTCAAAAAAAACTAGGTGGTTTAAGCTTCTACAAAAACTAATTTTTTATTTATCCTGGCGACCAACCAAGTCGCACATCATCAATAGTTAAGTTTTTGATGAATTTTTGTTCGCCGTCATTGCTTTCAAACAACACATTTTCCAATTCAACATTCACTTCATACAAAGTTTCTAAAAAATTACCAGATTGATGTTCGGTAACGTTCAATACCTTTATTTTGATAGACCCCCTAGTGGCCATAAAGGTTTTAACTATCGTTGGCGTTGGCACATCTAGATCAATATAATCTCTGCTAAAATACCCATAGTCAAGAGGCATGTCCCAGTTGGTTATGCTTAGATTTATGTTATCATTTGTTAGAAGAAAGCTCTTAACTATTCCGGTAGCAAGATTTAATCTTTCTCTTGCATCAACCGAAGTAATATTCAAAGAAGTGCTGGTGTCTTCATTGCTAAGCATTTTATGAATACTAAAATCCCCAAAACTTTCTACTTCTCCAGTAAATGTTATCGTGTCATTATTTAAAAAATCTTCTTCTGAATATCCATCACGAGAAGCTTCACAGGCATTCCCATAGCTTATAATCTCCTCTACACCATTAGGGTTGACAGTTTGAATATAAACAGGGTCATATACTGCTAGGCATACTATATCAATGGGATTGTAGCAGTCATTTAACACAGCCTGATATTCATCCTTAGATTCCATAATCGATGTATCTCCATTTATTTGAATACTAAAAGGATAAATGAATTCGAAATCATAATTTGAATAAGTAAAATCAAATAATTGTTGCTCAGAATTTATAGTTACTTGCCTGGTATTATCTACCAATATTGTAATTGGGTAATCAAATTCAAAACAATCAACATTTCCTGAATAGCATAGTGGTAGCGTAATTTCCAAATCATTGTCTATAAAGTCGCTTTGCGAAAAACCATTACACCTAGCCAAACAAGCATTTGAGTAAGTCAAAGTCATACCCCCTCCACTAGGAGTGGTTACTTCTACAAAAACCGGGCTATACTCTTCTGTGCAAATGCAATCATTTGGGGTGCCAATTTCAACGCTATCAACCAATGCTAAAAACGCTTGCTCATCTTCAATTTTATTGATTTCAATAGTTTTACTATTGTAGTTAAAAACCTCTACATCAAACGGAAAAGCAATCTCGTTCACAAATAAATTTGGGTTCGAAGCCTCTAAGATAGTGTTGAGCTCCTCAAAGTTATCAACAGTAGCTATACTTTCATTATTGTAAGCCAAGGTGATGGGGTAAACAAAATCAAAACCGAAATCAAAAATAATATTGTTGATAACATCATTGTCATAAGTGCTAGCTGCAAGGTTGTATTTACTATTTAACGCTTCTAAAGATGCGCTTATAGCAGTACTCTCTTCTGTCGGTGTTGTTGTTAGCAGCTCATCGCCGTTTGTGCAAGCTGTTGAAATCAATAGCAATAATGCTAAAAGATTACCTAAAGTTTTGTTGATTTTTATCATTTTGTTTAATTTTATTGATTCTTTGTTTTGTGTATTAAACAACTCAAATAGAAAAAACCCTACCAGGGATTCTATTTTAAACTAAAATATATTTAATCAAAATATTTATTGCCTAAAATTAAGGCTAATTTAGCTTTTTAAGCTCATGAATAAAGAAGAAAATATTTGTAACCAACATACGTTTTTGACTGTATATAATACGTATGCAAAAGATTTAAGGCGTTTTTTGTTTTTTAAAACACAAGATGTTGAAAGTGCAGAAGACCTGCTTCAGGAGTCATTTATCAAACTTTGGGATAGCTGTAAAAAAGTAGACTACAACAAGGTAAAGTCCTACTTATTTACCATCGCGAATAATATGTTTTTAAATGAAGTAAAGCACCTAAAAATAGTTCACGACTATAAATCTACCAACGAACAAAAAGCGACCAACGAGTCGCCAGAGTATGTAATGATTGGAAAAGAGTTTTTAGAAAAGCTAAATCATTCTATAGAAAGCTTACCAAGCATTCAACAAGAAGTGTTTTTACTTAGTAGAATAGAGAAGAAAAAATATAAAGAAATTTCAATTCAATTAAATATATCTGTGAAAGCAGTTGAAAAACGAATGCACAATGCACTTGTTAATTTACGAAAAACCATTGGTAACATTTAATTTTTTTAGATTTTATAAAAACCAATTACCGTACTGTTTGAAAAAACCAAAGCGCTCCACAAAAAAAATATTCTTTTTTTGGTAGGGTTTTTGTACAGTTAGTTGTTTTATTAATGATACAACAAAAATGAAAAATTCAGCAAATACATATAACGATGATCATGAGCCTTACTTAGCCAAATGGCTTGCAGGTGAGCTTTCTGACAGTGAAACCATTGAAATTATTGGAAAAGAAGAGTTTTTAATCTATTCCAAAATTTTAAAAGGCGTAGAGATCGAGCAAAAACTCAACAAACCAATTGACGCTTCTTATAACAAGATTTTGCAAAAAATCTCCGAAAAAAAGAACCGTCGAATTTTTAATTTTAGAACTTTAGGCTTGGCAGCGTCTATTGTTGGGGTAGCCTTTATATTGATTCAAACATTCTTTAATATTGATTTTACTTCCAATAATATAGCTTCCCATTACGCTGAATTTGGTACTCAAAAAGAAATTAAACTTTTAGATAATTCCGAAGTAGTCTTAAACTCAAACTCCAAACTAACCTACAAGCAGTCTGATTGGGATAAAAACAGAGAGATTGTATTGGAAGGCGAAGCTTACTTCAAGGTATCAAAAGGTAAAACCTTTACTGTTAATACCTCAAATGGAACGGTGCAAGTGCTTGGCACACAATTTAATGTTATTAGCAACTTAGATTACTTTACGGTGGTATGTTATGAAGGAAAAGTAATGGTAAAAATAGCCGGAGAGGAACATATACTTACTAAAAACAGCGCGCTAAGTAACTCTAATGGAGTGGTTAACAAAACAGCTATTACACAACTCAAACCTTCATGGCTAAGTGGAGAAAGCAGTTTTGAGTCTGCGCAACTAAATTATGTGCTTCGTGCTATTGAAAATCAGTTCAATGTTGATATAAATTACGATCAACTCGACTCATCACACTTGTTTACTGGCTTTTTTCCACACAATAATTTAGAGGTTGCTTTGCAAACAGTGCTCTCCAGTTTTAAAATCAACTATAAAAAGACCAAATCAGGAACCATCAACCTGAGCTATTAGGGTAATGAGAATATTGCTTTTTTTAATTGCCTTTTTGCCGCTTTCTATCTTTTCTCAACAAAAAGAAATTATAATCGAATGCGAAAACGAGACTTTAGAGAACGCAATTGATATTATCGAACCTAAATACAACATTGTATTCTCTTACAACAGTGCTCTTATAAAGCCTATTAAAGTTTCCCTTCCAAGAAAAAAAAGAACCATTCAGGAGCTTTTAAAAGATTTAGAAAACCTATCGGGCCTGCAATTTAAGATGTATCAAAACCGATACGTCGTTATCTCAGATTTACAACAAGTATCTGACAACATGGGGGTTCATAATTTGAATGTCGTAGTCGTGAATGGGTATTTAAGCAAGGGCATCAAAAAAATGGCATCTGGCAGCTACAAGCTAAGACCTAAGGATATTGAAATACTTCCAGGTCTTACCGAATTTGATGCATTGGAGAGTATTCAAATGCTACCTGGGAATTTTAGCCCCAATGAAACCGCTGCTAATTTTTTTGTTAGAGGAGGCTATTCCGACCAAAATCGTTTGATTTGGGATGGCATCAACCTTTACCACAAAGGGCATTTATTCGGCATGATCTCTCCGCTTAATCCACATATAATTAGCGATATTTCATTTTCTAACAAAGGCACCAATGCCCGTTATGGAGAGCGATTGTCAAGCGTAATTGATGTGCGTACCAGCAATAAAATTACAGATTCATTAATGGCTGAAGCTGGCGCTAATGCCATCAATACGGATGTTGTTTTGAGAATACCTATTATTAAGAACAAATTAAGCGCACAAACTTCTATTAGAAGAAGTTATATGGATGTTTTTAACACCACAACATTTGATCAATTATCAGACAAAGTATTTGACAACTCGCAAGTATCTCTAGACAACCCTAATGATCGCTTTACATTTCTTGACGCAAATCTGAAGGTAAATTACAAACTCAATGAAAAAAATCAATTTTATGCAAGCATCATATCAATTGACAACAATTTAATTAATACTGAATTTTCAACTTTTGGGGCGGGTGAATTTCTTCAGGAAATGGCTATTCGAAACAACGGATATTCATTGCTTTACAAACATTTATGGACTGAGAACTTAAAACAAGAAGCAACTGTTTTTTTCTCGGACTATGACTTCAATTATAGCTCAATAACTAGTGAAAATGAGGGGGATTCAGCTGTTTTTGAAAAAAGAAATGTGATTTTCGATTCAGGCATTTCAACAGAGTTTACCTACGACAAAGGCAATAGCACTTATACTTTTGGTTATCAGTATAATTTAAAGGATGTTGGCTATGCATTTTTAAACAGTAAGGACTTAGATATTGTGTTGGATGAGGATAAAAATGTTTTACAAACGCATGGTGTTTATGCGAGCTTCGACTTTATCACAAAATTTGCAGCTGCTTCTATAGGTCTAAGAAATAATTTTTTTAAGGAATTAAAAGCCAATAGAATAGAACCCAGATTTATCATTTCAAAACAAATTTCTAAACCCATAAAGCTTCAACTAAGTGGTGAAGTAAAAAACCAAGCAATTGGCGAAATTGATGAAACTGTATTGAGCGATATTTCATTGGAAAACAGGGTATGGCGATTGGCAAATAACGAGGAATTTCCTATTATGAACAGCCACCAATTCTCTATTGGTGCTATATACACAAAAAAAGGCTATCAGGTAGATATTGATACTTATTACAAACAACTGAACAACATAACAGCCCTATCCTTAGGGTTTTTAAACCCCGAGAATATTGGCTTTAACATTGGTAATCAAACTACTTATGGTTTAGATTTGTTTGCAAAAAAAAAGTACGGAGCTTTCAATACTTGGTTTAGCTACACCCTCAATGCTTCTAAAAACAGGTTTGACAGGCTGAACAATGCCAATAGTTTTAGAGCTAGAACAGGTATTACACACCTGCTAGCTACCACAATAGGTTATAAGAAAAAAGGATTTAATGTATCTATTGGTTGGCGTTTGCATACGGGGCGTCCTTTTACATTTTCCGATTTGAATGATAGAGGAGAGTTTGAATTTAACAACGGTATTAACACTGGAGAATTGCCAACATATCACCGTTTAGACCTGTCTTCCACCTATGATTTTAACTTGAATAGACAGAAAGGAATAAAAGGTAAAATCGGTTTTTCTGTAAGAAATGCCTACAACAAAAGAAACCTGATAAGCAAAGAATATTCAGGCAACAATAGCCTTGATGACCCTACAATACTCATTGATAAATATGCTATTGGAATTACACCCAATATGATGTTTAGGGTTTATTGGTAGTATTCTCAATTTATACAGCTTAAGTTCTTTTTAGAATTATTTTTTTCAGAAAATTAGAAGTCATAAAAAGCTTAAAATCTAAGCACTCGAGCATAAAATCATTTTATTTTAATGCATTTAATTTATCTTTTTGCAAGAGATGTTTTGAGAAGAGAAAAAAAAAACCTATCCTTGCTTAATAATTGTGTTGGTCTGGTAGTTCAGTTGGTTAGAATACCTGCCTGTCACGCAGGGGGTCGCGGGTTCGAGTCCCGTCCAGACCGCATCAATAATAAAAAGGCTTTCAAGAAATTGAGAGCCTTTTTTCTTTTTATAAGTATATCAACTACATAGCTTTTCTATCCTCAACAGGCTTATTTTTTTAGCCCAAATAAATAGAGTGCCAAAATTCAGATAGCTCACCCTCAAATATTTGAATTCAAAAAAGGACTTAAAAATACCTTGCATGGAAGTGCAAGAGTTATCTTATTATCTTCAAGTAACCGATGAATTGTATTTGTAATTTCTTTAAGAAACTATTCATAAGAACTCTCTAACTTATTGTATTCATCTGTAACATCCATAAATAAGACATCTAGTTGGTTTATGCTTTGTGCAATTGTGTCAACAGTAGCAGTTCTTTGCAAATGGATTGGGGTTAAATGTAAAACATCTAACCTATTTTGGGTTTCACAGCAATAGTAGAATTAGGTTGAAGTTCAGTTTCTGAGGTTTTTTCTATATTAGAAACTACAACTGAATCAGATATAACTTTTATGAAACCTATCATAAACTTTTCATTTATAGTTTTATATTTTTCATCTAAAAATTCATTTACTACCTCATTAGAAGTCAGATTATCAAAATCTATTTTATTCTTTATAAGATATTTGAGATAATCATCGAACCTTATTTGTGGATCTAAATAGCCACCTTGCAGAATAGCTTGTGAATTATCTGTAAAATAATTTTTGAACTGTTCCATAAATTTAATACCAGTTTGATCTTCTATTAGTGAATCTGTAAGTTTTCTAATTGATATAATCTTTTTTGTGAAATCAAAAAATGATTTCTTAGTAAAATTTGACATAAATAAGTTTACCTGCTCAAGATGTATTCTTAATTTAGCCAACTCTCTTAACTCATCTAGGCAATTAGAGATTTCATTAGGCAAATTTGATTCATCATAGTACACTGGATCTATTATTTGCTCTAACCAGTTATTTATATGATTACTCATTTCATTAAGAGAGTTGCTATTTTGACATTTGAAAATGCTTTTAATTTTTGGACCTGCTGTGATAGCAAAATAATTATAAGTCATAGTTTATGATTTTATTATGATATTTTTTTTGAATTACTTTTTTCTGATTGAATTTGAAACTGGAGCAGCCTTAATGATTTCTAAAACTTCCTCAGGCGTTAGATGTGTACTGTTACGACTTTCATCATTTGGGTGATTTTTCTTTAATTCTTTTAAATACTCGATCACTTCAGCTGCTTTAATACGAGTTTCAAGTTCACTGTTAATAGGAGTTTTAGCCATTTTTCTTAAATTTTATTTTAAATTCTTAATTCCTAACTAAATTTAAATAATTAAAATTATAATATTAACACCAAACACTTTATATTATATAAAATAACTTAACAAAAGCTGATTGAATTTTTTATCTAATATTTTAACTAGCATGTTCCTCAATTTTACTTATTACAAATGTAATGTTTTTTAAATAAAATTTTTCAAAAAAAATTACGCATACCTCGACTTCCCTACAAAACACCCCTACCTCTTTAAAATTTCTAACTCCCCCACTATTACTGATAGTAAAGAAAATAAGTCAGACTTAGAAAAATTAAGATGTACTGTTAGAGCTATAAAATCTCTATCACTCTATAATTTAATAGGTTAAACCCACTAAAATTTATTCAAGAATATAACTAAATCTTTCTCAGCACCCCCTACACAGCACCACATTATTAAAAAAATAAAACAGCCTACCCTAAACATTCTTACTGATTAGCTTGTCTGTTCTCTTTCATTAGAAATTGAAAATCTTATTTTTACAAAAAACTCCATAAAACAGCTAAACGGTAAACTCCATAAAAACCAAAAAAATACCAATCATGATTTTAGAACAAAACGTAATCGACAAATTATTAGATCAACTTAAAAAAGATCAAATAAAAAGAGTTGTGGTAGGTGCTGTAATTTTTAATCAAAACCTTGAAGTGCTTTTAGTAAGAAGAGCATCTACAGAAAAATTCATGGCTGGAATTTGGGAAATCCCTAGTGGCAAAGTAGCGCGTAGGGAAAATATACTTGACGGATTGGCTAGAGAAACCGAAGAGGAAACAGGTTTAACACTTGCATCAATTGATGCATATCTTGGTTTTTTTGATTACAATTCCAACTCAGGAACCCCAACAAGACAACTTAATTTTTTAGTTAGTACTGATCATTTTGATGTAAAAATTGAGCCGAAAGAGCATGACTTATTCATGTGGGCTGCTTGTGATAATTCCAAAAAATTAGAAAATCTTAAAATAACTGCATCTCCTGATATTTTAAAAGCAAAAAAAATATTGTCTCTTAAAAGTAAAATCTGATTCATCGATTAGGTTTTTTACTTTTTCTCTTTGCAAAAAACTCAATGAAAACTTTCTAAATGTGCTAAAAAACTGTAACTTTTTGGTTTTTTCACAATTATCTTTCTGTCCATTAGAACTAATCAAAATAACTAGCTATGCTTTAAAATTTTGCCTTGATAAAGAAAAAATATTGATCCTAAATCCCCCAAAAAACCATATGGATTGAGTGTTTTTTTATAGCTTCTTAATTGATTTTTTCTAAAAAAAAAAAAGCCATTCAAAAATTGAATAGCTTAAACTTTAGAAGGAGTATCAAGAAATCAAAAGGGTTGACTTAATTTATTCTTAGCTTTTTTAAAATTATTATACTGATATTAAAAGCTTAGACTAAGGCATGTCTCTTGGCAAATTTATTGAAATTAATAGGAGTACATATAGCTACACAAGTTTTTATTCCATCTTTATTTTTGACATTTATACTAAAAGCATCAGCAACACTTTTAACATGAAGAGCACCAAGAATTGCAACGATATTACCTTCTTTCTGGCTTATCTTAGTAAGATTTTCAACCATCGAACCTTCTCTTTGACCATTAATACTAGCACCCAAATTTTCAACTTCACTTTTTATAACCTTATATTTTTCTCTGAAAAAAGAATATTCTCTCTGGAGGTATTCACTAAGTAAAATTTTCCCTGACTCAACCTCTTCGTTTAATTTATCACAAAGTTCAATGATATATGTAAAAATGGATGTAGAATTTTGATCAAGGCAGTTCTCTAATATTTTACTTCTAATTTGAGGATCTAAAGCTTTTATAACAGAATTGATATCGGAGTTGGGTGCTATATCTAAAAATTCCTTTTTTTCTGCTATTGTTATAAGTTTAAGACCCAATATTAATGCATCCAAAAAACAATTTTTGAATTCCAGAGTTGTCATGAGTATCAACTCTCCGATGAAGAGAGCTAAGATCACTATTAGCATATTTCCTTTCTATTTCGTCTGGGCGCATACGGTGATTTTCAAAAGCTAATGCAATGTTATTTTTTTCATATTCTTGAAAATCTGGCATTACAGGTTCTGTGTGATATTCACCCATTACTAACAATGATTTCCTTATAGAATTATCTTTACACTTACCATTTGTGAGATATTTGTGTGTTTCAAACTGCTTGCATGTTGCTTCAGCAAATGAATTAAAGTTAAATTCAGGATTGTTTGGTATTTGAGGATTTTCTAGTCCACTAAAAAATTTAGTGTTTGTTGACGCTAAAACTGCAGGAATTACAACCATCAATGTTTTTCTTGGATTCTTCAATGCATAGTTTAACGATTGAGTAATAAAAGAAAACGAATTCCTCTCAGAAGGAACTTGTACTTTTCGAATTTTTCTCCCTTTGTTTTTTTCTTGTTTTCCATAACAATATAAATTTAAAATAGTCGGGGTGGCAGGATTCGAACCTGCGACCTCCGCGTCCCAAACGCGGCGCGATAACCGGGCTACGCTACACCCCGAAAAATGTATTTTTCAAAAAAATGGCGGAGAGACAGGGATTCGAACCCTGGCGTCGGTTACCCGACGACAGATTAGCAATCTGCTCCATTACCACTCTGGCACCTCTCCTTGGCAATCTTCCAATTGTGCAATAATACCACAAATGTACAAAGCAATTTTATTTCTCGCAATATTTTTTTCTACAGGTAATTAAATATACTCAAACCATGTAGCTTTTTGGATTATTTAGGAGCAATATTTTTTTTATTTATGGAAAAAATTGAAAATCAACAAACATATAACTATGAATTCTCTTTTTTTCTTGATAGGTTTGTGAGAATGTAGTAAATTTTAAAGATTTTATGAAGACTTTTTTACAAAGACTTTTTTTACCAATATTGATCATTTCAAACCTATTAAATGCATATAGCTTTACCCCTAAAAATAGCTTCACCCACCATAAATTAAAAGACACAGAACAACTTTGGAGTTTTGCAAAAAGCAATCCTACTGTTTTTCATATATTTACGCATGGAAAACCAGGCTTACTATTGATTGATAACGAATGGCTTTCCTACAATCAAATCGCTGATTTTATTAGTAACAAAATGCTTGAATCTGGGGAAGAGGTTACTCAACTTAATATTTATGCTTGCAACTTTGCAAAAGGAAATGTGGGAAATGAGGCAATGTCTCAACTCAAAAAATCACTAAAAATACCGATAGCTGCATCTACCAACATCACTGGAGTAAATGGCGATTGGATGCTTGAACATGGAAATTTACAGGTTACTGGCTTAGAAAATTATCAATACAACCTGCAAGATACTGACCTTGACGGGATTGATGATGTATCTGATATAGATGATGATAATGATGGTATACTAGATACAGTTGAAGGAAATGCTGATCTTGATGGTGATTTAATCCCTAATTTAAAAGACCTAGACAGTGATGGAGATGCCATACCAGACAACATAGAAGCTCAATTCACGAGAGGTTATATCCCACCATTAGGTATTATAAACAACACCACGCATTTAGGTTTGTACAACGTATATGTACCAACGAGTGGCTTGTCACCTATAGATACTGATTTAGATGGCACACCAGATTATCTTGATGATGATAGTGATGAAGATCTAAAACTAGATAAAAACGAGTCTGGCTTAACTTTAGTTGGCTTGGTAGGAGGTAATGGTTTGGACAATGCAGTAGAACTTGTAGATGACTATTCAGATTCAAATGGATTGATATACAATGAAATAACAGGTAATTTCTATTCGCTATTCTTAGATTCTGACGGAGATATAAATGATAATGGGTTAAATGCCACTCCTACACAAGCAGATTTTGATTACAGAGATCGATTTGTTTCAATAGAGTTGGTGAGAGAGCGTTTTTTTAATGATGAACTTAACTTTCCAAACTGCCCAGAAGCTGGTGAAACCATCACGTTTACCTACCGTATAACTAATAATGGTGATGTAAGTGTAACTTCTGTAAATGTTACAGATGAATTGTTTGCAGGAACAATTCCTTTTGATTCAGGCGATGACAATAGTAATGGCGAATTAGATATAACCGAAACATGGATTTATAAATCGGACTACACTTTAATGCAATCAGATATCGATTCAAAAAAAGTGCGTGGCTCTGGAGTGCTTGCCACCGCCAAAGATGTGTTGGATAGCAATACGGAGGTTAGGGTAGGGTTTTTGGGGTTAGACTTCCCGTTAGATGCTTCGTTAGGTATAGATTCAAGTTGCTTTGATGGATCTATGAGCTTGCTTAAAACAGGTATTTTTAATGATGATAACACCAATCTCTGTGCTGATTTAGGAGAGGAAATAACGTACACATTCACACTCAAAAATACTGGAATCGTAACACTTAGCAATGTAGAATTAACAGACCCAAAGATAAATCTACCAGCTACTAATATCATTAGTTTTGCGCCAGGGTCTGAGCAAGTGTTAACCGCCAACTACGAAATTCTTATGGCAGATCTTGCATTGGGGGCTGTAAATAATACCGCAAATGCAAAAGGAAAAAATCCTGAAGGAACGACGGTAGAAGTTATTTCTGTAGATGAAAACAACAATACCCCTACAGTAATTGAACTACCCTGTACTACAGGCAATAGCACCATTAGTATTACAAAAAATGGCAGCTTCAAAGATGCTAATTTAAACAACTGTGCAGATTTAGGAGAGAAAATTGAGTATGATTTTACCATCAAAAATACGGGTGACGTTACACTCAGAAATATCTTATTGACAGATACCAAACTTGGTTTGGTAGATATACTAATTACAAATGAATTATTGCCCAACGAAGAAATTGACTATGCTGGATCAGATACCATATACACACTTTTAATTACTGATTTGGCAGCTGGTGAGGTGTTAAATACTGCTACGGTAAGTGCTGTGAATTTTAAGGATGAACCTATTACCGCAAGCTCTGATGATAGTAACGGCAATAGTCCAGTAAGCGTCTCACTGCCTTGCACCAATGGAATCAGCAGCATCAGCATTACAAAAAATGGCAGCTTTAAAGATGCTAACATAAATAACTGTGCAGATTTAGGAGAGAAAATTGAGTATGATTTTACCATCAGAAATACAGGTGACGTTACACTCAGAAATATCTTTTTAACAGATACAAAACTGAGCTTAACAGACATACCAATTACAAGTGAATTATTGCCTGGAAAATCAATTATTTATAGTGGACTAGACACCATATACACGCTTTTAATTTCTGATTTGGCAACTGGTGAGGTATTAAATACTGCTACGGTAAGTGCTATAAATTTTAAGGATGAACCTATTACTGCAAGCTCCGATGACAGTAACGGCAATAGCCCCGTAAGTGTTTCCCTGCCTTGTACCAACGGAATCAGCAGCATCAGCATTACAAAAAATGGCAGCTTTAAAGATGCTAACCTGAACAACTGTGCAGATTTAGGAGAGGAAATTGAGTATGATTTTACCATCAAAAATACAGGGGATGTTACACTCAGAAATATCTTATTAACAGACATTAAACTTGGTTTGGTAGACATAACGATAACAGGAGAGTTATTGCCCAACGAAGAAATTGATTATACTGGACCAGATACCATCTACACACTTTTAATTACTGATTTGGCAGCTGGAGAGGTCTTAAATACAGCTACGGTAAGTGCTATAAATTTTAAGGATGAACCTATTACAGCAAGCTCCGATGATAGTAATAGTGGTGATCCTACAAAGATTGAACTGCCCTGCACTACAGGGCAAGCTAATTTAAAAATCATAAAAAAAGGGATATTCATAAGTGATGATGAATGCGCAGATTTGAATGATCGTATCTCTTATAGTTTTAGCATCAAAAACGAAGGCGATGTTACCTTGAGATTCATTAAATTAACAGATACAAAATTAAACTTATCAAATATTGCAATTACCGATGAACTGCTTCCTGAAAGTGAGATTGTTTTCACCCCTCAAGATCTATATCAGATTTCGTTAGCCGATTTGGCGAATGGATTTGTTGGCAATACCGCAACAGCAAGTACTATAAATTTTAAAGATGAGCTACTTTCGTTCAGCTCAATAGATGAAAATAACAATTTAACAACAAGGGTTGAACTACCTTGTACACTAGGGGACAGTGAAATTAGTATTGTAAAAACAGGTCAGTTTGAAGGTGTGGATGAAAATGATTGTGCAGCAATCGATAAAAAAATCAACTATACTTTTACCATTACCAATACTGGTGAAGTAACGCTTAGAAACATCAAACTAACAGATGCTTTGCTAGAAATTAACAACTTAGAGGTTATAGGCGTATTAAAACCTGGTGATGTTACTATTTATGAAGCCAATTACTCCTTAGATTTTGATGATTTACTTGCAGGCGCAGTAATGAACAATGCCGATGTAATGGCAATCAATTACCAAAACAATTCAATTACTGCAGATGCGGTAGATGACCAAGGGATGATTGGTAATTTGGTAACACTTCCTTGTGAATACGATCTTGCGGTAACAAAAGAGGTTAACAACGTAAAGCCTTCTGTTGGGGACACCATAACCTTTACCATTGTAGTAGAAAATACTGGCGGAATACCTGCATCAAACATTACTGTGGTAGATGACCTAGAAGATGTATTTACCCACCTAAGTAGCAAAGCATCTGCCGGAATGCCAGTACTTATTGGAAGAAGTATAGAATGGAACATCCCATCATTAGACGGAGGAAAAACTGCTAATCTTGAAATTGAAGTTTTGGTAAATGATGAGGAAGTGGTAGATCAAAACGATTATTTCAATACGGTTACCATTACAAACTCTGGCGGAAGATTACACGAGGATGTAAACCCTGCAAATGACACTGCAACAAGGACTCTAGAACCTTTATGTGTTAGGGTGTATGAATTGTTTTCTCCAAACAATGGAGATGATTTTAATAAATATCTTGAAATTAGATGTATAAAAGATGATTTTCCAAATAACAAACTAAAAGTTTATAATAGATGGGGCAGCTCGGTATACTCAAAAAGGGGGTACGGTCAAGGAAATGGTGATGAAAATAAATGGAATGGCAGACTCAATGGATCCTCTAGCGGAAATATACTTCCTGCAGGAACCTACTTTTATACTTTAGAGCTTGGAGATGGTGAAACAGCACCTATGTCTGGTTGGATTCAATTAGAATAAGAACTAGCAAACCACGCCACGTACAAAAATTGAAATTTTGTATTTTTGTATTTCAGATGAAACCAAAATGACAACAACCGCTACAAAATCAAAACCAACATGGCTCCGCGTAAAGCTGCCAATAGGTAAAAAGTATACGGAATTAAGAGGAGTGGTAGAAAAGTACAAACTTCACACCATTTGTACTAGCGGAAGCTGCCCAAATATGGGAGAATGCTGGACAGAAGGCACTGCAACTTTTATGATTTTAGGCAATACTTGCACACGTTCTTGTGGGTTTTGCAACGTAAAAACTGGAAGACCCGATCAGGTTGATTGGGAAGAACCCGATAAGGTTGCAAGGTCTATAAAGCTCATGAAAATCAAACATGCTGTGATTACTTCTGTAGACAGAGATGATCTTAAAGATGGTGGATCTATTCTATGGGCTGAAACAATAAAGGCAGTGAGAAGAGCCAATCCTTCTACCACGTTAGAAACATTAATTCCTGATTTTCAGGGAGAAGAAACAAATATTGATAGGTTGCTTTCTGTTGCTCCAGAAGTTATTTCTCACAATTTAGAAACTGTACGAAGGCTAACAAGAGAGGTACGGGTACAGGCAAAATACGATCGTAGTCTTGGTGTATTATCCTATCTAAAAGCAAAAGGACAACGAAGAACAAAATCTGGTATCATGCTTGGTTTGGGAGAAACTAAAGATGAAATCATCGAAACGCTCAACGACTTAAAGAATGCAAACGTAGATGTGGTAACTATTGGTCAGTACCTGCAACCAAGCAAAAAACACTTACCTGTACACGAATTTGTTACTCCAGATCAGTTTGAAAAATATAGAAATGTTGCACTAGAAATGGGGTTTGTTCATGTAGAAAGTGGCCCATTGGTGCGTTCTTCTTACAAAGCTCATAAACACATTCAATAGTAAAAAGCACCTCTTGCTGAAAAGTATGCTGAATCAAAAAGCAACAAACCCCAAGCCAAAAAGTAAGGAAAAGAAAAGTGTATAAATCGACATTTTCTTCAATTCTGGGTCTAGCTTCTCTGGATTGTTATTTTTTAAAACCGTGTAAAAATGAATGCTGATAGGGATATATGCAATTAAGAATAGAAAACTTGCATTGGTTTTACCATTTATAAATGCGTAGACAACTGCAGCAACACCAGAAAGAAATAACAGCAGGTAGTGGTAGTGCTTTGCTTTTTTGGGTCCAATTTGGACTACCAAAGTTCTTTTATTTGATAGCTTATCCGACTTGTAATCCCGCATATTGTTTAAGTTTAATACACTTGCGCTGAGCAACCCCACAGAGCAGGCAGGCAATAGCACTTCAAAATTCAATGCCTTTGTGTAAAGAAAATAACTACCAAATACCCCCAACAACCCAAAAAACAGAAACACAAAAATATCTCCAAAACCACTGTAGCCATAAGGGTTTTTACCCATCGTATACTTTATTGCTGCCCAAATGCTCGCCAAAGCCAACACAATAAAAATAAGGGTAGCAACAAAGTTCTTACTCCCAAAAGAAAGGTAAATCAATGTAATTGCAGAAATTACTGAAAGAGTAACCGCTATTTTAAGTGCATTCAGTAACTGCTTGGGGGTAAGTAATCCTGTTTGAATGGTTCTTGAAGGACCTATTCGATTTAAATTATCCGTGCCTTTAACGCCATCTCCATAATCATTGGCAAAGTTTGAAACAATTTGAAAACCAAGCGTGGCGATTATAGACCACAAAAATATAATTCCTTCAAATTTTTCTTCACTCAAAGCTAGCAAAGCTCCCAAAATAACACCTGATAAAGAAAGTGGTAAAGTTCTTAATCTAGCTGCCTTTATATAGTTTTTAATCAAAATTTTAAGACTGATTTTTTTGAGCATACAATACTGGATTCATGCTTTCGTCGTTGTACATTTTCATTTGCTTGTACACTTTCATGTATTTCTCACCAGTTGCAATGTCGGAGAGCAAATCGTCAATAGCACTAGACAAATCATTTCTTTGCTCCAATAGAGTTGATAATTTTTTAGCGCATTTAACTCGGTGTTCTTCAGAAGCCGTCTCTCTTAACGACTCCTCTCTCATGTGATAAATTTTAAGAGCCAATATTGAAAGTCTGTCAATTGCCCAGGCAGGTGTTTCAGTATTTATTTTAGCACCTAGTTTGGTCACCACGTTTTCATGTTTTTTTAAAAAGAAACCATCAACATACTCTACCATATCCGTTCGATCTTGATTAGAAGCATCGATTTTTCTTTTAAGCCCAATCGCCTTTATTGGGTCTATATTGGGTAGCCTAATAAGGTCTTCGAGGTGCCATTGTACCGTATCGATCCAGCATTTTCTGTGCAATAGGTGTTCGAATGAATCGAGCTGGTAAGGATTTTTATAGGGTTGGGCTACTGAATTTAACACGTGGTAATGCTTGATTACCTCATCAAATAATTGATTGTAGTGCTGACTGTTCATTTGATGCTTTTTATGGCTAATTTAGATTTATTGAATCAGGTATTTATTTAGACTAGGTAAAACTATGCAAATTTTCTTTCAATCAAATCCACCAATCGTTGCTCATACATTTCCTTATCAGACCAATTATAGTCTGGCTTTACAACTTCCGTTAGGAAATTTTTTGCATCTGATGCAGCATTGAAAGTGTTTAGCTGAGATAACACTCTTATAAACTCTTGTTGACTTCCATCAAATAGGTGTTTTACAAAAGCGATTCTATCATTCAATCCAACTTGAATATGCTTTTTCGTTAAAGTATCATTGATGGATGCTGCTTTTTTTTTCTGATCGTTTATATAGGTAGACTTTTGGAAAGGATCTACTTCTTCTTGTCTTGGTGCTTGTTCGAATAAACTTGCAGCTTCATCTATCGGAATTTCATGTTGAAATTCTTGTGCAGAGGCATGTTTTTCTTCAATTTGATCATCATTTATCAATTTCTCATTTGAGAAACTACGTTCCTTTTTTATCTCAAATGTTTGAACAATTGGCTCTTCAGCTCTATAATTCTCATTTTTAGGTGATTCTTGTTCTTTTTTTTCTTCCACCAAAGTTTCTTTTGGTGCTTGCTCGTTGTTTTGTTTAAACTTTAAATCATCAATAATAGAAGATGAGTAGTCAAGGCGATCCTCATTTTCTTCTTTTCCCTCTTCCAACTGGCCTCTGAAATTATCCAACGCATCTAAAACAGTCAGTTTTTCGTAGAGCGCTCTCGCATTTTCTTGAAGTAACTTATAATTAGCTTGACCATTATTAAGATCTAAAAAAATGCTTTTGGCAAGCGCTCTCAATTCCTTTTCTGTTTTATTTTGCATCAATTTGAATTAAATAAAGCGATTAATAGCTTAAATGAATATCGTGACTAAGGTAGCTATAAAAAAGAAATGCTTGTTTGAAGTTTGGTAAAGCCTACAGGTTTTTTAGGTAAATTTTCGAAAATGAGTCTAATGAGTTACATTTATATAATAGTTGTGTGCAATTTAAACCAATGACCATCGAAGACAAGATTATATTTTTAGACACCAGTATTTTTGAATCTGCAAACTATTTTGAAGGAAGAAATATTAACATTCTATTCAATTTAGCCAAAGAGGATTTAATACACCTAAAAATGACTGATATTGTTTATCGAGAAGTTCTTAATAGAATCGAAAAGCACGCTAACAAAGCAGTTAATATTTATAAAAAAGATAAATTAAACTTCGAGCAAGAAGCAAGAATTCTGCGGAACACAAGTGTTTTAAGTGACCATTTTAAAATAGTAAATTTTAAATTGCTTAAAGAAAATGCTAAAAAAGAAATTCAAGAAAAATTCCATCAAATTATCGCTGATTTTAAAATCGAAATTATTGATACAAGCATTGTTGATATCAAAGAAGTACTTGTAGATTATTTCGCAACAAAGCCACCTTTTAAAGATGGATTAAAGAAACATGAATTTCCAGATGCTTTAAGTATAAACGCTATTAAAAAATGGTGTGAGCAAACTTCCAATACAATAATTCATTTATCAAACGATAAAGACTTTGATGAATATAAAAATGATTCCATTGACTCTTCTCACAATTTATCAAGTTTACTTGAATTCCTATTTACCGAAAATAGTGATGTTCAATACGAATTTATAACAGATATCTACAAAAAGTCAATTGGAGAAGTAGAAGTATCTGTCGAAAAAAAACTATCTGAAGATTTATCGAGTTTAGCATATTCTGAATTGGAAAATGATGCATTTCACGAAGATGTTGAAGTAGATTTTTTAGAAATCAATGATTTTGAATTAGAAATTGGTGTTATAAACGAAATTAAAGATGAGAGCTTTTCTTACGAAATTAAAATGAATATTATTTTCTCTGTTGAAGCATACTATACGGATTTATCAATGGCTTACTATGATAAAGAAGATGGTGTTTGGTGGGGAGAAGAAAGAGTAAGTGAAACTAAAAAGTATTCTGTAAATACTCTAATCTATGCGGATTTTGAATTAGAGAAAAATAAAATAGATGGGAATTTTATAGAAATTACTGATTTTGAATTTAGAGACATTGAAGAAATATAAAAACCGCACAAAAAAACGTATATATATCATAGCTAATTAGTTGATTAAAAGAAGTTAAGGTAAATTTGGGAAATCTGGCTTGTGCTTAAACCGAAACTAATTATTTAATTTACACGCTACAAGCCATATACAGAGACGTTGAACAATATGAAATTGATTTTAAAATTTTTAACAACCTTAAAAATTAACAAACCCTTATTCCTTCAAAATCATGAATAGAAAAGACTTTATAAAAGTATGTAGCTTATTAGGAATTTCAATTCCTGCCATGGGGTTGATCTCTTCCTGCACCTCTCAAGAAAAAGATCAAAATTCAAATCAATCCTCAAAAAACAATACTGAAGTACTGATTATTGGAGCAGGAGCCGCTGGTTTGTCTGCTGCTTATTTGTTAAAAAAACAGGGAATCGGTGTTAAAATCTTAGAAGCAAAAGAAGATTTTGGGGGAAGAATGATGGTTGACAAAAGCTTTACAGACTTTCCGCTAAACTATGGAGCTGAGTGGCTTTCAAATGAAGGCTGGCAAAAAGATGAATTACAAAAAATAGCGGATAAGCCTGATGCTGAGTTAAATAACAAACTCTTTAACGATTTTCCAGACCAAAAATTTTATAAATACTCATGGTATGATTTTTTTAAAGACTACATCATCAATAATTTAAAAAATGACATTGAATATAAAGCTATTGTAAGTCAAATTGACTACCATGGCGAAAAGGTAAAAGCAACCACAGAAAATGGCACTGTTTACACCGCTGAAAAATTAATAGTAACCACTCCCCCATCAGTATTAAAAAGCAAAAAAATTGCTTTTCTTCCAGCACTCCCAAAAAATAAATTGGATGCACTTGACAAGTTGAATTGTTGGGGAGGCTTCCGCGCATATGTGAAACTAAAAGCAGCTATTGGCTGTGATTGGGAGGAAGTTGCCTATAACTTACATGGTCAAAAAATTTATTACAACGCTTCCTATAAGCAAGATAGCAGCAATCACATCGTTGGGGTAATCGCAATTGGAAGTTATGCCGATGCTTATCACCTTAACCAACAAGACCTAAAAAATCATATTTTAAAAGAACTAGATGCCAAGTATAACAACAAAGCGACTCCTAATTTCTTAGATCTCACTTATCATAATTGGGACAAAGACCCTTATGCTTTAGGTAGTTATGTGTCAGATTTTCAACCAAGTACTGATTTCGAAAATTTAAATAATCATATTGATAACAAACTCTTTTTTGCAGGAGATTCCTACACCAATGGTAAGCAGTATGGAAAAGTTCATATTGCTGCACAGAGTGCAAAAATAGCGGTGGCTGAAATTTTAGAAATCAGTTAGCATCAAGTCAAGCCTAATACTAAGTATGGTGTTTCAAACTTTCCTTTAAGAATGGATTGTTTTTTACAATTAGTGGTGCGCTTGAAAGAGACCTGAATATGAAGTACACAAACAATCCAAATACAAAGCAAAAAGAAGCGATTTCTGGTAAACCAAAAAACCAATGATCGCCTACAGTTGCAGGCATTATCATTACATACACATCTATATAATGTCCAATAATGATGATGATTCCTATAAAAGTAACAAACCAGGAGATTCGCTTAAAGTCGCTGTTCATTAATAACAATAACGGAAAAACAAAATTCAACACCAACATTCCTAAAAAAGGCAAGCTATAGTCATTGAACCTAGATTTAAAGTAGGTGACTTCTTCTGGAATATTTGCATACCAAATAAGTAAAAACTGACAAAACCATAGGTATGCCCAAAAAATACTGAATCCAAACATGAATTTTGCCAAGTCATGCAAATGACTGTTGTTTACCTCGGTTAAATAGCCTTCATTTTTTAGGTAAATCGTTAGTAACGCAACGGCAGTAATGGCGGTAACAAGCATACTTGAAAAAACGTACCAACCAAAAAGGGTGCTATACCAATGCGGATCTAGACTCATGATCCAATCCCAGCTCATCATAGATTCTGTAACCAAGAAAAATACCAAAAAACCCGCAGATCGTTGGAAAATTTTCAGGTAATTTTTCAAGTCATTTGAAGCATCTTGAAGCAGGGAAAGCTTCCTTACATTTTGCTGGTATAGAATCCATCCTAACATATAAAAAGCAGCTCGAGCAAGAAAAAAAGGCACATTTAAATAACCGATTTTTGCCTGAATGATTTCATCTTCAGCAACAACTTCGGGACTCATCCATACAAATAAATGATTCCAGTGCTGCGCAGATAGCACAAAGAAAACAAACAACAACACCCCACCTATGGGTAAAAAAGCTGCAATTGATTCCATCACCCTAAACAGCACCACCGACCAACCAACTTTTGCCACTTGCTGAATTGCATAAAAAACCAATGCACACAGCGATATTAAAAAGAAAAAAAGAAGTGCCGTATACAATGCCGCCCAAGGTCTGTTTTGTAACATGTGAAGCGTATGCTCATCATGAACTTGATCTTCAATATTTTGACTATAATGTGAATCATTTTCAGTGTTATGATGCGCTGAAGATGGAGCAATATTAGCCGTTAAAACAAAACTTGCAATAATGCCTAATAAACCGATAAGCATCAGCAACAAAGAGAACGACTTTATTTTTTTTGAAAAGATGAACATAGTTTCAAATATATGACAATTAAAAAAAAATTAACCAAGAATTTTTTTTTAAAAAAACCTTTATCAAACATAGCTAAATTTACAGCCTATAGAGTCCTTTCAAAACATGTACTTTGCAAAAAAAATCTACATGAACAAACTATACTTCCTTCTACTAATGATTTTTCAGGCTTGCCAAGCGCAACAATCTGAGGTTGTTTTAAAAAATGAGAAGGGTGATTATCCTCAAAATTACTTTAGAAAACCTTTAGATATTCCTCTATACCTATCAGGAACTTTTGGCGAGTTACGAAACAATCATTTTCACGCTGGTTTAGACTTTAAAACTCAGCAAAAAGAGGGTTTTGAAGTATATGCTGCTGCAGAAGGATATATTTCTAGAATCAAAATCTCTAATTGGGGGTATGGAAAAGCAATCTATATAACTCATCCTAAAGGTTATACTACTGTTTATGCTCACCTAAAAAAGTTCAATCCAACGATAGAAAAATACCTAAAAAAAAGACAATATGAAAAGGAAAGCTTTGAAATACAACTATTCCCAAAAAAGAATGAGCTTCCAATACCAACCAATAAAATAATAGGATATTCTGGGAGTACTGGTGGCTTTGCTGGTCCTCATTTACACTTCGAAATTAGAGACACAAAAACAGCGATGCCTATCAATCCAATGCAATTTGGATATGCTATTGAGGATTCTCAAAAACCCATTATTAAAAGCCTCTATGCATTTCCACAAAACAAAGAATCACATGCAAATGGCTTAGGAATGAAACACCTGCTAAATACTTTTGCATCAAAAAATGGAGTACTAAAAACAAATACAATCAACGCATTCGGACAAATTAGTCTTGGAGTAGCTGCTTATGATTTACTGGATGGTGCTGCTAACAAAAATGGACTATACAAATTAAAGATGTTTGTAAATGGAGAAAAAGCACACGAATTTAAGGCAGAAACATTTTCATATAATGAATCAAAGTTGATCAATCTACTTATTGATTATGAGATTTATAAAACTAAAAATCAAAGAATTCAAAAGTGTTATATAGAAGATCACAATGACTTAAGCATGTACAATCGAACACTCAATGGCGTCATAAATATTGAAAATGGAAAAAGATATGAAGTGTTGATTGTAGCTGAAGACTTTGCTGGAAACGTACAGAGAGTTAATATTCCGATTGAAGGTGTGAAAACATCAAAAATAATTACTGAGAAGGAATTTGAAACTAACTACAAAATTGAGCACAAACAACCCAAAGAATTTTCTAATGGAAATCTTTCATTGAGTTTTCCAGCAAATGCCTTTTATGAAGATTTGTACCTGAAGTTTGAAGCAAGTGACTCAATTGCAGAAGTTCACACGCCAACAATACCATTAAGAAAAAAATACAAACTCTCCTTCAATACTTCAAAATACTCAAAAGAAACACAAAAACAACTATATATTGCTTATAAAAAACGTGGTAGTGAGCGTGCATATTTTAGAGAGACTAGCAGGACAGAAAACAGTATATCTGCAGAGGTGAAAGAACTTGGCACCTATGTTTTAATAAAAGATTTATACCCCCCTAAAGCAAGTATGGTCAATATAAAAGAAGAACAATGGGTAAGCAACCATCAGCACTTAAAAGTAAAGATTGAAGACAAAGAATCTGGTATTAAAAGCTACATAGGAACTATCAATGGCAAATGGATATTGATGGAATATGACCTAAAAAAAGGAATACTGATTTATGACTTTAATGACCTAAATTTCAATCAAGCAAAGCATGAGTTCAAATTGATATTAAAAGACAAAGTTGGGAATCAAACTATTTTGAAAAGAACTTTTTATAGAAAATGATCTATAAAATATAAAATAATAATTTGATATAATGAATATAAAAAAGACTGCGAAACTGAGTCTAAAGGATAAAAAAAAATTTGAAGCAATTATTAGATTAAGCTAAATGAATAGCAAAACTAAAAAAAGTCTAATTAACAATAAGAGAATAAACTATTGATTAAATAAAACCAAAAGAAGTAAAGTGAAGAGAAAATTAATATTTTTTATAAAAAAAATAAAATAATTAGTTTTCAAAGAATTTGAGAGCTATATTTTTTTCTTTCTCAAAGAAAAATATTAAAGAATAATCTAACTATATTCATAAATTCTAACTTAGAAAGATAATCCTAAATCAAAAAGCTATACGATTAAATATAGGTATAAAGTTGTCTAATAAATAGAATAATCTAGTCCTCTGAATTCTGAACACTAGTTGATGATTCACCTTTAGCGTCTCCAAGAGTATTTTCAGTAGAAATAGCGTTTGAAGAACTACTTCCTCTTCGAGTTGATTTTTTACTTGCTTTCTTTTGGTTTGGTTGATAAAGTTCATTGAAATCAACCAACTCAACCATCGCCATTGAAGCATTGTCACCAAGACGGTTGCCCATTTTTATGATTCTAACATAGCCACCTGGTCTTGAACCTACTTTTGTAGAAACCTCATTGAATAGGGTTGAAACAGCATACTTATCTCTCAAATAACTAAAAACAATTCTCCTGTTGTGAGTATCGTCTGTTTTTGACTTGGTAATTAACGGCTCAACATATACTCTTAGCGCTTTTGCCTTTGCTAATGTTGTATTGATTCTTTTATGCTCAATCAAAGAACATGATAGATTTGATAACAATGCTGCTCTATGTGCAGTTTTTCTACCTAAATGATTGAATTTTTTCCGATGTCTCATAACTTAAAAACTATAAAAAATTAATCCTTATCTAATTTATATGATGTTAAATCCATACCAAAGTTCAATCCCTTGTTATCAACTAACTCATCTAATTCAACTAAAGATTTCTTACCAAAATTTCTGAATTTCATCAAATCACTTTTGTGAAAAGATACTAAATCTGCAAGGGTATCAACCTCTGCTGCTTTCAAACAATTCAATGCACGAACAGACAAGTCCATATCTACAAGCTTTGTCTTAAGCAATTGTCTCATCGATAATGACTCTTCATCAAAAGAGCTTACTACAGCAACTTCTTGCTTTTCTAAGGTGATTCTTTCATCTGAAAACATCATAAAATGGTGAATCAAAATCTTTGAAGCCTCTGTTAAAGCATATTTTGGAGTTATTGATCCGTCAGTAGTAATTTCAAAAATCAACTTTTCGAAATCTGTTTTCTGACCAACTCGAAAACTATCTATATGATACTTTACATTTTTAATAGGAGTAAAAATAGAGTCTGTAAAAATAGTTCCTAGTGGAGCCTCTGAAATCTTGTTCTCATCAGAAGGAACAAACCCTCTACCCATATCAATATTGATTGTCATTTCTAAATTTACTGACTTATCAAGATTACAAATTACCAAATCTTTATTAACAACTTCAAAATTTGACAAAGAATCTTCTAGGTCAGATGCTTTGAATTGCTCTTTACCATTTATAGATATGTTTATTGACTCAGAATTTGAATCTTGAACAATTTGTTTAAATCTTATTTGTTTAAGATTTAAAATAATTTCCGTTACGTCTTCTACGACTCCCTTAACAGTTGAAAACTCATGTTCAATACCCTCAATTTTTATGGAGGTAACTGCAAAACCTTCTAAAGAAGATAATAAAACTCTTCTAAGAGCGTTACCAACAGTTAAACCATAACCAGGTTCAAGAGGTCTAAATTCAAAAGTTCCCGTTGAATCAGCTGATTCAAGCATTATTACTTTCTCTGGTTTTTGAAATACAAGAATTGACATAATTAAAATAAAGTGATAAATAGTAAATTGAGAAAGTTATTTTGAATATAATTCAACTATTAGTTGCTCTTTAATTCCTTCAGGAATTTGTTCTCTAGTAGGAGAAGTTACATAAATCCCTTGCTTCAAATCTTCGTTTAACGTTACCCACTCACAAGTAACTTTCTTATCCGAAATAGATGAAATAATAGATTCTAGGGACTTTGATCTTTCACGAATAGCAATAACATCGCCTGGTTTTAATTGATAAGAAGGAATGTTTACAACACTTCCATTAACACAAATATGACAATGTGAAACAAGTTGTCTTGCTGCAGATCTCGTACGTGCAAAAGAAAGCCTATAAACGATATTATCAAGTCTAGACTCACAAAGCTGTAATAAAACTTCGCCAGTAATACCTAGTTTTGAAGAAGCATTTTTAAATAAATTAGAAAATTGTTTTTCCAAAATTCCGTATGTATACTTTGCTTTTTGCTTTTCGCTTAACTGCAGTGCGTACTCAGATTTTTTACCTCTTCTTTTGTTAGCCCCATGCTGCCCAGGGGGATAGTTTTTTCTTTGAAAAGACTTATCATCACCAAATAAGGGTGTACCAAATTTTCGAGAAATCTTAGTTTTAGGTCCAGTATATCTTGCCATTATATCGCTACTAATGTTTTAAAAAAATCGTTTTAGTTCTAAACACTTCTTACTCCTGGAGGTCTACAACCATTGTGAGGAGTTGGAGTTACATCAATAATTTCTGTAACTTCTATGCCTGCATTATGAATGCTTCTAATTGCAGATTCACGCCCTTTACCAGGTCCTTTTACATAAACTACAACTTTACGCAAACCTGCTTCGTGAGCTACTTTTGAGCAATCTTCTGCAGATACTTGAGCAGCATAAGGTGTGTTCTTTTTAGAACCTCTGAAACCCATTTTACCTGCTGAAGACCAAGAAATTACTTCTCCCTTCTTATTCGTAAAAGAAATGATGATATTGTTAAATGATGCAGTAATATGAACTTCTCCATTAGACTCAACAACAACTTTTCTCTTTTTTGATGTAGATTTTGTTTTGTTTACCATAAATTATAAATGAAATAAATATCAGTAATTCAAAGAAAATTAACTTGCTTTTTTCTTATTCGCTACCGTCTTTCTTTTACCTTTTCTTGTTCGTGAATTATTTTTTGTTCTTTGTCCGTTCAAAGGCAAACCCGATCTATGTCTTTTACCTTTATATGAACCAATATCCATAAGCCTTTTGATCGCAAACCTTACTTTTGATCTTAACTCGCCTTCAATAGTGAATTTGGCAGTCTCTTCACGAATTTTATTAATTTCATCGTCATTCCAATCAATTACTTTTTTATCGGAATTAACTTTTGCATTTTCTAAAATTGATATTGCTCTATTCAAGCCAATTCCAAAAATATAAGTGAGAGCTATTACACCTCTTTTATTTTTTGGTAAATCAATACCTGCGACTCTTGACATAAACTTAAATCTAAAATTATAATGGTTTAAAAAGACTAACCTTGTCTTTGATTTTCTCTTGGATTTTCCTTATTAATATAAAAAAGAACACCTTTTCTCTTAACAAAGAAACCTTTGTCATTCTTCTTGTTCTTATCCCCTCTTCTCTTTACTGAAGCTCTTGTTTTCATAAAATAAACTTTTAATTTTTATACCTATAAATGATTCTCGCCTTACTCAAATCAAAAGGACTTAACTCTAACTGGACTTTATCACCAGGCAAAATTTTTATATAATGCATTCTCATCTTTCCAGATATATGAGCTGTAACGACATGTTCATTTTCTAACTGAACTCTGAACATGGCATTAGAAAGTGCTTCTAATATAATACCATCTTGTTGAATGGGTGGTTGTTTAACCATCATTAATTTAACATATTTCTTTTTATACCTTTTTTCATAAGGCCGTCATAATGACTATTCAATAAATATGAATTGATTTGCTGAATCGTATCTATTGCTACACCTACAATTATCAATAAAGATGTTCCTCCGTAAAATAAAGCCCAAGATTGAGTTATACCCAACTTGACCACAAAGGTAGGTAAAATTGCAACGAGTGCAAGAAATATTGATCCAGGGAAAGTAATTAAAGAAAGAATATGATCTAATACATCAGCAGTAGGGTTTCCAGGTTTTATTCCAGGTAAAAAACCACCGTTGCGCTTTAAATCATCCGCCATTTTATTAGTAGGAATCGTAATTGCTGTATAAAAAAAGCTGAATACAACAATTAATAAAGAAAAAACAAAATTATACCAGAATCCAAAAATATCTTGAAACTCTAGACCAATGTTTTTAACACTCTCGTTACTAGAAGATGCAAGAAGTGAAGGGGCAAACATGATTGCTTGAGCAAAAATAATAGGCATAACACCTGATGCATTCAACTTTAGAGGTATAAAATCTCTGGAAGTTTTGATAGAACTTATATTATTTGAAACCGTATTTCTTGCATATTGAACAATTACTTTTCTGATGGCAGTTACCAAGTAAACACAGATAACAACAATTAGGATAAACAAAATGATTTCTAAAAGAATCATGAAAAGACCACCCTGAGAAGCTTCAACCTTTGAAGTAAATTCTTGAACAAATGATTCAGGGAAACGAGCAATGATACCAATCATTATAAGTAAAGATATTCCATTACCAATTCCCTTGTTGGTTATTTTCTCACCTAACCACATAGAAAAAACAGTTCCTGATGTTAGAATCACCATAGAGGAAAACCAAAATAGTGAACCATCAATGTAAAATGCGGTACTAGGAATAAGGTTGTAAATATTCGTGATGTATGCAGGACCTTGAACCAAGGTAATTACAATCGTTAGCCATCTAGTAATTTGAGTAATTCTTCTTCTACCATTCTCTCCTTCCTTTTGAAGCTTTTGAAGATAAGGAACTGCAATCGTCATTAATTGTACTACAATAGAAGCGGATATGTAAGGCATGATTCCCAGTGCAACAATCGATGCCTGTGAAAAAGCACCTCCTGTAAACATGTCGAGCAAACCAAGTAAACCACCGCCTCCTGCCTGATTTGTCAAGGCTTCCTGAGCTAAGGAAATGTTAATTCCTGGTAAAGGAACTTGAGCAGCAAAACGATAGACAATAACAAGACTAAGAGTTAAAAATATTTTTTCTCTTAGCTCATTTATTTTCCATAAATTAGAAATATTTGTAAAAAATGTACTCATTTTGAAGTAATACTAAACAGACTCAGCGGAACCGCCTGATTGTTCAATTGATATTTTTGCGTTTTTAGTATACTTATGAGCAACAACTTTCAAAGATTGAGAAAGTAAATCATTCCCAATAATTTTTAATTTATCATTCTTAGAAATCAAACCGTTGGTGATAAAAAAATCTAAATCAAAACTATTGATCGTTGGATTGCTCGCAGCAATTTCGGATAACCTTTTCAATGAAATACAAGCATATTCCTTTCTATTTGGATTCTTAAAACCAAATTTAGGAACTCTTCTATACAAAGGCATTTGACCACCTTCAAAACCATTTTTTCTTGAGTAACCAGAACGTGATTTTGCACCATTGTGACCTCGGGCAGAGGTGCCTCCTTTTCCAGAACCTTGACCCCTTCCAATTGATACTTTTTTGGAAATAACAGAACCCTTTGCAGGGCGTAAATTGCTCAACGACATTTTTCTAAGTATAAAATTTAATCAATAACTTCAACTGAAACTAGGTGATTCACAACTGAAATCATACCTAAAATCTGAGGGGTTGAATTATGTGTTACCTCTTGGTTAATTTTTCGAAGACCAAGAGCTTTAAGAGTTAACTTTTGATTGTTCACGCTTCCTATAGAACTCTTTACTTGTTTGACAATTACTTTACTCATCATAATAAAATTAACCGTTAAAAACCTTGCCGAGTGATATACCTCTATCAGAAGCAATCATACTTGCACTTCTTAAATTCAATAAGGCATCAAAAGTAGCTTTTACAACATTACGTGGATTGGATGAACCCTGTGATTTTGACAATACATCTTTTACACCTACCAATTCTAAAACTGCACGCACTGCACCTCCAGCAATCACACCAGTACCACTTGAAGCTGGTTTCATAAATACTTTTGAACCACCAAACCTACCGATCTGATCGTGAGGTAAAGTATTTTTATGCAAAGGTATTCTTATAAGATTTTTCTTTGCATCTTCTACTCCTTTTGAAATAGCGGTTGCTACATCTTTAGATTTCCCTAAACCATGTCCAACTACACCATTCCCATCTCCAACAACAACAGTTGCAGAAAATGCAAAGGCTCTACCACCTTTATTTACTTTGGTTACACGTTCAAGACTTACTAATTTATCCTGTAAATCTATACCGACTGGCTTTACCCTTTCTAAATTACTATATTTTTGATACATATTTTAATTAAATCAAAACACCAATCCAGCTTCTCTAGCTGACTGTGCAAGTGCTAATACTCTACCGTGAAACAAAAAACCATTCCTATCAAATCTAACAGCGCTAACACCCTGCTCAAGAGATTTTTGCGCCATAAGCTTTCCAACTTCAGATGCAATCTCAATTTTAGAGCCAGAGAAGCTATGATTTTTGATTTTTGATGAAACTGACAGAATTGTATTTCCAGTTTCGTCATCTATTAATTGTGCATAAATTTCTTTATTGCTTTTATAAACACACAATCTAGGTCTATCAGGTGTACCGTGAACGGATGACCTTGAACGTTTTTTGATCTTTTTTCTTCTTTGTAATTTTGAAACTGACATGAGAAAATTAAATATGAATTTAAGCTGATTTTCCGTCTTTACGCCTAATAAGTTCTCCTACGAATCTAATACCTTTTCCTTTATATGGCTCAGGCATTCTAAAAGAACGAATTTTTGCTGCAACGGAACCTAATAACTGTTTATCGCAAGAAACGAGTTTAATGATAGGATTTTTACCTTTTTCAGATACAGTTTCTAATAGGACCTCTGGACACAACTCGAACACTATATTATGTGAGAAACCAAGATGAAGCTCTAGAATTTGTCCTTTATTAGTTGCTCTATAACCTACACCAACCAACTCTAATTCTTTTGACCAACCTTTAGAAACTCCATGAACCATATTGTGGATCAATGATCTATAAAGACCGTGGAGACTCTTATCTGATTTGCTGTCTGATGATCTTTTTAGAACTAACTCATCATTATTTTTAGATACTTCAATGCGGTCATCTATTTTTTGAGATAGTTTACCAAATTTACCTTCTACAGCAATCATTGAACTATCTAAAGAAATTTTAACACCATCAGTGATACTAATTGGATTGTTTCCTACTCTTGACATACTAAAAGTTTAATTAATAAACAATAAATAAAACTTCACCACCAATACCCATGCTTGAAGCCTTTTTGTTGGTCATTACGCCCTTTGAAGTTGAGATGACTGCAATCCCTAAGCCATTTAAGACTCTAGGTAGATCAGAAACACCTACGTATTTTCTAAGACCAGGTTTACTAACCCTCTGAATTTTTTTGACTACTGCTGACTTAGTAGTCTTTGCGTATTTGAGAGCAATCTTGATGTTGCCTTGAACATCAGTTTGATCAAATTTATAACTTAAAATATAACCTTCTTCAAATAAAATCTTAGTAATTTCTTTCTTCATATTAGAAGAGGGAATTGAAATAACTTTATGATTCGCATGAAGACCGTTTCTAATTCGAGTTAGATAGTCTGAAATTGGATCTGTTAACATTGTTATGAATAAAAATTACCAACTAGCTTTACTTACACCGGGAATTAAGCCTTGATTGGCTAGTTCTCTAAATTTAACACGAGATATACCAAATAATCTCATATAACCTCTTTTCCTACCAGTCAACAGACATATGTTGTACTGTCTTGATCTTGAGGAATTTCTATTTAATTTCTGAAGTGCTTCAAAATTCCCCTCAGACTTGAGTTGTTTTCTGAGAGCATACTCCTCTTCAAATACTTTTTTTCTCTTTACCCATCGGGCTTTCATCGATTCTTTTGCCATTACACAATTTTTTCAAAAGGTAAACCTAATTCTGATAGAAGACTTTTTGCTTCCTTATCGGTTTGTGCCGATGTAACGAAAGTAATATCAAAACCGGTAATCTTATTAACTTTATCAATATCTATTTCAGGAAAAATGATTTGCTCCTTGATTCCTAATGTATAGTTTCCTCTGCCATCAAAGCCTGTTGCCTTTATACCATTAAAATCTCTTACACGAGGTAAGGAGGTAGATATTAATCTATCCAAGAACTCAAACATTTTTACGCTACGCAATGTAACTTTAGCTCCAATCGGTACTCCTTTACGTAATTTAAAGGAGGCAACATCCTTCTTTGATATTGTTGCAATTGCTTTCTGACCGCTAATTGAAGATATTTCATTCAAAGCATGATCTATTAACTTCTTGTCAGCGGTTGCAGCACCAACACCTCTCGAAATTACAATTTTTTGTAATCTTGGTGATTGCATGATGCTCTTATAGCTATAGGTTTCTTTTAAAACCTGAGATATCCTATTGGTATAATCTTCTTGTAATCTTGAAATGTAAGCCATACTATACTTCGTTATTTGATCTTTTTGAATATCTGACTTTTTTGTTATCAACAAACTTATAACCAATTTTAACAGCCTTTTCGTCTTCGACAAACATCACATTTGAAATGTGAACAGGAGCCTCTTTTTTACTAATTCCACCTTTAGGATTAGATGCACTAGGCTTGTTATGTTTGGTAACTAAATTTACACCTTCAACTATCACACTATTTTTCTTATTAAAAAACTTAGTGATAGATCCTTTTTCACCTTTGTGATCACCTGAAATAACAATTATAGAATCGCCAACTTTCAGTTTGGTTTTAGAAATTTTATTATTCAACTTATTCATAATTCTAATTTAAAGGACTTCTGGTGCAAGTGAAATTACTTTCATAAATTTCAAATCTCTTAATTCTCTTGCAACTGGACCAAATACCCTAGTACCTTTCATTTCTCCTTGTTGGTCTATCAAAACACAAGCATTATCATCAAAACTTATATAAGAACCATCTTTTCTCCTCATCTGTTTTGTTGTTCTTACAACAACAGCACGAGTAACTTGACCTTTCTTTACACTTCCATTTGAAGAAGCATCTTTTACAGTTACCACAATTTTGTCGCCTACATAGGCATATCTTTTTCTTGTTCCTCCAAGTACAGATATTACCAGAACTTCTTTAGCACCAGTGTTATCCGCGACTTTTAATCTAGATTCAGTTTGTAACATACTATTTCGCTCTTTCTAAAATTTCAACGAGTCTCCAACGTTTGGTTTTACTCAAGGGTTTGGTCTCCATGATTTTCACAGTATCTCCAATCTTACATGAGTCTTGTTCATCATGAACAACATATTTCTTTGAAGAGAGCATATATTTACCGTATGCGGCATTTTTTATACGCTTTACTTCAGTAACAACGAGTGATTTATTCATCTTATTACTAGACACAACACCTGTTCTAACTTTTCTAAGATTTCTCTTAACACTAATTTCATTAACAATTTCAGACATAACTTTTTAAATAAAATTAAGACCTATTAGACAACTCAAACATTAACCTCGCTATATCACGTCTAGTTTTGCGAAGTATGTGAGGATTTTCAAGAGGTGTTACCGCATGAGAAAATTTCATGTTTTGGTATGATTTCTTTATTTCCTGGTATTTAACTTTAAGTTCGTCAATTGATAAACTTGTAAAATTTGTACTCATAAGTAATCTTAATTTGAAGAATAATCATAATCCCTAGCAACCACAAAAGATGTTCTTACTGGAAGTTTTTGTGCTGCTAATCTAAGAGCTTCTTTTGCAACATGAAAAGGAACCCCTCCAATTTCAAATAAAATTCTCCCAGGCTTTATCATTGCTACAAAATATTCAGGAGCTCCTTTACCCTTACCCATTCTTACCTCTAAAGGTTTTTTAGTGATAGGTTTATCAGGGAAAACTTTTATCCAAAGTTGACCTTCTCGTTTCATATAACGAGTAGCAGCAATACGAGCTGCTTCAATTTGACGAGATGTTAGTGAGTTTTGATCTAATGACTTAACACCAAACATTCCGTTAGACAAAAGAAAACCTCTTCCTGAGTTTCCTTTCATATTTCCTTTGCCTTTCTGAACTTTTCTAAACTTTACTTTTTTTGGCTGTAACATACTTTTAAATATAAGAAAAATCTTATTATACTAGATCAATTATTTCTTGGTTTACCCTTGCCAAACTTTTTACTGGAATAATCGTTCAAAGGAGATAAATCTCTTTTTCCATAAACCTCACCCTTCATAATCCAAACCTTAACACCAATACAACCATAAGTAGTATGAGCTTCAGCAATCGCATAATCAATATCTGCTCTAAAGGTGGATAATGGTATTCTTCCTTCTTTGTAATATTCGGATCTAGCCATTTCTGCACCATTCAAACGACCAGAAATTTGTACCTTAATACCTTCTGCATTCATTCGCATAGTACTTGCAATAGTTGTTTTAATAGCTCTCCGATAAGAAATACGGTTTACTATTTGTCTTGCAATACTAGAAGCGACTAGATATGCATCTAATTCAGGTCTTCTAATTTCAAGAATATTAATATGAATATCCTTGTTTGTTATTTTTTTTAACTCTTCTTTTAGCCTATCTATATCTTGACCGCCTTTACCTATAATGATTCCTGGCCTAGAAGCTGTAACTGAAATAGTAACTAACTTAAGACTTCTTTCAATATAAATATTTGAAGTTCCAGCTTTTAATAATCTTGCATGAATATACTTTCTTATCTTGCTGTCTTCCTGAATTTTTAATCCATAATCATTACCGCCATACCAATTAGAACTCCATCCTCGTATGATTCCTAGTCTGTTTCCGATAGGATTTGTCTTCTGACCCATAAATTTAGTTTTTTTGAGTGCTAAATTGTTCTAATTCAATTGTTATATGATTAGATCTTTTTCTAATTCTATGCCCCCTACCCTGAGGTGCTGTTCTTAATCTTTTCAACATTACAGCAGAATCGACATGTATTGATTTGATCACAACTATTGAATCTTTCGCATCAATATCACCGTTTTTTTCTTGATAACAAGAAATTGCATTCAACAATAATTTTTCGATATACCTAGCGGCTACATTTGGTGTAAATTGCAATATTGATAATGCTTTATCTACTTGTAACCCTCTAACTGTGTCAGCAACTAGCCTTGTCTTTCTTGGAGACAAAGGACACTTTTTAAGTGAAGAAATATTGCTACTAGATTTCAAATTCTTAGAAATGATAGAAGAATTACGCTTTCTGTTTCCCATGATTTGTTATCTTTTATCCTTTTTCTTGTTTCCAGAATGACCTCTGTATGTGCGAGTTAAAGCAAATTCACCTAATTTGTGACCTACCATATTCTCTGTAATATATACAGGGATAAACTGCTTTCCATTATGGATGGCAAAAGTTTGCCCTACAAAATCAGGTATAATAGTGCAAGCTCTAGACCAAGTCTTTATTACTGCTTTTTTACCTGAATCAACGTTTGCCTGTACTTTTTTAAGTAACTTATAAAAAACGTAAGGACCTTTTTTTACTGATCTTGACATATTAAAAATCTATTTCTTTCTTTTTTCAAGAATAAATTTGTTGCTATACTTTTTCTTTGACCTTGTTTTAAATCCTTTAGATGGAATACCATTTCTAGAACGTGGGTGACCACCAGAAGCTCGGCCTTCACCGCCACCCATTGGATGATCCACAGGGTTCATAGCGACAGGTCTAGTTCTAGGTCTTCTACCTAACCATCTTGACCTACCTGCTTTTCCAGAAACAATTAATTGATGATCTGAATTAGACATATGACCTATGGTTGCTAAACAAGTCTGTAAAACCAATCTTGTTTCTCCAGATGGTAATCTAACCGTAGCATATATACCATCTCTTGCAACGAGTTGAGCATAAGAACCCGCACTCCTTGCAATCGAAGCACCTTGACCTGGTTTTAATTCAACACAAGATACAATTGAACCAAGCGGTATATCACTTAAGTAAAGTGTGTTTCCTATTTCAGGAGAAACATCTTTACCTGAATTAAGAGTCATTCCAACTTTTATTCCTTCTTGTGAAAGAATATACCTCTTCTCTCCGTCTGCATAAAATAACAAAGAAATAAAACAAGATCTATTAGGATCATATTCAATAGTCTTTACGACTGCAGGAATACCAAATTTATCTCTTTTAAAATCTACAATTCTGTATCTACCTTTATGACCTCCACCAACATTTCTGATGGTCATTCTACCTTTAGCATTTCTACCACCTGTTCTTTTAGAACTAGAGAGCAAAGACTTTTCAGGAGTACTTGTTGTAATTGATGTGAAATCATTTACAACTCTAAATCGTTGTCCTGGGGTTACCGGTTTTAATTTTCTTACTGACATTTAAACTGTTATTACAAATTATTGTAAAAATCAATTGAATCCCCATCCTTTACTTTCACAACAGCTTTTTTGTAAGATCCTTTACGAGAATGTACCATTCCTGATTTTAAAGTCTTCATAGATCTAATTGCAGGATAATTCATGGTATTTACTTTTTCAACAGTAACTCCATATTCCGACTGTACGGCATTCTTGATTGAAATTTTATTTGAATTACTATTAACTACAAAAAAATACTTACCTAAAGACTCAGCCTGAGCATTTGATTTTTCTGTGATTATGGGTTTAATAATAACGCTCATTTATTTATCAATTGTGAAATTTGATTCGATCCCTTTTACTGAACTTTCCAAAATTACTATCTTATTTGTTTTAAGAATTTCGTAAGTGCTCAACTCTGAAAAAAAGACTGTTTTGCAATCTGGTAAATTCCGAGAGGACAAATATATGTTTTTATCTGCTTTTGGCAAAACTAATAGAGAAGTTTTATTTGAAAGACCTAAAGCACTCATGATTTGCAAGTAACTTTTCGTTTTCACCGTATCTAGGGTAAAATCTTCAACAACAACTATATCACTATTACTAGCCTTTACACTTAGTGCTGATTTACGAGCAAGTCTTCGTAAATTTTTATTTAATTTAAAAGAATAATCTCTTGGTCGTGGACCAAATATTCTACCTCCACCTCTAAATAAAGGTGATTTTATACTACCTGCTCTTGCAGTACCAGTACCTTTTTGTTTCTTTATCTTTCGGGTTGACCCAGCAATAGAAGCTCGTTCCTTAGATTTATGAGTACCTTGTCTTTTGGCTGCCAAATGCCTTTTAACCTCCAGATATATGGCATGGTCATTTGGCTTTACTGCATAAATATCATCGAGTAAATCAACTTTTCTACCAGTATCAACTCCATCTTTATTTAAAACTTGTATTTGCATTACTTTTGTATTGTTACGAATGTGTTATTATGACCCGATACTGCGCCTTTTACAACTAAAAGATTTTTATCCGCTATTATTTGCATTACTTTTAAGTTTTGTACTGTAACGCGCTTACCTCCCATTCTTCCAGCCATCTTCATGCCTTTAAAAACTCTTGCAGGATAAGAAGCGGCTCCAATTGAACCAGGTGCTCTTAGTCGGTTATGTTGACCATGAGTTTTTTGACCTACTCCAGCAAAACCATGGCGTTTTACAACACCTTGAAAACCTTTACCTTTAGAAATAGAAGAAACATGAACAAAAATTCCTAATTCAAGCACATCCTCAAGAGATAAAGTTTCACCTAACTTGTGAGCTGAATTAAGAGATTTAAACTCCACTAATTTTCTTTTAGGAGCGGTCTCTGCTTTTTGAAAATGATTTTTCTCAGCATTGTTAGATGCTTTCTGACTTTTATCTTCAAAACCTAGCTGAATGGCACTATATCCATCTTTTTCAACTGTTTTAAGCTGAGTGATAACACAAGGTCCAGCTTCTATAATAGTACAAGGTATTTGTTTTCCAGACTCATCAAAGATGCTGGTCATACCTAGTTTTCTTCCAATTAATCCTGAAATTGACATCTAATAGTTAATAATTTATTAAATATATTTTATACTTGTTAAAGCTTATTTTTACTGTTTTTCTTATGATTAAAACAATAAAGAAGAAACTCAAATTTTAAAAGTTAGTTGAAGTTTAAAATAAATCAAACCTTAATCTCAACCTCAACACCACTTGGCAACTCTAACTTCATCAAAGCATCGATTGTTTTTGAAGAAGAACTATAAATCTCTAAGAGTCTTTTGTAAATACAAAGTTTAAACTGCTCACGAGACTTTTTATTTACATGTGGAGAACGCAAAACAGTAAATATCTTTTTGCTTGTAGGTAATGGAATTGGTCCATTGATTACAGCACCTGTACTTTTTACTGTTTTAACTATTTTTTCCGCAGAATTATCTACAAGATGATAATCGTGCGATTTTAGCTTAATTGAAATTTTCTGACTAGCTGCCATGGATATTATTAATTAATTTATGCTGTTGCTTCTGATATAACTTTCTCAGATATGTTTGATGGACATTGACTGTAATGTGAAAATTCCATTGATGACGTTGCTCTGCCCGAAGAAAGTGTTCTTAGGGTTGTTACGTATCCAAACATTTCAGATAATGGAACATTAGCCTTTATTACCTTAGCACCTGATCTGTCGTCCATTGAATTTACCTGACCTCTTCTTCTGTTCAAATCCCCTACAATGTCACCCATACTCGCTTCAGGGGTAACAACCTCAAGCTTCATAATTGGTTCTAGAATCACAGACTTTGCTGCTTTTGCAGCAGATCTATAGCCTATTTTTGCAGCTAATTCAAAGGATAATTGATCGGAATCTACTGCATGAAAAGAACCATCATGTAGTGTAACTTTCATACTCTCAATTTCATATCCTGCAAGTGGACCGTGTTTCATTGCTTCTTTGAAGCCTTTTTCAACAGATGGAACATATTCTCTTGGGATATTTCCACCCTTTATATTATTTACAAATTCTAAACCTAGAATAGTTTCGTCAGCTACTGGCTCAATAGTAAACTTGATATCTGCAAATTTACCCCTACCACCAGATTGTTTTTTATAAACCTCCCTGTGATCTGCTTTTGCAGTAATAGCCTCTTTATATTGAACTTGAGGCTTACCCTCATTAACTTCAACCTTAAATTCTCGCCTCAATCTATCAACAATAATTTCTAAATGAAGTTCACCCATTCCAGAAATAACAGTTTGCCCACTTGCTTCATCAGTTTTTACTTTAAAAGTAGGGTCTTCTTCTGCTAGTTTACCAAGAGCAATGCCTAATTTATCAACATCTGCTTTTGTTTTTGGTTCTACAGCAATTCCAATAACTGGTTCTGGAAAAGTCATACTCTCGAGTATGATTGGATTTTTTTCATCACAAATCGTATCTCCAGTTTTTAAATCCTTAAAACCAACAGCAGCTCCAATATCTCCAGTTCCTATCGTACTGATAGGATCTTGTTTGTTTGAGTGCATTTGATAAATTCGCGAGATACGCTCTTTTTTGCCTGATCTTGTATTCAATACATAAGATCCTGCATCTAAAGAACCAGAATAAACACGAAAGAATGCTAAACGTCCTACAAAAGGATCTGTAGCAATTTTGAAAGCAAGCGCTGAAAATGGTTCGCTTACATTTGGCTTTCTAAATATTGGTTCTTCAGAATCTGGATCAGTACCTTCAATTGCATCAATATCTAACGGAGATGGTAAAAATCTCATAACCGCATCAAGTACTGCTTGAACTCCTTTATTTTTAAATGCCGAACCACACATCATCGGTATGATAGACATATCGATTGTTGCTTTTCTTAGCGCCTCAATAATTTCGTTCTCGGTGATAGAAGTTTCATCTTCAAAAAACTTCACTAGCAATGCTTCGTCATACTCAGCTACTGCTTCTATAAGTTCAGCTCTATATTTATTTACCTCTTCTTTTAACTCTTCAGGAATAGGAATTTCTTCGAAAGTCATTCCCATATCTGATTCATTCCAAATAATTGCTTTTTTGGAAATTAAATCAACTACTCCTTTAAAATGCTCTTCTTCTCCAATCGGAACCTGTAACGGAACAGGATTCCCACCAAGCATTTCTCTAACCTGATTGCAAACATTAAAAAAATCTGAACCTTGTCGGTCCATTTTATTTACAAATCCAATTCTTGGTACTTTATATTTATCTGCCTGTCTCCAAACAGTTTCTGACTGTGGCTCAACACCATCTACCGCACTAAACAAAGCAACCATGCCATCTAAAACTCTTAGAGAACGCTCAACCTCAACAGTAAAATCAACGTGACCAGGTGTGTCGATTATATTGACTGCATATTCCTGATCTCTGTAAGTCCATTTACAGTGTGTTGCAGCAGATGTGATAGTAATACCTCGCTCCTGCTCTTGCTCCATCCAGTCCATGGTAGCAGCACCATCATGAACTTCACCTATTTTATGCGAAACACCCGTATAATAAAGTATACGTTCTGTACATGTTGTTTTACCTGCATCGATATGAGCAGCAATCCCAATGTTTCTAGTGTATCTTAAATCTCTTGACATAATTTTAAACTATTAAAATCTAAGATGAGCAAATGCTCTGTTTGCGTTAGCCATTTTGTGAACATCTTCCTTCTTCTTTACAGCAGAACCTTCACCTTTAGCAGCTAATAAAATTTCCATTGCTAGCTTTGCCGCCATGGTTTTTTCATTTCTCTTTCTCGCTGATTCAATCAACCACTTAATGGACAGTGAAACTTTTTTATCCGCATTAAGAGGAGCTGGTATTTGAAAATTAGAACCACCAACTCTTCTACTTCGAACAATTACGTGAGGCATTACATTTGTAAGTGCTTCTTTCCAAATATCTAAAGCAGATTTATCTTCGTCTTGCTTTTTTTGATCTATAATATCAAGCGCATCATAAAAGATTTTGAATGCGATTGATTTTTTCCCATGCCACATTAAGTTGTTGACAAAGCGAGTTACAAGCGTATCGTTAAATCTTGGATCTGGCAAGAGAACTCTTTTTTTAGCTCTTTTTTTTCTCATGCTTTTTTATAATGTTATTAACTACTTTATTAGTAAAATTATTATTTCTTATCTTTATCTTTAGGCGCCTTTGTTCCGTATTTAGACCTTCGTTGTCTTCTTCCGTCAACGCCTGCGGTATCTAAAGCTCCACGAACAATATGGTATTTTACCCCTGGCAAATCTTTCACCCTTCCGCCTCTAACCAATACGATAGAGTGCTCTTGAAGGTTGTGTCCTTCTCCAGGTATGTAAGCGTTGACTTCATTACCATTGGTAAGTCTAACCCTCGCCACTTTTCTCATCGCGGAGTTTGGCTTTTTTGGTGTGGTGATATACACCCTAGTACAAACTCCCCTAAGCTGTGGACAGCGATTTAACGCTACCGACTTGCTTTTTTTTTGCGATTTTGTTCTTCCCTTTCGAGTTAATTGCGATATAGTAGGCATTTTATGCGACTTTTAAAATGTATTTAATTACGCTGCTTGCACAACAGATGGCAAATGTAGTAATAATTTATGGCATATCTTTAAGCTTTTCAAAAAAAAACATCTTGATGCTCTTCCTTATCGTCATCTTAACATATTATTAATGAGTTTTAGTTGGCATTTTAACCTTCATTTCTTTATTATACTGCTGCTTTTATTAGCGTCTAATAATTCTGTATGTCAAGATTTTAAGTTGCAAATTAAATCCAATGATTCCATACTACTCAATCATATTGAAAAATATGTTCCTCAAAAAAAATATAATAGTTTAGAAGCTCCATTTAAAAAAATTGATAGTATTTCATTTCACCTGAAAAAAATTGGATATATTAATCATGAGGTAAGCACCAAGCAAGTCGACAGCACTCTTACTGTTACGTTTACGAAATTTTCAAAGATTGATTTTGCACATCTTCGTTACGAAAGCTCAGCGCTGCTGCGTGATTTTTTTGAGAAAAAAAAAATTAAAGACACAACAACGCTATTAAAAATTCCTTTTGAAGAAACGCCCTCCTTGCTAGAAGAAATATCTAATTACTTAAATGATAAAGGATATGCTTTTTCAAACACGAGGCTAGAAAATATTCAACAAAAAGAAAACCTGCTGTTTGCAGATTTGATGATTGATATTGGTGAAAGAATATTAATTGATGACATTGTTATAAAAGGCTACGATGAATTTCCGAAAAAAAAACTTAGGAAGCTCCTGAACTTAAAAAACAAGAGTGTCTTTAACAAATCCTTCATAGGGTTATTGAACGATCAACTAAGTAACATTCCTTTTTTAGAGGCGACAAGAAAACCTGAGGTGCTGTTTGCAAATGATGCTACCAGACTTTATATCTACTTAAAAAAACAACCCCAAAGTAAATTTGATGGACTGATGGCATTCTCAACCAAAGAAAACGGTGAGTTAATATTGAATGGTGACCTAAACCTTGCGCTCAATAATGTTTTTAACAAGGCAGAAGAGCTTAAATTTGAGTGGCAAAGTAGCGAAACTCGAAAAAACCTATCAATTGACGGGGTTTTTCCTTACCTATTTAACAGTAATTTTATAGTTGCCTCAAACTTTGGCATTCAACGAACCGACACCTCATTTGTGAATGTGAATCTTCAATCTAAGGTTGGCTACCAGCTTTCCAAATTCAAGGTACTAAACCTAATCGGAGCAATTGAAAACTCCAATACTTCCAACAACATAGACACTTCTAATGTATTGGATTACCAAAAAATGCAACTCGGTCTAAATTATTCACTGTCAAAAAGAATCGAAAATCATTTGCCTTCAAAAATTAAAACACAGCTAAGTGCTGAACTACAAGTTGGCAGAAGAAAAAGTAATGAGCAGAACGAAAACCAACAGCTTTTTCAACTACAATTCAAGTATTTACTCACCCTAAACCATCGTAATCATATTTGGCTAAGAAGCAGCAATCGTTTTTTAAAAACAAACAATACGCTTCAAAATGAGCTGTTTGCCATTGGGGGTTTTAATTCAATTAGGGGATTTAGAGAGCAAGAAATTCTAACCTCTAAATACTCGGTAAACAATATTGAATATCATTTTGTTACTGGAGAAAAATCTTATTTCTATGGTCTGATTGATAGCGGAGTCTATTATGAAGAAGCTGAGAATACCTATGAAACACCCTATGCTATAGGATTTGGCTATGCCTTAGCCAATAAACAAAGTATGCTCAACTTTTCTTATGCAATTGCAAGGAAAAATAACCAACATTTTGACCTTAACAATGCTAAATTTCATTTAAAGGTAGCTTACTTGTTTTGAAATGAATATTTAACCTACATTTACCTTACATAATTTTTAATTAAAAAGTGTTATCATGGAAACAAAGCTTCCTCCAAAGCTTTATGCATGCAGGCAGAGCGTAGAACTCGCAAAAAAAATATCGCATCACTTTGGTTCGCCATTGGGGGAGGTTGAATTCTCGGAGTATAGCGACGGTGAATTTCAACCATCTTTTAATGATTCCTTAAGAGGTAGAAGCGTTTACATCATTGGCTCTACTTTTCCGAGCGCCGATAATTTGATGGAAATGCTGCTTATGCTCGATGGGGCAAAAAGAGCTTCCGCAGGATCTGTGTCAGCGGTAATCCCCTACTTTGGTTGGGCAAGACAAGATAGAAAAGACCAACCTCGCGTACCGATTGGAGCAAAACTAGCTGCAAACATCATTCAAGCTGCAGGCGCAACTAGGGTAATTACTATGGATTTGCATGCCGATCAGATTCAGGGCTTTTTCGAGAAACCTGTAGACCACCTCTATGCTTCTTCAATTTTCTTGCCTTATATCAAAAATCTTGATTTGCAAAACCTTACGCTTGCCTCCCCAGATATGGGAGGCTCAAAAAGAGCCCACAACTACTCGAAATACCTTGGCAGCGATGTGGTTGTTTGCTACAAACAGCGACAAAAAGCAAATGTGATTTCTTCTATGGAACTGATAGGTGAAGTAGTAAATAGGGATGTGGTGTTGGTAGATGATATGATAGACACTGGCGGAACACTTACCAAAGCCGCTGACCTAATGATTGAAAAAGGTGCAAGAAGTGTAAGAGCAATTTGCACGCACGCTATTTTATCTGGCAACGCCTACGAAAAAATAGAAAATTCAAAACTCACAGAGCTAATCGTTACAGACACCATTCCTCTAAAAGAATCAAGTCCCAAATTAAAAGTAGTATCTTGCGCTCCTTTATTCGCGGATGTTATGCTAAAAGTTGAGGACTGTAAATCAATCAGTAACCTGTTTTTGATGTAACATCAAATTATACATTTAAAAATAACTATTAATACTTAATAAAATCATGAAGTCTATTACAATCAAAGGATCTCAAAGAGAAAGCGTAGGCAAGGTAGCTACCAAAGCGTTACGTAATGCTGAAAAGGTTCCTTGCGTTTTATACGGAGGGGGAACATCTATACACTTTTCGGCAGATACTGCGGCTTTCAAAAATCTGGTATACACCCCAAATGTATACACAACAATGCTGGAGCTAGAATCTGGTACCTTTCATGCCATGATGCAGGATATTCAATTTCATCCTGTATCAGATAAAATTCTACACATTGATTTTTATCAATTAGCAGATGATAGAATGGTTACCATTGCAGTGCCTGTAAGACTTACAGGAGTTTCTCCAGGGGTACTAGCCGGTGGGTCTCTTCGCCATAACTTCAGAAAAATTAGCATCAAAGCTTTGCCAGCAAATCTGCCTGATTTTATTGAAGTAGATATCTCAGTTTTAAAAATTGGCGATAAGCTCTGTGTTTCTTCAATTAAAAATGATAAGTACGAAATTTTGCAACCAGATAACAGTGTAATCGTGCAAGTAAGAACTTCTAGAAATGCAGTAGCAGATACCGAAGAAGAGGAAAGCAGCGAAGCTTAACAGCTTTTTCATAAAAAAAAGCAATTCAAAACTTCTTTTAAAATAATTGACAACACACAAACCATTTCTATTGAAATGGTTTTTTTATACCATAAAATCAACCACCAATGAGCTTACTAAAGAAGGTAGCAAAAGAAGTGCTTTTGGAAAAACCAGCGCTGCACCAACTCACTTTTGTATTACCCACCAAGCGTTCTTGTATTTTTCTTGAAAAAGAATTAGTTCAGCACTTAGGTACTGCATCTTTTTTACCCAGAATACTCACTATTGAAAAATTCTTTCAGGAATTAGCTGAGCTAGATTCGATAGAAAACGTGCAACTGCTCTTCGAGTTTTACAAGGTTTACTTACAACAAACCCCTCCAGAAGAAAAAGTAGCTTTTGATATTTTTATGCAGTGGGCTTCGATTGTGCTGAATGACTTTAACGAAATAGACAGTCATTTGGTAGCATCACATACCCTATTTACCAATTTAACCGATGTAAAAAAACTGAATGATTGGTTTGAGAATAACGAGCCTACAAAACTATCGCTAGACTACCTGAAGTTTTTTGACAAAATGGAAAAGCTTTATACTGGATTAACCCAGCAATTGCTTCAAAATCATCATGGATACAATGGCTTGATTCAACGAACGGCCGTAAAAAATCTTGATAATTTTGTAGCAAAAAAAAGCGATGAACAGTTTATTTTTATTGGATTCAATGCCTTAACAAAGGCAGAAGAAACTGTTTTTCAAAAACTATTAGATGCAAAACTTGCAAAATTGTATTGGGATGCCAGCGACGAGATGATGAAAAGCGAAAACAACGCAGGTAAGTATCTTAGAAGGTATAAAAGCACCTGGAAGTTCTATCAAAGCAATGAGTTTAAATGGGTAACTCCTACAAAAGAGAAATACATAGAAGTAGCAGGAGCGCCCAAGAATGTAAGCCAGTTTAAGCACGTAGGGAACTTGCTCAAAAACATAGACCCCCTAGAAAATACGACGTTGGTTTTGGGAGATGAAGCTTTGCTATCCTTGGCAATCAACTCTATTCCAGAAGATATTAAGCATATGAATGTTGGTATGGGGCTGCCATTGCAATCAATGCCAGTAACAAAACTATTCGAATCCCTATTCAAGCTTCATTTGAATCAACAAAAATTTGACAAATTAGCTAGTAATGAGCTCTATTACAAAGATCTTCTTAAATTACTTAACCATCCTTTGCTGATGACTCACTTTGAAGAAGAGATTTTCAAAATCAGTGAATTCATCAAAAAAAACAATTTTAATTTTGTGCCACTAGCTGCACTTCAATCAGCTCTTAACAAAGAGGAAGGTGAATTCTTAGCGCCTGTTTTTAAATTGCTACAACCCGAGGGAGATGTTGGGAAGTTTATTCAAAAATGCAAAGAATTCTTACTTTTTCTAAAGCCGAGGGTGGAAGGAATGGCATTGGAACAATTATTTCAAGTTCATCAAATATTTGAAAAACTAACCCTGCTGAACCAAAAATATAGCTACCTCAAAAATATCAACACCCTACACGCAGTATTCAACGTTCTGGTAAAGCAAGCAAAATTAAGTTTTAAAGGTGCGCCGCTTAAAGGATTGCAAGTAATGGGCATATTGGAAACCAGGGCGCTAGACTTTGATACACTTATTCTTACCTCGGTAAACGAAGGGATGATTCCACAAAAAGGAAACCAGCAAAGTTTTATACCTTTTGATGTTAAAAAATACCATGGCTTGCCTACCGATCAGGATAAAAATAACATTTTTGCCTATCACTTTTATCGCTTGATTCAAAGTTCGAATAAGGTTTTTCTTACTTATAATTCAGAAACTGACAGCTTTGGTTCTGGAGAAAAAAGCAGGTTTATTACAGAACTTCAAATAGCCGAAAAGATAAACAAAGCATACCTCCTCAACCCAAACATGGCAGTTTACAGCTCCAAAAAGCAAACCATACCCAAAACACCCAATATCATGGCAAAGCTAAGAGACCTATGCAGCCATGGTCTTACGCCTTCTGCCCTTACAACTTACAATGCAAATCCTATCCTGTTTTACGAAAAATATGTGTTGAAGATCAAGGAGGTAGAGGAAGTAGAAGAAACCATTGCCGAAAATACCATGGGAACAGTGATTCATGAAGTATTGTATGAACTATACAGCAAGTTTGTTGGTAAAAATATGGTGAAGTCCGATCTGAAGATATTAAATACTCATATTGAACCGCTATTAATCAAAGCATTTGAAACTCATTTTAAAAAAGGATCTCTGAAAAGCGGAAAGAACAAACTGATTTATGAAATTTGCAAAACCAATGTAAAGCGATTTTTAATGCATGAAGCTGCTTTGCTCGACAAAGGAAGCCAGCTACGCATTTTGGCATTGGAAGAAAACCTAAAAGTTTCTATTCCCCTAAAAGGCATTGACCATGAAATAAATATAAGAGGTATTGTAGATCGTATAGACGAATTTGGTGGCAGCACCCGAATCATCGACTACAAAACAGGGAGGGTAACCGCTACAGACCTAAAGTTTACAGACTTTGAAAAACTGCATGAACACCAACGCTACAGCAAGGCTTTTCAGGTGATGATGTATACTTACCTATACGTCAAAACCAACCCACAAAACCTAAAGCAACCGCCAGAGGCAGGAATTTTTTCTTTTAAAAACTTAAACGAAGGTTTTTTGTCCCTAAATTTTAGCGAAAAACCAAGGCAACGAGATACCGAAATTACCAAAGAAAAAATTGTTGAGTTTGAAAAAATATTGACTGGAATTATTAGTGAAATATTAAATCCTAAAGTAGATTTTACCCAGCCAAATTAGACTTACTGAGGTGGTGTCTTTTTGGGGTTGTTAGATTTTTTGTTAAAAAATGCTACTCTTGCACTCGAATTAGTGAAGGAAATTTTTAATTTCTAAAAGCAATTCATAAAAAAAATAGACTCGTAAAACGAAAAAATTCTTTAAACTCAAATAAATGGACTACTTCTCATCAACCGAAATTATTGGCTACATAGCTTCGCTAGGCGTTTTACTTTCATTTTTAATGAAAAACATGAAAACATTGAGAATTGTAAACAGTTTTTCATGCGCTATTTTTATTGTTTATGGATTTTTATTGCAATACTCTGTACCAATTATTATTACAAATGGGGCAATCTTAATGATTAATTTATACTACTTGTTCTTTAAATCAAAAGAATGAAGCGGTTTAAACTTGTTTACCCTCAAAAGCTTCTTTCAAAACTGCTTGCATCAACATTTTAGCATTGGCTTCACTGGTTTTTATTTCTTGCTCTAAGGCTTGGCATTTTTGCATTAAGGTTTCTACTTTTTCTATGATTGCTTTTTGTTCTTCTAGAGGGGGAAGTAGAATTGAAAAGCTCCTAATTCTGCCTAAATTGAGACACTATCCCTTTTAAAATCTCAATTGTAAATTCAATTTAAAATATAATTTCCCGTCTTTTTCTTTATAAATTTTCCCAAATCTGCGTCTTGTTGTTGAAGGTGTATCTAAACTTATATTTTCAAAAAGATAATCTTTCAAGCTTTTACTATCTATTATGTGAAACCCTAAACAATCGCCTGATTTTTTCATAACGATTGTACCGTTTGCTAAATATTCGCCATTCCATTTTTTTCCTGCGAAAAAACCTAATAAAATATCTATTAAAAGCCGTTTTACCTTTATTGCTAAAGTTTCTTTCTCACCGTAATTAATCTCTTTATTCAAGATTCCATCTTTATGAATTTCATTAATTATTTTAGGTAGTTTAGAAATCCTTTTTTTATAGAAACTTAATAATAAATGACCAACGATATTTGGCATTAAACTATCAGAAATTTTCAAATTATGTTCCATTGTTTCTTTTTCAGCACCAACATAGTTAAATGTACCACCTAATTCTTCAATGAATATAATTCTGTCTTTTAATTTTGTTTTAGTTTCTATTGCATTTATTTCATCAATTTTTGATTGATTTAAACCCTTAATTTCAAATATGAAATTTGTATTTCCAGAAGCGTTTAAAAGAGTTGGTTTGCTACCTAAATAGGACTTTATTCCAAAACCTTCATTATCTTTTTTAATTTCCTTATTATGAACACCTAAAACTATATCGGATTTCTGATTGCTTGTACCCCCTTTTACAACATTAAATCCTAAACTATTTTGTATTATTTCAAATTCTGGTATATTAAAAGTTCCTTTCCCATTTTGAATAGATATTGTTATTCCCTCTAAACTGTTTTTATCTAAAATATTTGAGATATCAATAGTTTTGTTTTTTCCAGAAACATTATTAACCGCTTTAACTTTTGTTTTATCTAATATGAAAAAATCTAAATCTAAGTTTCGAGTTGTTACTTTTGAGATATTGAAAAATTCGAGTTTTTGATTTAAATCTTTATCTGATAAATGTAGTTTTTGTTCTGCTAATAACTTGACAAATACTAATAGTTCTGTCCATTCGCCTTTGTTTTTAGTTGCTTTCATCTTGGGTTTTGAAAAACTTGAATTTTCTAATGTTTTTAAATAATTTAGCATTTGGTTACCTACTTCCTGTATAGCATCTATTGCAACACTATTTCCTAATTGTTTAATTGCTTGAGTTTTACATACAGGGAATTCAAAATTTTCTGGAAAACCTTGCATTTTTTTTCCTTGCTTTACTCCAAGTTGTTTTACTTCTCCATTGACTAAATAAGCATCCCAATTCCTTCTATCATCTATTTTTGAACCACGACCACCAACTCTAATTGTAAATCCAATTTCTCGACTACAAATTCCTTCCCAAACGTCACTCATATTAAATTTTAATGGTTTGGTTTTAGGGAATGAAAAACCTTTCATAAAACTCTCATCTCTAAAACCAATCATAAATGCTCTTGGTCTTAATTGTGGTAAACCATAGTCAGATGCTTTTACAATTTTAAAGTAAAATGAATAGCCTAATTCGTTTTCTAAAATATCTCTAATAATTTTAAAGGTTTTACCATTATCGTGTGTAACTAAACCTCTAACATTTTCAAGAAAAAAAGCCTTTGGCTGTTTTTCTTCTAAAATTTCTGCGATGTTAAAAAATAAGTTTCCTCTTTCAGAATTATGATTATCTTCAAAGCCTCTTTTATATCCAGCTTGACTAAATGGCTGACAAGGAAATCCAGCACAAAGAACATCAAAGTCTGGAATTTCATTTGGGTTTATATTTCTTATATCATCATTGAAATTTTCTTTTTTGAAAAGTTCAGGCGATATTTTTTTAAAATTATGTTCGTAAGTAGTTCTTGCAGGTAAATCCATTTCAGATGCAAAAACACAGTTTCCGCCTAAATTATGCATTGCAATATGAAATCCACCAATTCCAGAGAATAAGTCAATAAATGTGAAATCGTGTTTTTTATCCATCGGTTATTTAGACTTTGCTATTACAGGGCAAACGCACACTTTTTTTATAGCTAAAAATGAGGGTATTATGAATTTTCACTTTTATTAAGTTTGAATTCCGAAAAATAAAGAACCTAGTGTTTACAGTAACTTCTTATTTTTATCTTTAAAGTGTGCATTAGCCCTGGCTAAAAAGCACTTTCATCTATTTGGTGTTAAATAATTTTTTAACACCACCTATCAGCTTCCTGTTTTAAGGTTAATCCTTTAATTTCAAAAACGACCGAGGAAATTCTTTAAACTTGGCACTTCCAAGTCGATATTTAGTTGGGTGACTTGAAGGCTGCACTAAATTTTCTTCTCACCCCTCATTCTTAACCTTTACCTGATACACCACATTTGGGCGTACGCCCAAATGCTCTAGCAAGTGATATGCACGTTGGTCTTGCACCTGAGCTACCACCTCATCTTCAGGGTTATTTACATCGCCAAACACCAAAGCATTGGTGTCGCATGCGTTTGCACAAGCCACTTCAAACTCGTTGGTTTTTACCTTTCGGCGTTCTTTTTTAGCGTTTAGAATGGTAGATTGGGTCATTTGTATGCACAACGAGCATTTTTCCATTACCCCACGAGACCTAACGGTAACATCTGGGTTGAGCACCATTTTGCCCAAATCATCGTTCATGTGGTAATCAAATTCTTTGTTTCCAGAATATTTAAACCAGTTGAACCTTCTCACCTTGTAAGGGCAATTGTTAGCGCAATAACGGGTCCCCACACAGCGGTTGTATGCCATGTGGTTTTGTCCTTGTCGGCTATGGGTAGTAGCTGCTACTGGGCAAACTGTTTCGCAAGGTGCATGGTTGCAATGCTGGCACATTACAGGCTGAAAAGCCACCGAAGGATTAGAGGCTGGGGATTCTAAATCCAACATGGTTTTTCTATAGCCTTGCTTTGAATCATTTTTCTTTGCTACATCCTCTTCAAAACTTTCTTCGTGAGAATAATAGCGGTCGATTCTTAACCAATGCATGTCTCTAGACTTTCGCATTTCTTGCTTGCCCACCACAGGCACATTGTTTTCTGCCTGACAAGCAATTACGCAAGCACCACAACCTGTGCAAGCATTCAAATCAATCGACAAATTAAAATGATGCCCCACAGAGCGATCAAATTCTGTCCATAAATCTACTGAAGTTGCTTTTACTTCTTTATGATCTAGCGATACTTTTGCACCTTTATTCCAAGTTTCTGTTGGGTTTAAAGAAGCATCGTTAAAAGTTTCAAGGTCGGTTTCTTTGATGATGTCTCCCCTACCCATGAGGGTATTGTGCAGTTGTATGCATGCAAATTCGTGCATACCCTCCACTTTTTCAATCTTTATACCTGTTTGAACCTCCTCAAAACCTTGATAAAACTCAAAAGCATTTTCTCCTGTTTTCATGGTTACTTTCAGTCCTTCTTTTCTGCCATAGCCAAAAGCCAAGCCAAAAGAACCTGGTGCTTGCCCTGGCTGAATAATTACTGGCAGTATTTTAGTAGTTCCGCCAACAGTTAGTTGCACCTTACTTCCGTTGAGTGCACCATTGGCAACATGGGTATTTTCTAAGCCTAAATCGGTTGCATCTTTTTGCGAAACGGTCAAATAATTATCCCAAGTAACTCGGGTAATAGGGTCTGGAAATTCCTGCAACCATGGATTATTAGCCATCTGACCATCGCCCAAACCTTGTTTTGTATAAAGTTGCAACTCAAAATAGGTTCCTTTTTTAAAACCTGCCGAAAAGTCAGCAGCTACTTTTTCTATATCAACAGCTACTACTTCAGCATTGGTTTTAGAAGTTTCATTTGAAACAAAAAAGCCATCATGCAGTGCTTTGTTCCAAGAACTTCCTTTTAAAATATTTATATTCCAAAAATCTTTTAGGTAGTCATTGTAAGAAACCTCCACTTCCAACCATTTCAATAAATTATCTTGAAATTGTCTGGTGTTGAACAAAGGGTTGATGGTTGGTTGCATCAAACTATAGGTACCTGAAGTCATTTCCACATCGCCCCAAGATTCTAAGTAATGAGGAGTTGCTAAAGCATACTCCACCGCTTTTGAGGTTTCATCTTCTTGTGATCCACATGAAATAGAAAGCGGTACTTTTTTCAAACCCTCTACAAACGCTTGGCTAAAAGGAAGTGTATAAACTGGGTTTGCATGGTTCACAATCACTGCGCCAATCTTCCCTGCATTCATATCTTTTACCAGTTGTTTCACTTTGTTGGAATTTCCCATGCGGACATTCCTGGTTTGTGAAACAGCTATCACCTCGCTTTTCAAAAATCTATTGATTTCAAGCGCTAGTATTTGCGCATTTTTATCTTGAATTCCCGTAACCAACAACGCATTTTTGCCTGCTGCTTTTAATTCCTTAGCAACTTTTAAAACTGCCAAGTTTAGCGGTTTAGCATCTTTGGTGGCAATGCCCTTTACTATTAAGTTGTACAACTTTAGCAAAGCAAGCTTTTGCTGGGAATGCGTGAGCATGATACGTTCATCCGCATTGGCTCCTGTAAGCGTCATGTTCGACTCAAACTGCACGTGCCTAGACATCTTTCCATTTTTAGGAATACGCCCCTTTGCATAGCCCGCTTGGTATGCTCCTCCCTGCCAATCACCCAAAAAATCTGCACCAATAGAAAGAATTGCTGTTGCTTTTTCAAAATGATAAGTGGGCAATGCTCTTTTGCCATAAACCGCTTCCATCGCCTCCAAAGCAGGATTTTCGGAAATAGCATCATACAAAACAGTATATGAATTTTGGCTTCGGTTTTTAAATTTATCTAACAGACTGTTAGTAGAAGGACTCGCGTGGGTGCTGCTCAAAAAAACAATTGGCAACCCTGCAACATCTAGCTCTTTTAATTTTGCTATGATTTGCTTATCAGCTTCGTCCCAACCAATTTCTTTGCCATTTTTTTTTGGAAATTGAAGCCTATTTTTATCGTATAATGACAGTACAGATGCTTGTATTCGAGCATTGGTAGTTCCTTTTGCCTCTTTGTTTGCTGCTATTTTAATGGGCCTACCTTCTCTTACTTTTACCAATAAATTCGAAAAATCAAAACCATCGGCAATGGCTGTTGCATAATAGTTGGCAATACCTGGCGTAATATCATCTGGTTTGATGAGGTAGGGAATGGTTTTTGCCACAGGCCCTTCGCAAGCTACCAAAGATGCTGCAGCAGTAGAAAAACCAAGGTATTTTAAAAAATCTCTTCTAGAAGTTTGAGAATTCTCTAGCACTTGCTTGTCTGCAAAAAGATCTATTGGAAGATGTTCGGCAAATTCATTTTGTTGAATTTTTTCAATGACTTTACTTGTGTCATCTAGCTCTTCTGTGCTTTTCCAGTATTTTTTTTTTGAAGACATTGGTTTCTAAGTTTTGATAATGCTGATTGCTCCTACTGGCTAGTAATGACATTTGCCACATTCCAAACCACCCATTTCAGAAGCTTTGATTTCTTTCACACTTTCTTTGCCGTATTTTTCAATCAGCTTTTGATGAATGTTCTTGTAGTAGTCATTGTTAAGGTCAATGCCTGTATCGCGATGGCAATCTATACACCAGTTCATGGTGAGTGGAGCATGCTGATACGTTTCATGCATTTCATCTACAGGTCCGTGGCATTTTTTACAGTCCAACCCTCCCACGGTTACATGCTGTGCATGGTTGAAATAAGCAAAGTCGGCTAGGTTATGAATGTTGGTCCATTGAATAGGGATTTGTTGGTAACCTTCAATATATTTCATTTCATCCTTGTCCCAACCTACGGCTTTGTAAATTTTATGAATTTCTGCAGTAAGCTCTTCATTGGTATAATCTCCAAATGGCACGCCTGTATATTCGTCTATCGACTTGTGGCAATTCATGCAAATATTGGCACTTGGTACGTTTGATATTTTGCTATGCTTGGCAGATGAGTGGCAATATTGGCAATCAATTTTATTGTCTCCTGCATGAATAGCGTGCGAAAATGCAATGGGCTGAATGGGTTGATAGCCTTGATTCACATCAATTTGGAACAACCAACCAAAAACATACCACGAAGAAGTGATGAGCAGCATGATGATTGCTAAAAACCTGATAAAAGGGCTTGATAAAAAAGCTTTTAGAATGCTTTCTTCATCGGTGTTTTTATTTTTTTTGGAGTAATGAGAAATCGTAAGGCTCAGTAAAATAAAGCCGAGAATAGAGTAAATAAGTATGGGTAAAAATCCTACTTTAGAATTGCTCGTAGTGTCTTCTAAATCAGAAGGCATAACAGCTGTTAGCTGCTTTTTCGAAGCAGTTTCACCTGCTGCCAAGTACTTGATTAGATTTTCAAGATCATCATCTGTAAGGTTTGGATATGCGGGCATTACATTAGGGTTGCTATTGTAAACCTCCTTTGCCAAAGCATCGCCAGATGCTACCAATGCATTGTTGTCTTTAATCCATAATTTTAGCCACTCTTTTTCTCTTCGCTCGGTGATGCCCCCTAAGGCTGGACCAATTAATTTTCTGTCAAATTTATGACAAGCTGCACATTGTGCTTTGTAGATTTTTCTGCCAAGTGCTATGCCAGGATCTAATTCCTGACCAAAGAGCAAAGATGCATTTGATAAAAACAGGCAGAAAAGCAGGCATATATATATCTTCAAAATACCTAGTGGCTTTGAAAAGCTATTGCTGTTAGCAAGTTCAATGTTATTAAGATGATTGCTTTTTTTCATCAGTACCTCAGCTCTTTTTTAGAAGAAACTCCTAACAAATTTAAGATTTAATTCGAAATCACACGAGAAATATTCGTGCTTAAAAAATAGTTGTTGTTTAAATCAATTGATGCAAGTGTAAATACTTACTGAATTCAAGTTGTAGACACAACTTTTTCATTAAAAACACGTACTTTTGCCTTGTAAAAAAATTCAGGAAAAAAATCACATAAAACCATTTCTCATGATACTAAATTTAAACCTGCCTGATGGTACTACGATTACAGCTGCTGGTCAGATTATTCGAGAATTTCCAAACAACTGGATAGAACGACTTCTAGCACTCAAGGAATCAGGAGAAGATATCTCAATTGCTGAAATCCATGCAAATGGCGCTAAGACTACAACTGCTGCTAGGATTATTCGAAAATTTCCAGATGATTTTAAAGAAAAACTTCGAGCACTCAAAAAAATAGGAGAAAAAATTACTTTTTTAAGTGAATCCCATTGTATAAAAGAACACTTCCCTAATCAGTTTGAGGAGATTAACCTAACACTAGATGGCGCTGAGTTAACTGCTTATGGTGTACATTACCTAGAAACAGGACAATCAATTAAAACTTTACTTGTCAATAATAAAACAACCAATAGCATTTTTGAATCTGGTAACCCTGTTTTATTCAAAACAGCAGATGCAAAAGCGTATAAGCTTAGTGATTTCAAAAATCTTGACAAAGACATTACACCCTTGGTAGCTCTTGTTCAATCTGGACTATTAGAACAATATCAGTTCGAAATAAAAGACATTTTAATCCCACATACCTTAAATAAAATTACAGAAGAATTCGGACGATTTCTTAATAAGTACCAAACAGGCAATCTAAAAAAGTATCCAGAAGAAATGCTCAATGCAATAGGGGCTAATTTGCTACCTATAGGCGCTCCATCTATTTTTTTGCATGGTGAATTAAATCCAGCATTATCTAAACTGATTCTTGGTATTAAGAGTAATCACCAAGTAATTCGTGTAGAGATTTCGGAGCTATATGATCAAATTGAAAATAACTACAAAAAAAAGCTTGAAAAAGATGCCCCTACACATTTAACAGGATACCTAGATATCGAAACTAAAGAAAAGGAAAGATTAAAGCGTCAATTCATTGACTTTTTCTTGATTGAAACCAAAGATTGTAAACTGGTGTTTGGAGAAGAAAAATTCAACCAAGCCTTGCGAATAGCAGAAGACAACAAATTCAACCTAAGCCTTAACCTTGTAAAAAAACTAGCAACCGCATTTAAAGATGTGTCTAAAGACACTGCTAAAAAAATCACTGAAATTGATACTGAAAGGGAGTTTAGCACAGAAGGTATAAGACCATGCACCTCATCTGATACCGTAAAACTTGTTGAGAGAGACATCTATGTGTTATTGTCTAGGAATAATTACTATGGATTACCGCTCTTACAGCGATTAAAACAAGACAAACCAACTTTCCGATCACGAAATAGATGGCCCCTTCTTTTAGATCCAATTAGAGACAAACAAAAACAAGTTATACAGAAACTATGGCTAGATAAACTTACAGAAGCCCTGGGCAAGGATGATCTTCACATTCACCAAGAAAAATTAATTTACACGCTAAATAACTTAACCGATGATGAGCTTAAACCACTACTTGGTTTTAGCATGCAATCAGCAGAAAACTTAGCGAATTTGATTATAGAGCATTCAAAGGAAAATTATAACCTATTTATGCAGGCAGTAAGTGGAGTTGATGACAATCAACCTAAAAGCAAATCTAAAGAAGAGCCTGAAGGAAGTAAGAGGCCTACAAAAAAACCAAGATTAAAATAACTATCCGATTCCTTGTACACTGCGTTCCCAATTAAGAGAAACTATTGCTTTAATTAGCCTTTTAAAGGTGGATTTGAAATATCTTCCTTTAAAAAGGTTTTTTGCTATGCAAAAAGCTCCGCTTTGTCTTTGTGTTTGAATCGATTGTGCGACCATAAGTACAATTCGGGAGATGCGGTTACTACCTGCTCTAACCTTCTTAAATAAGCATCGGTAATTTCTTGGTCGTTCGTGTTTTTAGCATCGTGGGTAATCAATGAAAATTTGGTTGAATAAAAACCTCTTTTCACCCTTTTGGTTTCCATAAAAACAACACTAAAATTATGCCTTTTGGCAAGCATTTCTGCACCAAAGTGTACGGGTACCTTGTTGTTGAAAAAAGAACCCCAATACCTAGTGTTTTTTACCATAGGGGATTGATCGCTAATCAATCCATAGACTGCCAAAACGCCATTAATCTTGTTTCTGGCAACTTCTTTTACAATGTCATTCTTTCCAATAAGCGTTGACCCAAACCTGCCCCTAGATGTCAGCATTTTTCTGTTAAAGTATTTGTTTTTAATGCGAGCATAAGCACCATATGCTTTCTCTGGCACAAACATTTGAATACTGACTACCCATTCCCAGTTTGCATGATGAGACAACATTAGAATAACGCTCTTGCCATCTTTAAACAAACCATTGATAAGCTCTATATTTTCGAATTGGTATCTTTTAGCAACTTCCTTTTTGCTAATGCTAAAAGATTTGACCATTTCTACAAAAAAAAGATCGGTAAAATGTTTGAAGAAGTTGTATTCAATTTCTTTTAATTCCTCAGGATTTTTATCTGGAAATGAGAGCTTCAAGTTTTCTTGCACAACTTTTCGTCGATACCCTACCACATAGTATATGATCAAGAAAAAAAAATCGGAGATTAGGTGCAACACCCTAAATGGCAATAAAGAAAGCAGCCAAAGAAAAGGATAGATAAGCAAATAAAGTAGTAGGTCCATTTGAGTTGGTTTAAATTGTTAATTCTTTTCTTTTAGTTTGATTTCGAATAATTTACCCCACTTTTTACCTGTTACAAACAGTCGGTCGTTTTCTTGGTCGTAAGCTATTCCGTTGAGCACCTCGTCATTTTTATCAATTTTTTGCTGCTTTTGAATGTCTTGCATCAACAAACCTAAATCAACTATTCCCTCCACTTTTCCGTTTGTTGGATTGATCATTACTAGGGCGTTTTTTTGCCAAACATTGGCGTAGATGAGTCCGTTTATAAATTCAAGTTCATTCAGCTTTGTCACTTTTCTTTTGTTGGTGTAAACCTCTATATAATTCAGTTCTTTGTGTGTGTTGGGGTCTAAAAACCAAATTCGTTCCGTTCCATCACTTTTTATCAAATGCTTTTTATTACTGGTAAGCCCCCAACCCTCCCTACTTTTATCGTAGCCAAATGATTTCTTCAAGTCAAAAGAATTCAAGTCATACACAAAACCTTTGTTATTTTTCCAGGTAAGTTGATGGATTTCATCATTAAAAAGCGCAATCCCTTCTCCAAAATATTTTTTTTCGAGATCCATTTTTTGCAATACCTCTCCAGTTGAAATCGCTACTTTTCGAATGGAGGAGCTACCGTACCTGCCTGTTCCTTCATACAAAAAACCATTGTGAAAGAACAAACCTTGGGTATAAGCCTTTGAGTCGTGAGGGTAAGTGTTGATAATTTCAAAATCATAAACCACCGGCTTTGTGTCTGCTAAAAAATAAATTGCTTTGGTTACAGACTTTTTTAACCTTCCAACCCTTATCTCTGCCCTTATTTGATGCTTTCCTAGTTTGTAATCTGCAATTGATATAGCGGATTTATCTACAGACGACCCCACTTTTTTGTCATCTATGTAAAAAATTACAGCATCAATTTTTTGATTATTCTTTGTCTTTACCGATAGCGTTAACAAATTATTAATATTGATTTTTACTGGAGTATCCAGTAAAACCTCTATGCTTTCTGTGCAAGAAGTCAGCACAATCAAAAAAACTAAAAGAGAAAAAAAATGATTTCTAAGCCTGAAAAAAAAATGCATGGTGTACTTACAAGTAATTATATAGTGATTTCCCAAAAATATAGCTAAATTTGCTATCTATAAAAAAATTAGAACAATAATTCTTGATATCATGAAAAAAGGTATTCATCCTGAAAATTACAGATTGGTTGTATTTAAAGACATGTCGAACAATGATCTTTTTCTTACCCGCTCTACTGCTTACTCCAAAGAAAAAATTGATTATGAAGGAGAACAATATCCTTTGATAAAACTTGAAATTTCAAGAACCTCGCATCCTTTTTATACTGGAAAAACGAAACTTATTGATACTGCTGGTAGAATCGAGAAGTTCATGAACAAGTATAAAGTGGCTAAAAGCCCTGCTACAATTAAAAAAGAGGAAGGAGATTCCGAAGAAACTTTACCTACTACCTAGTAAAGGTTTTTTAAATCTCTTCAGGTATTTCCTGAATTTTTCTCATTACATAAAAATATCCATCATCACAGTTCATATTGTGATGATGGATATTCTTTGTTGTTTACTACTTAATACCAATTTAACACCTATTAGACTATTAAATGAAGAATTAATAAGATGTAAGAAAAAAGTAATTTTCAAATGCTATAGAGTATATTTTTTGCGGCAATAAATAGTCTAATTGGTATAATTAAACTTTTTAAGGAATTTAGGATCAATATTTTATATTAAATTTTAGAAAACAGAAATAGCGAAAGATGATTATAAAAATCTATTTTCTTTCATGATTTTACAAAAATTTAAATTAAGGCTATTTTTCAATGTGATTTAAAGGAAGGTAATAGGTTAAAAACTTCTTTTATTAAATTATTATGATTGACTTCATTTAAATTATAAACAATTTTGTAAAACGAAACGCTACTTAAAGATTTTAAGATCTGAGATCTACTGGGATTGTTAAGATCAAGCAAGAACTTTTCTACGTAACTAATCGTATTATTTTCAATTTTTTCAATTTTAAACTCTTCTCCAATCTCACTTTCATTTTCTAAAATGAACACACTTGACAACTTAGATCTAGACCCAATTTTCTTTCCATATACATTTTCTATTCGGTGATATTCAACTTTTCCAGTAACCTCAGAGACTGTTGTGACTTTAGAATCTTCATTACATGACTTCTTGAACCATTTCATATTATTTTTTCTTATCCCACTTGAGGTAGGATAAGGTTCTACAAAACCATCGTTTATATCAATTATTGGACATCATCAGCAAGATAAAGACATTCATTAATTTCCCTCAATGCTAGATTAACTAATGTGCTTTTACCTGAAAAAGGCTCCCCTAGAAAAGAAATAGCATATTTATCAAAACATACGGCTGAACCTTGAAGATATATGTATCTAGAACATAGAGGTTCAAAGATAAAAGGAGGTATAGGCGTTGGTTTATATGACCAGTCGGTAAATATATCATATTCATTTAATATACCATCTTTTAAGAAAAAGATCATTTTTTTACAATCTTTATTTTTCTTAAATAACGAGTCGAAAAATGAAAGATTTTCTTTGTCAGTTAAAAAGTAAAATTCTATTTCTGGTTCAACAAAAGAATTATTTACTTTAAAAGTGCCATATTGAAACTCTAAAAGTTCAACGTCTTTTTGAGACTGAACACAGACTCTTATTAGGAGACCATAAAAATTAAAGTTTATTAAAAAACCGCAAGCTTTAATTAAATTATTTATTTTCATTTTTAATTATTTGCATAATTTCTTCTGTTAATTTATCAATAACATTTAATGAGTAGGAAGAGGTATAAAATTTTGTATTGTTAAAAACTGAAGTAAAATCTGACTCATAAATACTACCAACATGCATGTTTCTCATAAATCGTTTGTAAGATTCTTTAGAATTGCATTGGTCAATATTAATTCTCTCACAACCTCTAGAATTTAAAAAGAAAACAAAATCAATCCTTAGTGGCTCTTTTTTTAATTCAATAGGCAAAACGCTTGGAGACACCATTATCTTTCTTACATCATCTATTTCAACCACCTTGTAATTTTCTTCGGGTATATCAGAAATGAGAGAAAAAGAGCCACTTCTTATACCTACTGGTCTATAGAAAGGGTAAATTAGTCTATTATCTTGATTAATAACTGAAACGTCATCAGAAACAAAACTTGATTTATGTTTCATGCACGCTGATAATAGTATTGTGCTTTTTCCTGAATTTGGCTCACCAATAAGCAAACACCCTCTGTTCTTAAATGAAAAGGCGCTAGCATGAACTGCCATGAATTTTTTTGAAATTATAGGAATTGGAGGTATTATTGAATCTTTTTCTGGATATTCTGTAAAAGACTCATAATCAATTAATTTTTCATGAGGATAGTAGCTGTAGCTAATATTTTTTTTTCCCTTCTCTTTGCCAAAGAATCGATAAAACTTTCCTCAGTATCTACAAAAAAATAAACATTGATATTTGAATACTTCTCGTTAACCCTATGTAAACCATAGTAATAGTCAAAATGTTCAAAATCCTCTGAGTGTTTAAAATATATACCTGTCTTTACTCCGAGAAAATTATAGACAACACTACAGGTAATAGGCTTATTCAATTGGAAAAGGCTTCATTATTGATAAGGAAAACTTTTCTTCAGTAAAACCAATTTTTTCATAAAACTCTTTTGCTTTCTTATCCTCTGCTATCAATACTTGATTATGAAACTCTCCGTACACATTGAGCAATATTTTCATAATACGAGTGCCAATTCCCTTTCCTTGCCATTCTGAATGAACTAGTAAGTCAGGGAAATAGGCGGTTATTGCTCCATCACTTATGACCCTACCAATACCTATAAGTTTATCTCCCACTTTAGCTGTTACAACATATGAGGAATTTTTTAGCGCTGCAACTAAAGCATTGGGGCAATTTGAATGACCCCACCCTACTGAATCGTAAAGATAGATAAGTGAATCTCTATCAGGAATTAAATTTTTTTCAAAAACTATATCATTTTTCATGCTTCACTGTTTAGTGATTTATTTATTGTTTTCTTATTTAGTTTTTTTAATTCGAAATTATTAGCGCACTCTTTATTTGGAACGAATAAAGTCATACCTCTCATGTATTTTAATAAACATTCATGAGAATCCATTTCAGAAATACTTACAGACATAACCACGTCATCTAATGTGGGAATTGGAGAACACGCAATAAAGTGAACAATATAGCTTTCTTTATATCCGTTAGAAGTAAGAGTTTTTTTTATTTCTTTTATACCTTCTGGATTGTCAGAAACTTTTTCTGACCTTTCGAATGGTATTTTATACTCTGTCGCATGAGCAATGTATAAGTCAATTTCCTTGACTAATTGTATATTACCTTCAATCATATGAGCTGCCTCTAACACTTGCATTCCTCTTCCTCCTGGATCCTCACCAATAATGTTCCAAATCAAATCAAGCGAGCTAATACCTGCAATCACTTCTAAATCTACGTTATTTGCATTTGCATATTGAATAATTTCTTGACTCGTATTTACTAAATAAAGTGGATGCCCGTAACTGACAAAACTAACAATTTGATCTTTAGATAAAGATTCAATGATTTTTTTGGTAAATCGACTATAAACTGACGTATCAAATGATGATACATATGACTCAACCAAACTCTAGGTGTTTGAATTTAATTTGACTAAATCATCGTGAAAGAGTGTTAAATGGTATACTTTTTGAGATTTTTTTATTATTTCAATAGCTTCTAACGTTATTTGTTTAAACCCTTTTATGCCAACACCAACTATGTAAATTTTTTTCATGGAAAAGAAATATTGTTAAAAAAAAAAGCACACATACTTTAAATTAATATGTGTGCTTAAACCTTCTATTTTTTTTTAGTGACTTATCCCCTTACTATCTTCATTCTTGTTGTTAGTAAAAGTTCTGTGACCACCAGACATCAAAAGGGCTTCAATAATTGTTAAAGAAGTCTTGTTTTGTGTTTTTGAAAAATCATCAAAATTTGTGTTTTTCTTTTCGCTACTCATAATTATAAAATATTTAGTTAGACATTTTTTTTCAAAAATAAAAAATAAAAAATAAAAATTATACTTCCAAATTATTATACCAATTAGACTATTAAATGCCGAGTTAATAATACCAATTTAATTAGTTGTTGCCGCATAAAGTAGACTATAATTGGTATAACTAGTTAAAGTCGTTAAGAAATAAAATTGCTTTTTCTTTATATCAATCCCGTGAGTGATTTGCATAGCATAGCTACGGAAATTATGAACAAAGAAATAAAAGGAAAATGAATGAGTTTTTTGGCGGCATTTAACAGTCAACTTGATATAAGTTAATGCGGCAACCTGTCTTTTTGCAAGCCATATACATAGGTTCCTAAAAGGGCGCTAAGTATTACCACTATATAAACTGAGAATCCGTTACCCACCAAAATGTACATGGGTCCTGGGCAAGCACCGCTCAAAGCCCAGCCGAGACCGAAAGTTATGCCGCCAAGGAGGTAACGAGCTACGCTAAATTTCTTTTTTGGAAATGATATAACATCACCATTGATAGTTTTTATATTTTTCAATTTGATAAGTTGCACAACAACAATGCCAAACACAAGTGCTGAGCCAATGATGCCATACATATGAAAAGACTGAAAACGAAACATTTCTTGTATTCGGAACCATGAGATAGCTTCAGACTTTGTCATGATAAAGCCAAACAGCACCCCTATGAGTAAATATTTGATGTATTTCATAATTTGAAAATTAATGGGTAGATTAAAAATGTCATGATCAACCCGCCAATAAAGAATCCTATAACGGTAATTAGCGAGGTTAGTTGAAGTTTAGACAAACCGCTAATGGCATGACCCGAAGTACAGCCATTTGCCCATCTTGCACCAAACCCTACCAAAAATCCACCTAAAATCATAAAGATTGATCCTTTAAGCGTAAGCAAACTTTCCCATGAAAATATTTCTGTTGGAGCAATACTGCCATCGAAATTAATATTGAGTTTAGAAAGATCGTTTATGGTGCTTGCACTCAATGCCAATGGTTGCGGATTTGGAAATACGAATGATGCAATCACTCCTCCAATCACGCCACCTAACACAAAAACAAGGTTCCATTTTTGAGCTCTCCAATCAAAATTAAAAAAACCACAATGTTTGCCCGCTCCGCCAATAGAACAAATAGTTCGTAATGTGGAGCTTACTCCAAAACCTTCGCCTGCCCATATTAATAAAAACATGACCAAGGTTATCATAGGGCCAGAAACATACCAAGGCCAGGGGTTACTTAAAATTTCTATCATCATCATTTATAAAGTTGAAGGACATACATAATTAGTGGTAGGAATACTGGTTTTTGAAATTGCATTAAAGCCTCCTTGCACATCTACAAGGTTGTGCAAACCTTTTGATTTTAAGATTGAGGCAGCAATCATAGATCTATAGCCGCTGGCACAGTGAATGTAAAACGGCTCTTCTTTAGAAAACAGTTCTGAATGATCTTTTAGTGATGAAAGAGGTGTATTTGTTGCATTTTCAACATGTTCTGCCTGGTATTCTGTTTTTTTTCTAACATCAAATATTTTTGAATTTTTAGCCAAATCCTTCTCTGCCAACTCCACTGCACCGATAGAATTCACCTTGTCTGTTTTTTTATTGGCTAGTTTCCAAGCATCTAATCCGCCTTTTAAATAGCCTTGTGTATTGTCAAAACCAACTCTTGACAATCGTGTAACAGCTTCTTCTTCCCTACCTTCAGGAGCAATTAAAATGATAGGTTGTAACGTATTAACAATTATTTCGCCTACCCAAGGGGCAAAACCGCCATCCAAACCAATGAATATGCTATTCGGAATGTGTTCTTTTGCAAATTCTTGAGGCTCACGAACATCTAGCACAATCGCTTCTTTTTTATTTGCAATGATTTCAAATTCATTTGCTGACAATGGCTTTAAGCCTTTTTTCAAGACATCATCAATAGATTCATAGCCATCCTTATTCATTTTTACATTCAGCGGGAAGTAGTTTGGAGGAGGTAACAATCCATCTGTTACTTCTTTTATAAATTCCTCTCTGGTCATATCTGAACGCAATGCATAATTCACTTTTTTTTGATTGCCCAATGAATCAAAGGTCTCCTTCATCATGTTTTTGCCACAAGCAGAGCCAGCACCATGTGCAGGATATACAATTACATCATTGGGAAGTGTCATAATTTTATTTCGCAAACTATCGAATGAATAGCCCGCAAGATCTTCCATAGTTAATTCACCAAATTTTTGTGCCAAATCAGGTCGCCCCACATCTCCTATAAAAAGGGTATCGCCTGTAAAAATCGCATGTTCTTTGCCTTTTTCATCGAGTAGCAAATACGTGGTGCTCTCCATGGTATGTCCTGGGGTGTGCAATACTTTAATTTGAATATCTCCCAAATTAAAAATCTCTTCATCAACCGCAATACGAGCTTTGAAATTTGGATTGGCATTTGGTCCATAAACGATCTCAGCCCCTGTTTTTTCTGCTAGGGTAACATGCCCGCTTACAAAATCTGCATGAAAATGAGTTTCGAAAATATACTTTATGGTAACATTATCTTCTTTTGCCTTACTTATGTAGGAAGAAACTTCTCTTAGCGGGTCAATAATGGCTGCTTCTCCTTTGCTTCTAATGTAGTAAGCACCTTGCGCTAAACATTTTGTATAAATTTGTTCTATCATCATGATTTTAAGATTTGATTATAAATTCCATTGTAAATATGAATATTGCCATGACTATTATAAAATAGCCAAAGCCTTTTTTAAGTTTTTTACCACCTACAAAATTCCCCAAGTATATCCCTCCGAATATTCCTGTGGCGGTAATTCCGGCATAAACCAGTAAGAATTGCCAGTCAACATTCATGGTGAGTGCATCACTCAGCAAAAAACCTAGTATTGATTTAAAAGCAATGATGATCAAAGAAGTGCTGACTGCTCTTTTAATGTCTAACTTTGCCAACAACACCAATGCAGGTATGATTAAAAATCCGCCACCTGCGCCAAAAAAACCAGTAAGCGCACCCACTACCAAGCCTTCTAACAATATGAGTGGGTAATTGTATTTGATAGCCCCAACAGCTTCTTTCTCCTCTTTTTTATCAACCAACATAGAATATGCCGCAACAATCATAAATATCGAAAACAACCCAAACATACTCATCCTTCTAGTAAAGGCAAAATCGCCTATATAAAAAAAGATGTCGGGTAGGTAAGGAACTACATAATGTCTTATTAGCCATACCCCAACTACAGCAGGAAGCCCAAATACCATAGCCGTACGCCAATCTACATTCTTCACCTGCTTTAAACCACCAATTAACGCTGCAAAACCTACAATAAATAAAGAATATGCCGTGGCAACTCTTTCGTCAAATGAAAATAAATACGCCAAAACAGGTATTGCCAGAATTGATCCGCCACTGCCTACCATGCCTAAAGAAACACCAATAACCAACGCCATTAAATAGCCTACTATTTCCATTTGTTAGCCCTGTTTAGTGTTTGTTAAATCACAATTTTCCATACAATCAAATAAACTCAGCAGTTGCTTATTTGCAATGCTGTAAAAAACCTGCTTCCCTTTTTTACAAGAAACCAAAATTCCATTATCCTTCATTTTTGATAAATGATGAGATAACATTGAAATCTCACACTCCGATTCAATTTTATCGCAAATAGCGGTAACACTCAATGACTCCTCTGTTTCAAGAATTTCTAAAATTTCAAGCTTCACAGGGTGCGCAATCGTTTTTAAAATCCCAGCTACATACTGAAGCTTATCATAACTTAATTGTCTTTTAGTTTCTTTTGTCATGCCGCAAATATATGAACAAATGTTCAAATGAACAATTGTTTTAATAAAAGTTAAAAATAGATTGATTTACGACCTAGAAATCAATTTAAAGAAGAACTATTTAAGTTTCTGAAAAATGACTGCGTAAAAAATTCTATTTTCGTGCTATGGAGTTTCAATTAGAAAGTAAGTTTAAACCCGCTGGCGATCAACCGCAAGCTATTGCTCAGCTTTCAAAAAGCATTTTAAATAAAGAAAAGTACCAAACACTTTTAGGAGTTACTGGATCTGGAAAAACATTTACGGTTGCCAACGTCATGACTACCGTGCAGAAACCAACGTTGATATTGGCACACAACAAAACACTTGCTGCCCAGCTCTACAGCGAGTTCAAGCAGTTTTTCCCCAACAATGCGGTAGAGTATTTTGTGTCCTACTACGACTACTACCAGCCAGAGGCGTACCTGCCCGTATCTGGGACTTATATAGAAAAAGACCTCTCTATTAATGACGAAATTGAAAAGTTGCGAATCAGGGCATCCTCACAATTACTTTCTGGCAGGCGAGATGTGGTGGTGATTGCATCTGTATCGTGCCTATACGGCGTTGGAAATCCTACAGAGTTTAAAAAAAATGTGATAAATCTGAAGGTAGGTGAGCTGATTTCTAGAACTACTTTTTTACAACGATTGGTAAGTAGTTTATATTCCCGAACCGAGCTTGACATCAAGGCAGGTTCTTTTATTGTAAAAGGAGACACGATTACAATTTTTCCATCTTATGGAGAATACGCCTACCGAGTGCATTTTTTTGGAGATGAGGTTGAGGAAATAGACAGTTATAGCTTTGAAGACAATCAAGTGATTGAAAAGTTTGAAGATTTAACGCTCTATCCTGCCAATTTATTTGTAACCTCTCAGGATGTTTTAACCAGGTCAATTCATGCTATTCAGGATGATATGATGAAGCAGTTTGAGTATTTTAAAAGCGAAAACAAGGGTCTTGAGGCAAAAAGAATCAAAGAAAGAACCGAATATGACCTAGAAATGATTCGAGAGCTTGGCTATTGCAGCGGTATAGAAAATTACTCTAGATACCTAGATGGCAGGGCTGCCGGAACCAGACCTTACTGTTTGCTAGATTATTTTCCAGATGATTATTTAATGGTTATTGACGAAAGCCATGTAACTGTTCCGCAAGTTCATGCCATGTATGGCGGAGATAGAAGCAGAAAAGTAAACTTGGTTGAATATGGTTTTCGGCTACCATCGGCTATGGACAACAGGCCACTAAAGTTTGAGGAGTTTGAAGAAATTCAAAATCAGGTATTGTATGTAAGTGCTACGCCTGCAGATTACGAACTCAATAAAACCGAAGGCGTAGTAGTGGAGCAAGTAGTTAGACCTACGGGTTTGCTAGATCCAGAAATTGACGTTCGCCCTACCCTGAACCAAATAGATGACTTGATTGAAGAGATTCACCTAAGGGTAGAAAAAGACGAACGTGTATTGGTTACTACTCTTACCAAACGCATGGCAGAAGAGCTAGATAAATATTTGTCAAAAATCAATATCAAGTGTCGTTACATCCATTCTGATGTTGATACCTTGGAAAGGGTTGAAATTATTCAAGACCTGCGGAAAGGGATTTTTGATGTGCTAATAGGTGTGAACTTATTGCGCGAAGGGCTCGATCTTCCAGAAGTTTCACTTGTTGCAATTCTAGATGCTGATAAAGAAGGGTTTTTAAGATCTCATAGATCGCTGACTCAAACAATTGGAAGAGCCGCAAGAAATGTGGCGGGCAAAGCTATTATGTATGCCGATAAGATTACAAAAAGCATGCAGCTTACCATGGATGAAACAAATAGACGGAGAGAAAAACAAATAGCACACAACCTAAAGAATAACATCATTCCTACGCAAATCAAGAAAGATATTGATAGCGCTATGTCGACGAGTTTGGGCGGTAAAAAATACGACCAAGAAATGAGTAGCAATTTGGCTGCCGAGTCCGCATCTGCCTATCTTTCTAAAGCTGATATTGAAAAAGGAATCAAGGAAAAAAGGAAACAAATGGAAGCTTCTGCAAAAGATCTTGATTTTATAAATGCTGCCAGACTTAGAGATGAAATCAAAGCACTAAAAGAAAAGCTTAACTAATAGTATTTCAACATACTACCAGTCAAGCTTTGTGAATTTTAGAATTTTCAAAAGGATTTTTTACTGCTTTCCCCCGAAAATATTTTTTTGTGAATCCCCTGTATTAAGAGAAAATCTCGCTATCAGCAAAATGAAAAGCGCCTTCTATCGCTGCATTTTCATCACTATCAGAACCGTGAATGGCGTTTTGACCAATAGACTCTGCAAAGAGTTTTCTAATGGTTCCTTCAGCAGCCTCTTCTGGATTTGTAGCGCCAATCAACGCTCTAAAATCTGCCACCGCATTGTCTTTTTCAAGCAACGCAACCACAATAGGACCACTACTCATATAAGAAACAAGTTCTCCAAAAAATGGTCTTTCTCTATGCATATCATAAAAATTTCCAGCTCTAGACTCGTCTAATTTGATCATTTTCATTGCCACAATCTTAAAACCAGCGTCTACAATTTTTTTTAGTATTTCACCAGTATGCATTTTTGCTACCGATGTTGGCTTAATCATGGTAAAAGTTCTGTTTGTCATCATTTATTTTAAATTATTTATCTGCAAATATAAAGCTTAATTTACGAATTCATTTTCAGACAATGAAGTAGCGTTATTTTTTAAAATATGTTGGATTTGCAATTAATATTCCTCTAAATCAACTTTTGAGAGTTGAGGGAGTTTTGACTCATGCTGAATAAAAGTTCAAACTTACTATATAGACAATATAATTTTTTTACTATTTTTGTCAAAAATTGACAAGTCAAATGAAAACCACTTTTGGAGAATACATTCGTCTTTTACGAAGCGAAAACAATTTAACTTTAACTCAATTGGCTGCAAAATTGAATTTAGACGCTGCTAATTTGAGTAAAATTGAGAATGGAAAACGAGATTTTGATGAAAAGCGGCTGCCAAAACTTGCAGAAATATGCAAACTAAATCTTACAGAATTACGTAATGAATATGTTAGTGACCAAATCGGAAAACATATTTATGAAACAAATTGCACAAAACAACTTTTACAAGTTGCAGAAGAAAAAGCAGCATACAGAAGAATATTAAATGACAAAGCAATATGAAAATAGTATCATTTTTTGCAGGAGCAGGAGGACTTGATTTGGGTTTCCAAAAAGCAGGATTCAATGTCATTTGGGCAAATGAATATGATAAAGAAATTTGGGAAACTTATGAAAAGAACCATCCAAATACGATACTTGACAAACGAAGTATTGTAAATATCCCTGCTGATGAAGTTCCAGATTGTGATGGTATAATTGGCGGACCGCCTTGTCAAAGTTGGAGTGAAGCAGGTGCTGCCAGAGGAATCAAAGATAAAAGAGGTCAATTGTTTTACGATTTCATAAGAGTATTAGAAGCTAAACAACCTAAGTTTTTTTTAGCAGAAAACGTAAGTGGAATGCTCATTAACAAACATAGCGAAGCTTTAGCAGGAATTAAAGAGCTTTTTAGAAATGCTGGGATTGGATATGAGCTATCTTTTCAAATGCTAAACGCCTCTGATTACAATGTTCCTCAAGACCGAAAAAGAGTCTTTTTTATTGGGATTAGAAAAGACTTGAATTTCAAATATCAATTCCCAACTGAAATTTTCCCAAAAATCACGCTTGAATCTGCAATCTCTGATTTAAAAGAGGGTGTTTTACCTGCTTTAGAATATAATAATACAAATGGAAATAATTGCTCAATTTCAAATCACGAATATATGATTGGGAGTTTTTCAACCATATTTATGTCAAGAAATCGTGTAAGAAGTTGGGATGAACAATCTTTTACAATTCAAGCAGGAGGAAGACACGCACCTATTCATCCACAAGCACCAAAAATGAAATTTATAGAGCAAAACATTCGTGTTTTTGTTCCAGGAAAAGAACATTTATACAGAAGATTAAGTGTTAGGGAATGTGCTAGAATACAAACATTTCCAAATGACTTCATTTTTCATTATAAAAAAATTGCAGCAGGTTATAAAATGATTGGAAATGCTGTTCCAGTTAATTTAGCGAAGTTTTTAGCAAATAGTATTATGCAGCAAATTAAAGCTAATGAAATCACGACCACAAAATTTAAACAAACTCAAAAAGCAACAGAAGCAATTGCAGTATGACAAATATTTTAGAAGCAATTTACAACATCGTAAATCATCAGAATTTCGAAATTGAGAACTTATATAGTGGCAGAAATAGAGCTAATAATATGGGAGAAGCTCTTGAAAAATACATTAAAGATGCTTTTGCAGGAACTTTTGGAATAACAGATGAATTAGAGAGAATGAAAACTTTTAATCAAGAATTTTCTTGGTTAGGTTCGCAAAATAATCCACCTGATATTATGATAAAAGGTGGAGATGCAATTGAAGTTAAAAAAACACAAAGTGCAAATTCAAGCTTGGCTTTAAATAGTAGCTATCCGAAAACGGATTTAAGACATACAAGCCCAATGATTACAAAGGAATGTAAAGATTGCGAAGTTTGGACAGTTAAAGATTTGATTTATTGTGTTGGGCACACAACTGACACCAGTGTTAAATCATTGTGGATGGTTTATGGCAATTCTTATGCCGCTAAACATGAAACTTACCAAAGAATAAAGACAACCATTTCAGATGGAATAAAAACAATTCCAGATGTTGTTTTCGCAGACACAAAAGAATTAGGAAGGGTAAATCAAGTTGACCCTTTAGGAATAACAAACTTAAGAATTAGAGGGATGTGGCAAATTGAAAACCCAAGAAAAGCCTTTGATTACCTACATCAAACAACTGAAAACGAATTTGAATTGGTTTGTATAATTCCAACAGACAAGTACGATAGCTTTCCAAAAGGGAGTAGAATAAAAATTGAAGGAATTACTGAAAGTGGTTTTAGTATTGAGAATAAACAAATAAAAGACCCAAATAATCCTGCTAAATTAATCGATTGTAAGCTGATAAAATTATGTACGAAATAATGGAAGATAAAAAGAGTTTACAAGAATGGAAAACAAATTTCGAAACGATAAAAACATCCTTAAATTAGGAAAAAGAAAGCGATACACTAAAACAGTTTTATCCAAAAATTGAGGACTAAAAAAATACATATAATTAGTTTTGACGTTCCATATCCAGCAGACTATGGAGGTGTTATTGATGTCTATCATAAACTTGTTGCTTTACAGCAATTAGGATATCAAATTCATTTACATTGTTTTGAATACGGAAGAGGTAAGTCAGATAAATTAAATGAAATTTGCGAAAAAGTAAGCTATTATACCAGGAAAAAGAGTCTACTCGATTTTTTCAATAGAAGACCATTCATCGTTCAAACAAGAAATTCAAAGGAACTTATCCAAAATTTAAAGGAGGATAATTCACCAATTTTAATGGAGGGATTACATTGCGCCTACCTACTCGAAAAACTAAATTTAGAAGATCGAAAAACAATCGTTCGAACACATAATATTGAACACGATTATTATAAAGGGTTAATCCAAAACGCACCCTTTTTTAAAAGAATATATTTCAAATTAGAAGCTCTAAAGCTAAAAAGATATGAAGTTATTCTTCAAAAAGCGACTGCTTTAATCTGTTTACAGAAAAATGATTTAGAACACTTCAAAAAGATAAATTCAAATAGTTTTTTACTACCAATTTGCACTTCAAATTTTGGTAAACTACAGAAAGAAAAACAGAACCTACTATTTTATTTCAGGGAAATTTATCGGTTGAAGAAAACATATCAGCAATTAAATGGTTAATTGATAATGTTTGGAAAAAGATCAATATAAAACAGAGCTTAAAAATTGCTGGGAAAAACCCAAGCTTAGAATTAATTCAATTACTTAAGAAAGAAAAAATTCAATTAGTTATCAATCCATCTGAAAGTGAAATGGATGCTTTAATACAAAAAGCTAGAATACACTTACTATATTCTCACCAAGAAACTGGCGCAAAATTAAAAGTATTAAATGCCCTACAAAGTAATGGCCATTTGATTGTGAATTCTAAAATAATATCAGGAACGGAACTAGAGAAATATTGTACAGTTTGCGAATCTAGTAATGAATTTATAAAAGCAATTCAGATTAAGATAGAACAAGAATTAACTGAAGAGGCGTTTTTAAAACGTTCGAACTATATTATTAAAAAAATGAATAACAAAGAAAACTGTAAAGTGATTGATGAAATTCTAATGTAGAATCCTTATTTGCTATAAATCGACACTATCTCAATAAACCTTTAATCAGTCCTATTTATTACACACCATCTTTCTATTTACAGGTTTCTTTTTTGTTTATTTGTACATCCTAAAAAAAACAAACTTGTGAATTATTTAACGGTAGAAGGCATTTCTAAATCTTATGGAGAACGAGTTTTGTTTGAGAACATTTCGTTTGGGATTAATAAAGACCAAAAAATAGCTTTTGTAGCCAAAAACGGAAGTGGAAAAACATCCATTTTAAACATTATTGCTGGTTTAGACACTTCGGATTCTGGAAAAGTTGTGAGCAGAAAAGGAGTTTCCATTGCCTATTTAGCGCAAAATATGCAGCTTAATAAAGAGTTAACCATAGAGGAAACCATTTTCGCAACAGACAACACTGTTTTAAATATTGTAAATCAGTACGAAGAGGCTTTAAAAAATCCCGAAAACACAGATGCTTACCAAGCTGCATTCGATTTAATGGACCATTACAATGCTTGGGATTTTGAAACACAATACAAACAAATTTTATCCAAATTAAAATTAGAAGACCTAACATTAAAAGTTGACAAACTTTCTGGTGGGCAAAAGAAAAGGCTCTCTTTGGCAATTGTGTTGATTAACAAACCTGATTTGCTCATTCTAGACGAACCCACCAACCATTTGGATTTAGAAATGATTGAATGGCTGGAAGCATTTTTTGCAAAAGAAAAAATCACGCTTTTTATGGTAACTCACGATCGTTATTTTTTAGAGCGTGTTTGTGATGAAATCCTAGAGCTAGATGAAGGAAAAATATATAAATACAAAGGTAATTACTCTTATTATCTTCAAAATAGAGAAGAGCGTTTGGCATTAGAGGCCACCAATTTAGGCAAGGCAAAAAGCTTGTTTAAAAAAGAGTTGGATTGGATGCGAAGACAACCAAAAGCCAGAACAACCAAGTCTAAATCTAGGATAGATGATTTTCATCAGATCAAGGAAAAAGCACATCAGCGCAGACAAGACCACGAAGTTCAGTTAGAAATTAATATGGAGCGTTTAGGAAGTAAAATCCTAGAACTCGTGAAATTAAAAAAATCGTTTGGCGATAAAAAGATTTTAGACGGCTTTGATTATGTTTTTAAACGTGGAGAACGCATTGGAATTATTGGCAAAAATGGCACAGGAAAATCATCTTTTTTAAATATAATTACACAAACTACTGAGGTTGATGGCGGTAAAGTTATTCTTGGCGAAACAGTAAAATTCGGATATTATACCCAAACAGGAATTAAGGTAAAAGAAGGACAAAAAGTAATTGAAGTTATCAAAGAGTTTGGCGAATTTATTCCGCTTACAAAAGGAAGAAAAATTTCTGCCTCACAACTTTTAGAACGCTTTTTGTTTGACAAGAAAAAACAATACGATTTTGTTGAACGATTGTCTGGTGGCGAACAAAAAAGACTCTACCTATGTGCTGTTTTAATTCAAAATCCAAACTTTTTAATTTTAGATGAACCTACCAATGATTTGGATGTTGTAACGCTAAATGTGTTAGAAAACTTTTTGTTGGACTATCCTGGAAACCTACTTGTGGTATCTCACGATCGTTATTTTATGGATAAAATAGTAGATGCCTTATTTGTTTTTAGAGGAGAGGGCGTTGTGGAAAATTTTCCTGGAAATTATTCCGATTTCAGAACCTATGAAAGCTCTTTACCTGAAGAGGTAAAGGTTAAAAAGGTTGCAGAGAAAATTATTGAAAAAAAAACAAACACTTCTTTAAGTTTTAACGAAAAACGCGAGTTTGGCAATTTGGAAGCAGAGATAGAAAGGCTTCAGAAAAGTAAATTGACCATCGAAAATCAGTTTCTAAATGTAGAAATTGCTACAGAAGATATTACCAAAAAATCTGAAGAACTTCAAGAAATCATTAAAACGCTGGAAGAAAAAGAAAATCGTTGGCTTGAACTTTCTATGAAATTAGAAATGTGATTAAATGCTGGTAACACTTAAGCAATAACAAGCTTCTTTTAGAATTAAAAACTACTAATATGAAAAAAGTATCATTGGTCTTATCAGGAGGAGGTGCAAGAGGAATTGCACACATAGGCGTTTTGGAAGCATTAGAAAAGCAAGGCTATGAAATCCACGCTATAACAGGAACTTCTATGGGAGCATTGGTTGGTGGAATATATGCAGCTGGGAAAATAAAAGAATTTAAAAAATGGATGCTAAATCTTAATAAGATAGATGTTTTTAAATTATTGGATTTCACCCTATTAATGAGTGGCTTTATCAAGGGAGAAAAAGTCTTTGATGAGCTGTCAAACTTCATCAAAGACTGTCAGATTGAGGATTTACCAATTAAATTTTGTGCAACTGCTACTGATTTAACCTACAAAAAAGAAGTTCTTTTTACAAAAGGAAGTTTGTATGACGCAATGCGGGCTTCCATTGCAATTCCTAATGTTATCACAGCGGTAGCAAAAGAAGGTTCCATTCTTGTTGATGGCGGGGTAATCAATAACATACCTATTAATCATGCTCAACGAATTGACAACGATCTTTTAATAGCTGTTAATGTTAACGCAGACATTCCCATGCCCAAAAAGAAGGAAAAGGAAGGAAAACAAACATCTTTTTATCAAAATACAATTGATCAATTCAACAAAAAATTAAATGAATTATTCTCCATCAATAAAAATAATTTAAACTATTTTGATATTATGAGTGCATCATTTGAAATAATGAGAAACGAAATGGTAAAGCTTACCCTTAAAAACACTCCCCCTGATATTTTAATAGAAACATCACATGAAAGCTGTAGTGTATATGATTTTTACAAAGCTGATGAGTTGATAAAAATAGGATACGAAGCAACAATGCAAAGCATCAATAATTATTCAAAAAGTTAACCTGACAACAATTAAATTTCCATATACCCCCTAAGTATATGAAAGAATGACTAATAAAAAAGATCGTAATCCAATCGCATAAAATTACATTTAGACAATAATTAGCAGCTTACATCAGTTTTAACTTACAAGAATATTTTAAGAAAAAACTAAAAAAAACATCTAAAATTGGAAATTGATATTACATCCGAAAAAGAAAGATTCAAAAATCATATGAATCTACCAGGCAATACCCAGACAATTTTTTCTGGAATATTTGGTATTGGAAAGACTTGTTTGAGATCATTGCACAATAAGCTAATGTTTTTCAAAAAAATTATTGAATCCCCTCTTTTCACTTATGAACCTTCAACTTAGCATAGTGCAACAATAGGTTCTTCACCCCCACCGAAGCAAACTGCACACTTGCTTTTTGATTTACCCCTTCACCTTCAATTGAAACCACCTTTCCTTTTCCGAATTTTACATGAGAAACCATAGACCCTTCAGCTATTCCCATAACAGTAGCATTTGAAATCGCCTGTATAACACCGCTTGCTTTCTTTAAATTTTTGGGAATGCTTGGCGGCGGTATCGGATTACTTTTAATAGCTCCCGTCTTTTGCAGTGGCTTTTTAAATCGAATGTTATTTTTTGGCTCTTCATCAAAAATATGTTCATTCACAAACCTATTGCTGCTTCCCCCCGAACTCTTTGGAGAAAGATAATGTAAGTATTTCTCATCTATCTCATCCAAAAAACGGCTAGGCTCGGCATCCGTCAATTTCCCCCATCGGTAGCGGGTGTTTGCATAGCTCAAATAGGCTAACTTTTCGGCACGTGTAAGCGCTACATAAAAAAGCCTACGCTCCTCTTCTACTTCATTTCTGGAATTCATACTCATGGCAGAAGGGAATAAATTTTCTTCCAATCCTACTATAAATACGCAAGGAAATTCTAGTCCTTTTGCCAAATGAATGGTCATCAAAGAAATTCTAGGCTCGGTATCTTTTTTCTCATTGTCAAAATCTGTAGCAAGCGCTACATCCTCTAAAAAAGTAGCCAACGAAGTGCTTTCTTGTTTATTGGTTTGTTCTTCTACAAAATCTTTAAGTCCGTTTAAAAGCTCTTGTACGTTTTCTATACTACTGATACCTTCTGGAGTACCATCTTTTTGCAAATCTCTAACAAGACCCGTCTTCTTCACAACATAATCTGCAAGTTCAAAAGCGTTTTTCTGCTTATCTTCAACCTGAAAATGTTGAATCATGGTTACAAAATCTGTTAGCTTATTTTTGGTATTGGCGTTGAGTGCTAGTGCGTAATTCTCCAGTTCTGCTACTAGCTCAAACATTGAAATTTTATGTTGATTTGCAGCTACGCTCAGCTTGTTTATGGTAGTAGCACCAATTCCCCTAATTGGATAATTGATGACTCTTTTAAAAGCCTCTTCATCTTTTGCATTCTGAATAAGTCTTAAATAAGCAAGCACATCTTTGATTTCCTTACGTTGGTAGAAAGAAAGCCCGCCGTATATCCTGTACTTCAATCCTTTTTTTCTCAATGCATCTTCAATTGCCCTGGATTGTGCATTGGTTCTATACAAAATAGCAAAATCACTGTTACTTAGCTGTCGATGCATTTTATTGTCAAAAATTTCATCGGCTAAAAAACGCCCTTCTTCAGCCTCTGTAAACGTGCGCATTACCTTTACCAACTCGCCAGGCTCATTGGAAGTCCATACTTGCTTATCGAGTTTGGTTCTGTTTTTTTCAATAAGGCTATTGGCTGCTTCTACAATGTTTTTTGAAGATCGATAATTCTGTTCTAGTTTAAATACCGCTGCATCGTCATAATCACGCTGAAAATTAAGTATGTTTTGAATGTTTGCACCTCTAAAACCATAGATACTTTGCGAATCGTCACCCACCACACATATATTCTGAAACCTATCTGCCAGTGCTCTAACAATCAGATATTGAGAATGGTTGGTATCTTGATACTCATCTACCAGCAAGTACTTGAAGCGTTCTTGGTACTTCATCAATACCTCTGGGAATCTTGTAAGCAACTCATTGGTTCTGAGCAACAAATCATCAAAATCCATTGCGCCTGATTTAAAGCAGCGCTCCACATAATGGTGGTAAATCTCGCCTAATCGTGGTCTTTGGCTCATCTTATCGGCCTCCATGAGTTCTAGACTATTATGGTAGGCTTTTACCGTGACTAAATTGTTTTTGAATGATGAAATTCTTCCCAACACCTGTTTAGTTTTGTAAATGTCTTTGTCAAGTGCAAGCTCTTTAATGATCGAAGAGATCAAACGATTGGCATCTTGCATATCATAAATCGTAAAATTGGAAGGGTAGCCTAGTTTATCTGCTTCGGAGCGTAATATTCTTGCAAAAATTGCATGAAAAGTTCCCATCCACAGATTTTTTGCTTCGGAAGGCCCTACTACTTTAGACACCCGATCTTTCATGTCTCGGGCCGCTTTATTAGTAAACGTAAGTGCCAGGATGTTAAACGGGTCAACACTATTTTGTATCAAGTGTGCAATCCTATACGTAAGCACCCGTGTTTTACCCGATCCTGCTCCCGCAATAATCATCATAGGGCCCTTTAGGTGCTCAACTGCAGCGCGTTGGGCATCATTAAGTTGTTGTAAATAAGCGTTTTGCATTTTTTGGGTATGTAGTAGTTTGTAAAGATGCTAACAAATCTATACGTTCAATAGCTTATCTCACAAACTGGTTTTTGTCTGGCAAAGCTGTTGCCTGTTTACAGTTGCTCAATTCCTAAATTCGGAATGGTTAATTTACAATTAACGCTCATTGGGCATATTTTATACCAATTATTTGAGGTATATCACGTCCTTCACTGCTTTTACTACATCGTTGCTGTTTGGCAACCATTCCGCCATAAGTACTGGTGAATAAGGTGCAGGAGTATCTGCTGTAGTAATTCTTCTGATAGGAGCATCCAAGTAATCAAATATATTTTCTTGCACTTGAAAAGTGATTTCTGAGGATATACTTGCAAAAGGCCAGGATTCCTCTAAAATCACCAACCGATTTGTTTTTTTTACGGAAGTATAAATAGTTTCAAAATCAAGTGGTCTGATGGTTCTCAAATCTATGATTTCGCATGAGATATTATCTTTCGCTAGTATTTCAGCAGCTTTGTATGCTTCTTTTATTATTTTGCCAAAAGATACAATGGTTACGTCTTCTCCCTGTCTTTTGATAGCAGCAACACCAATTGGTGTTAAATACTCACCTTCTGGAACTTCACCTTTATCTCCATACATTTGCTCACTTTCCATGAATATGATTGGGTCATCATCTCTAATCGCTGACTTTAACAAGCCTTTTGCATCGGCTGGATTTGATGGTATAATTACCTTTAAACCAGGCGTATTTGCAAACCAATTTTCGAACGACTGAGAATGTGTAGCACCCAGCTGTCCTGCAGAACCTGTAGGGCCTCTAAATACAATCGGGCAATTTATCTGACCACCAGACATTTGCCTAATTTTAGCAGCATTGTTTACAATTTGATCTATTGCACCTACAAGTTGAAAGTTAAAAGTCATATATTCTACAATAGGTCGATTGCCATTCATGGCAGCACCAATTGAAATTCCAGAGAATCCGCATTCCGAAATAGGAGTATCTATCACACGCCTTTCGCTAAACTCATCCAGCATTCCTTTAGAAGCTTTGTAAGCTCCGTTGTACTCTGCTACTTCTTCGCCCATCAAAAAGATAGTTTCATCTCTTCGCATTTCTTCGCTCATCGCTTCGCAAATTGCTTCTCTAAACTGTAACGTTTTCATAAGTGCCTTTTAGTATTAAAAAACAAATTTAACAAATTAGGATTTGTAGTGAAATTCTTTTTTTCTTTCCTACAGTCACTATTTATAACAATTAAAATAGGGTGTTTGATATTTGCCGTGGGCTTCAAGGCAAGAAGTAGGTGATAAAAAAAATGGCGAGTATCGCAAAAAGCATTGCAGATCAAGTCATCTCATTCTTAAAAGCAGAAAAATGACCCTCTCGATATTTGTTGTAACTGTGAATGCTGCTCCTTTACTTTAAAGGAGCGGAAGAGTGTTTTTGCACATGACTTTGTCGTGTGCCCGAAAAAGACTTACCGCAAGCTTCTAAATAAATATTGTCTACTGCTTTATTAGCTCAGCATAGTCCAACATACTCTGTTTGATGACTTCTTTGGCAAGAGAAGCATTTTGAAATTCTTCGATTACAACTGTCTTATTTTCAAGTTTTTTATAATCTTCAAAAAAAGTTTGTAATTCATTTATAAAATGTTGTGGTAGCTCCGAAATGTCATTGATGTGACTAACACTCATGTCATTTTCTGCCACAGCAATGATTTTATCATCATGCTCTCCATTATCTATCATTCTCATCACCCCAATTACTTTGGCTGAAACAATGCACAAAGGCACTACACTAATCTGAGAAAGAACTAGAATATCTAGCGGATCATTATCATCACAATAAGTTTTTGGAATAAAACCATAATTGGCAGGATAGTACATGGAAGAATAGATGACTCTATCCATAAGAAGCATTCCAGACTCTTTGTCTAGTTCATATTTTGCCCTTGTATTTTTTGGAATTTCAATGATTCCATTCACAATGTCAGGAGCATTTTCTCCAACGTTTACCTTATGCCATGGGTTGTTTTGATCGATCTTCACTTTTTTTCTTTTTTTTATTAATAGGTTTAATTGCTCATTTTACCCTTGAATTCGTTTCAGAAGAACTTTTTTAGTTAAAAATGATTTTTAACATGTCGGTTTCACGAACTAATAAGTAGTTCAAATTTAAGCAAATTGGTATTAGTACCCAAGAATTACTTTTTGCCGCTTTTAATCAATTTTTTACTGAAAAATCTAGAAGGGTGTCATCAATGTTAGTTGGGTTTTGTGCTTCATCACTCTTTTTCTTTCCCTGAAAAAAATAAAAAACCTTAGTCATACAACAACTTCTTGAGTCTATTTCTTTTTTAATACTTTTGAAGCTATAAAAAGTGAGTCTAAATAGTAACAAGATTTTACTTTAAAGATTAAGTTGTCAGATTTTTAAGTATTCATTACAAATTTCTGATTTCTTCATTATTTATATTTCAAAAAAATGACTTCAGACATAGAAGAAAAAGTAATATTGGTTGATCAAAACGACAAAAAAATAGGTTTGATGCCAAAGATGGAAGCTCATGAAAAAGGAGTTTTGCACCGAGCATTCTCCGTTTTTGTTTTCAATGACAAAGATGAATTGTTGATTCAACAAAGGGCTGTACATAAATACCATTCTCCGCTACTTTGGGCAAATACTTGCTGCAGCCACCAACGCGATGGCGAAAGCAATGAAGCCGCCGCAAAAAGAAGACTGCAAGAAGAAATGGGTTTTAGCTGTGAGCTTAAAGAGAAGACTACTTTTATTTACAAAGCACATTTTGACAATGGTTTGATTGAGCACGAATACGACCATATTTTTATTGGCACATCCAATCAAAATCCTCAAATCAATCCTGATGAAGTTGCCAGCTATCAATGGGTAACGCTAGAGGATCTAAAAAAAGGCATTAAAAAACATCCTGAAAATTACGCCGCTTGGTTTAAAATTATTTTTGAAAGGGTTTGGTAATTATCTTCTAAAATACTTTATCAAAACATTCAATTTAAACATTAAAAAGCAAACAAATCATGAACACCATAGAATGGCAATTATCCCTTGAATTTAAAGACATTACCTATAAAAAATGCAAAGGTGTAGCACGAATTGCTTTTAACAGACCCGAAGTCAGGAATGCGTTCAGGCCTCAAACCACTCAAGAATTGTTAACTGCCCTTAAAGATGCGCATGAAGATCGTTCGATTGGGGTAATCTTGCTTTCTTCCGAAGGGCCATCGAGTAAAGATGGTGTGTATAGCTTTTGCAGCGGTGGAGATCAAAAATCTAGGGGTGAAAAAGGCTACGTTGGCGGAGATGGCTACCATAGACTCAATATTTTAGAGGTTCAGCGCCTCATTAGATTTACCCCCAAAGTGGTGGTTGCCGTGATAAATGGCTGGGCAGTTGGAGGCGGGCATAGCCTTCATGTGGTTTGTGACCTGACCTTGGCAAGCAAAGAACATGCAGTTTTTAAGCAAACCGATGCAAATGTAGCCAGTTTTGATGGCGGCTATGGTGCAGCTTACCTTGCTAAAATGGTGGGGCAAAAAAGAGCACGAGAAATTTTCTTTTTAGGCAGAAATTACAATGCTCAAGAAGCTTATGACATGGGCATGGTGAATGCTGTGGTTGAGCATGAAAAACTTGAAGAAACCGCCTTTGAATGGGCGCAAGAAATACTTCAAAAATCTCCGATTGCTATTAGAATGATCAAATATGCCATGAACCTTACCGATGATGGAATGGTGGGTCAACAGCTATTTTCTGGAGAGGCTACCAGGCTTGCTTATATGACAGACGAAGCGAAAGAAGGCAGGGATGCTTTTTTAGAAAAAAGAAAACCAAACTTCGATCAAGATTACTTACCTTAATTCTAAAAGCTAACATGGATACAATCAACCACACCTCCTATCAATTCTCTAAAAATCAATCATTTTACAGAGGAAAAGTCAGAGAAGTTTACAACGTTAACAACGAATTGTTGGTAATGATTGCTTCCGATAGACTTTCAGCTTTTGATGTGATACTTCCTAGGCAAATACCCTATAAAGGACAAATTTTAAATCAGATTGCTGCCAATATGATGAATGCGACAAAAGATTTAGTGCCAAACTGGATTGTTGCTACGCCAGACCCCAATGTTACCATTGGTCATTTGTGCGAGCCTTTTAAGGTAGAAATGGTGATTCGTGGCTATTTAGCAGGGCATGCAAACCGAGTTTACAAATCTGGTGAAAGAACCTTGTGTGGCGTGCAATTACCAGAAGGCATGAAAGAAAACGACGTTTTTGAAAATCCTATAATTACGCCCACCACCAAAGCAACGATTGGTTTTCACGACCAGGATATTTCAAAAGATGAAATTCTTGCCAAAGGCATTGTTTCCGAAGAAGATTATAAAATTTTAGAGCAATACACTCGTAAATTATTTAAAAAAGGAACTAAAATTGCAAACAATAGGGGTTTATTACTGGTGGATACCAAGTATGAATTCGGAAAAACAAAAGATGGTAAAATTGTGCTGATAGATGAAATTCATACCCCAGACTCTTCGAGGTACTTTTATAAAGATGGTTATGAAGAAAGGCAAGCAGCGGGAGAACCTCAGCAGCAACTTTCTAAGGAATTTGTACGTCAATGGCTCATTGCAAATGATTTTCAGGGGCTGGAAGGTCAGCAAATACCGGTAATTAGCGATGAAAAAGTGAATGAAATTTCTGAACGCTATCAAACGCTTTACGAGAAAATTACAGGCAAAAAACTCCTAAAAAACACCAACGAAAATATTTATAAAAGAATCGAGCAAAATGTGCTTGAATTTCTTAAAACATACGCTTGAGCCTAATTATTTTTTTGAGTTTATTCAAATACGTCTTCTTTTTTCATCGGACGTTTTTCAGCATGCCAAAAAAATCCTTCTAAGTCCTCTATTTCCGTCATCTCTGCAGAAGAGGGGTTGATAGTAGTGCCAGTAACACCTTTTAAATAAGATACTGATGAAATACCTTCTTCTTTAAAAGTAATCTCAATACTCTTCTTTGCTTCTTTGCGATCTACCCCAATCAGCTTACCCATTTTATCACGCAAGTAGATGATGCTTTTGGGAGTTCCTCTGATGCTCATTTCTGTTAACTGATCATCGTAAAACACCCCAAAAATATTTTCTCCACTTAGCTGATTGAATCCATTTGAAAGTGAATCTTTTCGTGCAACTAATGCTTTCTTTTTAGGGTTACCAAATACCTTTATACTATCTAACTTTTTAGTGCCAACAATCGAAGCTATAACAATAGAGTCACCCGTGATTTGTGTGTCCTTTGCCCAAACAATTGGATTTTCGCTAAAAGTGATGATGCCTGTTTGTTCATCACTCTGGATAACGCCACAAACTCCTTGTAAATCATTTTTAAAAAACTTTACATTTTGTAAGGCAGTGAGTTTTCTTTTATTTTTTCCGCCTACCATGGTCAACAAATCACTTGCCAAAAAAACAGAATCCTTTGGGGAAATCTCTATCATAGAAATCGCTCTATCTGAAATAAAAACAGAGTCTTTGTCTCCATAAAGCTCTGCGTAACCACCTTTAATAATCAACTTGTTTTTAGCATCGGTGAGTTTAAAATCATCTTTGGCGTGGTAAAAACTATGCTGGTTTTCGTAAAAAAAATCATTGCCCTCAATTTCAAGATCATTGAATTTTATAAGTGTATTGTCTTTGAATTCTGCTACCTGATTTTTGGTATCATAAAATCCTTTTTCAGTATAAATGCTATTATTGTTATTGTTGGTAATTGTGGTAGGCGCAACAATATTTGCCATGCCAGTGTTGGCGTAATATTCCAATTTTTTAGAAACCAATGTACTTCCATCAACATTAATTACAGATACAGAATCGATGGCTTCAAAAAGGTTAGAGGTTAGGTGGTACCTTCCTTCTTTGCTTACCAACGTATTTGTTTGATCTTTAATGATTCCTTGCTGTTCAAAATACAGTTGTTGGCTATTTCTGTCAAACACCAAAGAGTCTGTTTGAAGCTCCATCAAATGAGTTTTTATGAGCACCCCCCCCCAAGAAGTTATCTTATTTTTTGCCCCTTGGTAAGTAGTGTATTCACTTTTTTGATAAAGCGTATCTCCCTGGTTTACAAAAACATTTCCTGCTGCTTTGATGGTATTGGAGCTCTTGTAAAAAAAAGCTTTGTCGCATTTTATCGACACCCCCTCCCCAAGGTGTTTTACATGAACATTGCCTTCTGCAATGGTAACATTTGGTAAATTAGGATCTATAAATGTTTGGTCTGAACGTATGAGTTTCAACTTATGCGACTGCGAAAAAGCCGACAAGCATATCAATAGTAATAATAATGGTATTTGATTTTTCATG
>Ga0307934_1000011_pt1 | contig 144016 bp, 145 predicted proteins | sample OrgLakmetageno90_FD_201838 | JGI IMG/M metagenome (GOLD analysis project Ga0307934, IMG submission 201838) | Saline water microbial communities from Organic Lake, Antarctica - #90 | ecosystem: Environmental > Aquatic > Non-marine Saline and Alkaline > Saline | place: Antarctica: Organic Lake...
GATTACATCGAATTTTTCTACAATCCGAAAAGAAAGCATGGTAATAACAAAATGCTGTCTCCAATCGATTTTGAAAAACAGCAGCTATGGAAGTAGCAAGGTGTCTACTTTTATAGGGGCTATTCAAAACGATGTTCGCCCCATCCTAAAAAACGCCCCCAAAGCGAACTGTTATCGGGCGGGGCTTTGGCAAAATGAATGTTGTTCCAAATTTCGGCAGGGCTTCCGCGCCCCTGAAAAAATGCGGCTTCAATGTCGCGCCTGTTGATTTGGATTTGTTGCCCTTCAAGCCCTGTCAGCGAAGGGGTAATGCGGATGCTTTCAACGCTTGGCGCGGCGCTTGTCGCCATAATTTGTGCGGCATGCATGATTTGCGCGGGTGCGTTGAAGGCAGGGTTTAAAGATAGTGTAGCGCTGGTTTGCGCGGGGGTATGAAGCGGTGATTGCTCAATATTGCGCAAGCGCAGCGGGCTCAGCTGGGCGGCGCGCGCAACCATGTTTATGTCACCATTTGGTGGGCGTTTCAAATTGCCCTTTATGTTTGGCTTCGTGCGGTTTTGGTAAAAAGATTTTGGCCATTTGGTGAACGGGCTTTGCAAACTAAATGTGCCCATAATTTTGTTGCCGCCGACAAGCGCGCCGCCAACAGACACAGATTGATGCGGGCGATAATGAAGACCAAGCGACCAAGGGTTTGGGGTTTCAAACCCTTTTTGCGCCGCCTCGATAATATAGCGATCCGCGCCCCAATCGGCTTTTAAGGACAAGCCGTCAAGCGGCGTGTAATATTCAATTCCTGCAAACAAGCCGATATCTTCGCCCGTAAACCAGTCTTGCATATCGTGCGGCATTTCGCCGTCAAAGCCGCGCTTTTTGCCAAAATGATTATGAATGGCTTTGAGCGGATTTGAAAAATGGGCGGCGCTACCGAGCCGCCCCCATGCCATGCCGCCCGTCAGATCAAAGTTTTTATATCGCTTGCTCATCACCACATATTCACTGGCCATTCTTTTATGCCCGAATGCTGAAACGAGCCCAAGCGAGATTTCAGGCCGATAGGCATTTTCACGCAAAAGTCGCAATTTAAAATCCATCCCCGGATAGAGCCGCGCCGCATCATCAAACAAGCCTGATATTGATCCGCTTTGACGTAGGCTAACGTGAAGGGCAGGTAAAAGCTGTGCGCTCGCGCTCGTGTGGATATACGGATCAGACGTGCCGGTGTGGATGCGAACCGTGCCGACATCATCCATGCGCGCGCTCGGGATTGTATTAAGGCCAAGCGCGCCAAAAAAATTAGGGCTGGGCGCATTATTTGCGTGCGCGCTTGGCACCGCCGATAAAAAAGAGGCGAGCGTTAAAAGGGTGAAAATTAGACATAGTTTTAGCAAAATAAAAACTGTCGCAAAATGAGAAGCATAAGAAGAGGCGGCACGCAAAAAAGAAGAGCGTACGCGATGTCCATGCACCGAAAGCGCATGTGTCAGTGTGTTGCATATACGTTAGTATGTCAAAGTAAAGTGGCACATATTTTGCTGTATATTACTTGTAAGATAGAAAAAACAGAAAAGAGTTTTGCGTGCCATACAGTATTTTTCAAAACAAAAATGACCTACAAACGATGCCGCCTGAAGAGGTGCAAAAAATGTATCGGGTTATCTTAAAGACATTTGAAAGCCTTTTTGACGGCGTGGCGGTTTTTAATGCGCGTGATCCCAATATTCCTATTATGTGCGTTAACCCGAATTTTGCGACAATGATAGATCGTGATGAACAGGCGTTTAAAAATTCTACTTTAGACGATTTTTTAAATATTTTTTTCTTAGAGGAGACGGCGAAAAAAGCGTTTTTGGAACAAGCGGAGCATGAAGATCAGTCTAAAGACTGGTCTTATAAAGAAAGCAGGGATATCAGTTTTTACCGCATTCATTTAAGCTTGATGAAAGATGAAAATAACGCTTCTGACATTTACATCCTGACCTTAAAAAATGTCACGGAAAGCCGCAATAAAGAAATGCGAATTGCAGAATTTCGCAAACTCGAAGCGCTAGGGCAGCTTGCGGGCGGCGTCGCGCATGACTTTAACAATATCTTGTCGATTATTGATGGCTACTCACGTATGGCGAGCAAGAAGATCAATGATTTAGGTCGTGATGGTGATGTAAAAGAGATCACCAATGATATATCCGAGTATATTTCAAAAGTGCGCCAAGCGGCAAAGCGCGGCGCTAATTTGACCAAGCAATTATTACTGTTCGGCAGCCACCGTATCGTTGGCGAAACCGTGATTGATTTAAAGGAAATGCTCGTCCAGCAGCATAAATTGATGAAGCCTTTGCTGGGCACAAATGTTGATTTGGACATTTCCGTTGCGCCTGATTTATTTGTATCATCGCTTGATGACAGTCTCTCGCAAATTGTTATGAATCTTGTAATTAATGCCCGCGATGCTATGCCCGATGGCGGTGTAGTGGGCTTGAATGCTGTGAAAGCAACCGCAAAAGAGATCAAGCCATTTATGGGTAAAGACGAGCGAGAAGACGCTATAGACTATATTAGAATAAGTATTACGGACACAGGCTTTGGAATGAGCGAAGATACATTATCCCGCCTTTTCGAGCCTTTTTTCACAACCAAAGAGCAAGGCAAGGGAACAGGCCTTGGTATGCCGATGGTTTACGGATTAATTCGGGATATGAAGGGTTTTATTGATGTCAAATCAGAGCTGGGAAAAGGGACGACCATTCTTATTTACCTGCCAGCCAGCCAAGAAAAGCGATCAAAAAATATCAGTATTTCTGCCGATAATGAAGCAGGGTATCATTTTGAAGGCTATACAATTTTGGTCGCCGAGGATGAACCAGAGCTGCTTTTATTAATGGAATCAACGCTTGCGGATATGGGGTTTGAAGTTTTGGTTGCTCATAACGGCAATCAAGCTTTGCTGGTGCAAGATGAGCATGAGGGCGATATCGACTTGCTTTTAACCGATATCGTCATGCCTGAGATGGACGGCATTAAGCTGGCAGATTTGTTTCAAGCCTTGCGCGATGAAACCAGCGTTATTTTCATGAGCGGCTTTCCGGCAAATGGAAAAATGTCGAACATCAAGCTGCCAGAAGATTCGGTGTTGCTCGCCAAGCCCGTTGATCTATCCAAACTCGCCAAAGTGATGCGGATTATGCTGGATGAAAAAGACAGCATGTCGACAGCGGGCTTAACCCAGTGGGGTAAGGCCATGACATCAAAAGCGTCTTAAAGAAGACCAAGATGAAGGGAATTTGAAAATATGATACCGGAAATTTCAACCTTGAAAGTACTGATCGTTGAAGACCAGCAAGATGCGCGTGCGATGCTCCGCAATATGCTGGGTGAAATGGGGATCAACCAGATATATGAGGCGGGCGATGGTCGCCAGGGCTTGAGCTTCGTCGATTCCAGCTTTGATGGGATTGATCTCGTGATTTGTGATTGGAACATGCCGTCTATGAACAGGCGTTGAGTTTTTACGCCAGTTACGATCGGTTGATTCTGACACGCCGTTCTTAATGGTCACAGGGCGCGCCGATTTAAGCTCGGTCAGCGAAGCCAAAAGTGCCGGCGTAACAGGCTATATCCGCAAGCCCTTTTCAGCGCGCCAACTTGAAGCCAAGCTTCGTATTATCCTCCAGCGCAACGAACAATCCGCCTAAGACATTGCCGTGATTATTCTTTTCTCTTTATATTTACATGATTATGAATTATAAAAAGGCCTCAAACATTTTGATAAACATAGAAGAAACATAATCAATGGCTAAAGAAGAATTACTAGAATTTAAAGGTGTTATCACCGAAATCCTCCCAAACGCAATGTTCCGCGTGAAACTTGAAAACGACCACGAAATTTTGGCGCATACTGCCGGAAAAATGCGTAAAAACCGCATTCGTGTTTTGGCGGGCGATTCTGTCGTTGTTGAAATGACGCCCTATGATTTGACCAAAGGTCGCATTATCTACCGTGAAAAATAAACAAGGCCAAAACGCCGCGTCGCCTTTCATTTTAGCATCGGCATCGCCGCGTCGTGTCGAATTGTTAAATCTGGTCGGCATCGTGCCAGACCATATCCTCCCTGCCGATATTGACGAAACGCGAAAGCCGGGCGAATTACCGCGTGATTTGGCCTCTCGTTTGGCACAGGAAAAAGCGCAGGCGATATATCAGCATAAAAACACGCAAACAGATGGCGCTTATATTTTGGCGGCGGACACGGTTGTGGCCTGCGGGCGCGATATTTTAGAAAAAGCAGCGGATGAAGAGGAGGCGCGAAAGTTTTTATCAAAATTATCGGGGCGTCGTCATATTGTATGGGGCGGGATCAGCGTGATTACGCCGGATGGCAAGCAGATCGGGCGCTGTGTCAAAACAATTGTAAAGTTCAAAAAACTCAGCAAAACCGAGCTTGACGCATATTTGGCGCTCAATGAATGGCAAGGCAAAGCAGGTGCTTATGGCATTCAGGGGCGCGCCGCCGCTTTTGTTAATTTTTTGGGCGGCTCACATTCCAATGTGGTGGGTTTGTCACTTTATGATACGATACAGATGTTAAAAGGCACTGGTTTTTCGGCGCCTTAGTCATATGAAAAGAGTAAAACGGCGTGGACATATTAATTGAAGAATTAAATGGCGGTGTGTGGGTGGCAGGGGTTCAGGAAAAACGCTTGAACGGACTCGAGTTTGACCCGCCATCTGAAGAAGTGCGCTGGGGCTCTATTTACTGGGCTAAAGTCGCCCGCATTGATAAAGCGCAAGATGCGGCCTACGTGAATTTGGACGGCGATAATATCGGTATATTATATAATGCTGATGTACGCGTTGAAAAAGCGGACGGTATCTTTGAAAAAGGCGGCAAAAAAGAGATCGGTAAAACGCTTCGCCCCGGGCAAATGGTGGCGGTGCAGGCCAAAAGCAGCTTCTTCGCGTCCAGTGAGCAGGAATTCGCCAAAGCCGATGGTAAAGTGCCAAAAGTCAGCATGGATATTTCTTTGCCGGGGCGCTATCTTATTTTTAACCCGATGGAGCCTGAAAACCTCGTCAGCAAACGTGTGCAAGATTCAAAAGCGCGCGCGCAAATGCAAAACATGCTTGAATCCCTGTCGGATTTTCACGGCTGTATTTTGCGCCTGTCGGCAGCGGACACGCAAACCGACTTTTTGGTGCGCGAGGCCAAAATATTAGCCTCAATGTGGCAGCAAATGTCGGCTTTTTTCAAAGGCGATGGACCACAGCTCATTACAATGGGCCCTGACGCCATTCAGCGTATGTTGAGCGACCACGCCTCGCAAAGTATTTCGCGAATCGAAGTCACGACGATGGATCACTTTCAAATGGCAGAAGAATGGTGTGATATCTACGCGCCCGATATGATCCCCCGTATCCATCCCGTTGAAATGAGCAATGCCGCCAATGAATTTGCCTTGTTTGAACATTATGATTTAATTCCGCAAATTGATGGCTTGATGCATCCTTATGTGATTTTGTCGCAAGGCGCGACAATTATTATGCAAGAAACAGCCGCTTTTTTGGCGGTGGATGTCAACAGCGCCGCGGATAGTCGCAGTAAAGCCGAGATCAACAAAGAAGCGGCCTATGAAATCGCGCGGCAAATGCGCATTCGTAATTTGGGCGGGGCGGTGGTGATTGATTTTTTAAAGACGAACAATAAAAAAGAGCGCACCGAACTTGTCAAAATCATGACAGAGGCCGTTAACGACGACCCCTGCACCATACAGGTTCATGGCCTAACAAATTTAGGCTTTATGGAGATGACCCGCATGCGCCGCACGCCTGAGTTTTCTGTGCGTTATCTCAGCATGAACGAAATGTAATTTTAGGGTTTGTCTTGACCACAAAGGCGCGTAATCGCTTCAATCAAAACATCTTTGTGAATGGGCTTGGTTAATGTTTGATCGGCAAACATATCGGCGTAATTTGTGTAGTCTTCCTGTGCATTTTCAATGCCACCAGTGATGGCGAGAACAGGAATGTTTATACCGCGCGTGCGCACATGCTTCATAAGCTCCACGCCATCTTTACCGGGTAAAACGATGTCCGTGATGAGCATTTGAAATGTGTGTTCTTTTAATGCCTCAATGGCCTCATCGACAGTGATGGCACTGACAACTTCATATCCTTCGCTTGTGAGTTGATCGCGTATTAAGTGGCGAACAAAGTCATTATCTTCGACAAAAAGAATTTTCATGAATGCGCTCCGGCTTTTATGGGCGTGGACAGTGTCAGTTTTGCTTGTTACAGTTTTTATAGAGAAGCTATCCATAAACTATCAAGAAATGAGCGCCTTGCAAATAAACAAAAGAAAGCACATTCGATAAGATGTCTGTTGCCGCGATCAATATTGCTGATGAAAATATGAAAACCGTTCCCGACCATGTAAGGCGCGAGCAAACACAGACTTTGCAGGAATTGCGAAGCAGCGTTTGTTTTTGCCCGCACGGCATCAATGAACGTCCGTTTTATATTGAAATCGGCTTGCATGATCACCGCCTTATTCTGACATTTTCCGCACAGCCGATTATGCCCTTAAAAACCGAGGTTGAACCTGCGAATGAGAATGCATATCTGAATTCGTTTGTTTTGGCGTTAAAGCCTTATCGGCGTATTATTCAGGATTATTTTTTAATGATTGAAAGCTATCAAAAAGCGCGAATCAGCGCGAGCGCGGACAAGCTTGAAGCCATCGATATGGCGCGCCGCGGCCTTCATAACGAGGGGGCGGAGCTGTTGATGGATCGTTTGTACGGTAAAATTGAGCTGGATTTTGATACGGCGCGCCGTTTATTCACGCTGATATGCACCTTAACGCGCCAGCAAGCGGTCATGTAAAGTGAGCCAGGCATATTACCCGCCTCATGATAAGCCCGATTAAAAGCACGCTGGATTTCAGACTTTCTTAATGGTACGGTTTTATAACTTATTTGCAGTCGCCATCATAACGCGCGCGACAAGATGACCCATAAACAATCTGTATAGGATAAAATGCTATGAATATTACACGGCGTAAGAAAGAAGTTTTTCATTCACAATTTATGATGATGCGCGGGATGATTGCATTTTGTCACAGTGATGGGGTTATGCATCCGGAAGAAATTGGTTATATGTTTGCCATGATGAACCGTGTTGATTTGACGGATGAGCAGCGGGCGCGGCTTGAGGCTGATTTTGATGAGCCACAAGATATTTTTGAGATGCTGCGCGAGATTAACGATCCGGCATTCCGATCTCAACTGGCTTGCTTCGCCCGCATTTTGGCTTTCAAAGACGGCGTTCTGGATGAGAGCGAGAAGTCTCTTTTGAATAAGCTAGAGGCGACGCTACGAAACGATATTGATATGGACGCGATTAAAGCGCAAGTCGATACATTTGTCAGTGCGGAGTTGAAACAGCATGATTTGCGGATCGATAAGCACCGTCCTCAAAGAGGCAAGCATGGTATACCGTGGATTTATCTTCTCGATCGTTTCTTGCTCACGATCGGTATCGATCTTATGAAGGAATAATATCGTTTAAGGGGCGAGAACTTTTTGTTTGATCTTTGCATCATCGGTGGCGGTATAAACGGGGCAGGCATTGCGCGCGACGCCGCAGGCCGCGGCTTGAAAACAATTCTCATTGAAAAACGCGATTTGGCGGAAGCGACATCATCAGCCAGTACAAAGCTGATCCATGGCGGTTTGCGCTATCTTGAGCATTACGAATTTAGTCTCGTGCGCCATTCATTGATAGAGCGCGAGAAACTTTTGAACATTGCGCCGCATATTATCTGGCCGATGGATTTTATTTTACCGCACGATAAAAACTTGCGCCCTTATTGGCTGATTCGCCTCGGCCTGCTTTTATACGATAATTTAGGCGGTCGCTCGCGCTTGAAACGCTCTGGCGGCGTAAAGCTGACAGGGGCGCCGTTGAAGGCGTCTTATCAAAAGGGGCTACGCTATCAAGATTGCTGGGTCGAAGATTCGCGTCTTGTTGTGCTGAACGCGATGGATGCCAAAGCGCGCGGCGCTGAGATCATTACCCAAAATGGCTGTAAAGCTATTCAACGTCATGAGGATCATTGGGAGATCACTCTCGATGATGGGCGCATAATCTCAGCAAAAAAGATTGTAAATGCCGCAGGGCCTTGGGTTGATGCGTTGTTGCGTGATAATGCCTTGAAAACCGAGCATACGCCCGATATCCGCATGGTTAAAGGCAGCCATATTATCATTCCGCGCCTTTACGAAGGGGCGCATTCTTATATTTTACAACAGCCAGACAAACGCATCGTTTTCGCTATTCCTTATGAGCATCATTTTACATTAATCGGCACAACGGACGCGCCATATGAAGGCGACCCATACGAGGTTTCGATCAATGTGCAAGAGCGCGATTATTTGTGCGACGCTGTTAATCGAAGCTTTAACAAGCAAATCAAACCAGCCGATATCATCAGCACCTATAGCGGCGTGCGCCCGCTTCTTGATGATGGTGACGATGATGCGAGCGCAGTGACGCGTGATTACAGGCTGGTTTACGACCACACGCACGGCCCTGCTTTATTGTCAGTTTTTGGCGGCAAAATCACAACCTATCGGCATTTAGCCGAAGAGGCGCTTGATATTATAACAGGCAACAAAAACCACTGGACACAATCGGCAGCCTTGCCGGGCGGCGACATTGATGATTTTGAAGCGTTTTTACAAGGCTGTTATAGTACATATTCCCATTTCCCCCAAACGCTTGTGCGCCGTCTTGCGCGCGCCTATGGCACCAAAATCGAACAAATCGCGGGCGGCGATATGGGACAGCATTATGGCGATGATTTTTATGCTGCCGAGCTGCGTTATCTGGTTGAACATGAATTTGCGCTTTCAATTGAAGATGTTTTATGGCGGCGCAGCAAGCTTGGCCTTCATATTAGCGAGCAAACAATTGCAAAAGCACAGCGCGACATGTCTGTCATGATGCAAGAAAAATAAACAAGAGCAGGAGGGCAAACATGTCATCCAAGACCATTTTAGCCATTGATCAAGGCACCACCAGTTCCCGCGCAATTTTGTTTGACCAAAACGCGCACATTCTTGATATCAAACAAAAAGAGCTGACGCTGCATTATCCGCAAAAAGGCTGGGTTGAGCAAGATGCGAACGATATCTGGGAGGATACGCTGCGCGTATGCCGTGAAATTATAAAAAACACCGCGTCTGAAAATATCGCCGCCATCGGCATCACAAATCAGCGTGAAACCACCATTATTTGGGATCGTAAAACGGGAAAGCCTGTTTATAACGCGATTGTCTGGCAAGATCGCCGCACGGCGAAAATGTGTGAAACACTGCGCGATGGCGGGCATGAAGATATGGTGGCTGAAAAAACAGGGCTGCGGCTTGATCCTTATTTCTCCGCCACCAAAATCGCCTGGATTTTGGATCATGTAGACGGCGCGCGGACGCGGGCGGAAAAGGGCGAACTTGCGTTTGGCACAGTCGATAGCTGGCTCTTGTGGAATTTGACGGGCGGCACAACACACGCCACCGATGTCACCAATGCCTCGCGCACCGCGCTTTATAATATTCAAACGCTTGCATGGGACGAAGAGCTGCTTGAATTGTTTGATATTCCGCGCTCTTTATTGCCGCAAGTGCATGAAAATGTGGCTGATTTCGGCGTTTGTAAGCCGGATATTTTAGGCGCATCGCTCCCTGTTTGTGGCATTGCGGGCGACCAGCAAGCCGCCTTTATCGGGCAAGCCTGTTTTGAAAAAGGCATGATTAAATCGACCTATGGCACGGGCTGTTTTGCGTTAATGAATATCGGCGCGCAATTTCGCCTGTCTGAAAACCGTTTGTTGACTACGATTGGCTATGTCTATGAAGGCAAGGTGACCTATGCGCTGGAAGGCTCGATCTTTATTGCGGGCGCGGCGATACAGTGGCTGCGGGATAATTTGGGTTTGTTTAAAACGGCTGATGAATCGGAAGATTTGGCGCGCTCTGTTCCTGACAATAACGGTGTGTATTTTGTGCCGGCCTTTACCGGCCTCGGCGCGCCCTATTGGGACCCACACGCCCGCGCCGCCATCATCGGCCTGACGCGAGAAAGCAACGCCGCCCACATCACACGCGCCGCGCTGGAGGCGCAAGCCTACCAAACACGCGATCTACTAAATGCCATGATCGCCGATAGCGGCGAAACACCGCAAGTGATTCGCGCCGATGGCGGCTTGGTAACTAATAAATTCATGTGCCAGTTTACAGCCGATATGCTTCAATGTCCGCTTGAAATCCCCCAAATTACCGAAACAACAGCGCTCGGCGCGGCTTATCTGGCAGGGCTTGGCGCGGGTTTATATAAAGATATGGATGACATCGCCGCGCGTTGGCACAAGGCCGCGCAATATGATGTCAAAGCATCACAAGAAAGCGTGGATGATCTCTATCAAGGTTGGCAAAGCGCCGTCTCTGGCGTTTTGGCACAAAATCATTAGCGCGATAGGGGCGTGATTCTAAGGAGAGGGCGCGGCAGGTGCTTGAGGCGCGTTTGGTATCAACTGGCTTGGATCAGGATACATCTGCATATTCACACCTTGACCAAGCAAGCACGCTGTTTGATCTTCATCATGAAGCATACGGTACATTTCCCACTCATTATCATTGAAGATAATCTCAAGCGTGATGGTATCGTCGATATTACCAATCAAAGCATCCGCACCTGAAAATAACTCACGCACAACTGGCAAATGGCTTGAGCCAAAAGCATAGCGGGATAGTGGCGCACATTGTGGCGCTCCGGAGCCACTTGGCGGCGCGGCCTGTGCGTTATTTTCAAATGTTTCAAGCAAACCTGAAACGTCACCGTTAAAAGAGATGCTGCGCGTATAAAAGAATTTCCCCATGCCCATTTCTGTGCCGAACTCAACGATAGAAGCCGTTGTGTCAGAGACGCGAATGGCATACCAATCAGCATCGTTATTTTGCAAAATAACCAAGTGTGCGCCGCGCGGCGTCACGCCCATGGCGATCGCGCTATAGCCTCTATTTTGAAGCTCGCTGATTAATTCTTCAGACGGCGCTTGTTCGCCCAAAACATCCAGTTCAATCATTTCCGCGTTATTATCTTCTGGCGGTAAAATGAAAGGGTCGTTCCCGGAGGGTGGCGTTTGCATATCTGGCGTGTTGAGTTCAGGCCTATCAGGCGCAGGATTAGGCGTTGGCGGGGGCGACAGCTCTTCTTGTGTTTCGGGTGTCTGTTGCGCAAGGAGCATTGACAATGAGCCTTGGGTATCACCAGCATGCGCACCATTTACAATCGAAAGCGCGAAAAGACCGGCGGCGACACTAGAAAGATTTGTTATCTGGCTCATGATTTTGATTCCACTTTAAATTTACATATAAATAGATTGCGGCACATTACCATAATTTCTTGCGCTGTCAAAAAAAATATCAACAATGTCATTAAGGGTATGAAATTAAAGGAAAATAAAATATGGGCTTTTTAAATATGAATTTCCAGAATTGTTTTTCTTGACAGAACAGAAAATATTAATTAAAAGTTAAATATATTAAGAACGAAGCAAAAATCTTCAGATCGCCTTTTAAAGGTTTTATAGGTGCAAAAACGGCATAGACGTTTTCGGATTTGTAAAAATAAAATAAAGGAAACCAAGATGGCTTCGCAGACGATAGATGCATTTTATATGCTCATCTCCCTTACATTAAGGCCACTTATGCCTGCCGCTATAGCTGTGCGACAGCCGATATATGTATCGCAGAACGCTTCCTTGCGCGCGATCGCATATTCTGAGCGTTTGCGTTCATGATTGAATAACCAACTTCTTTAAATGACAAAATGTTTAAACCACACGCAGAACAGCGTGTTTGGAAAGGAAGTTTATTGTTTAAATTTAAGTGTGACACCATAAAAAAACAAGACAAAGAGAGGCACAAGAGAAATACAGATGATTCAAGCAAAAGACATAATAATTGCTTGTAAAATAAAATTTTAAGGCCTATGAAAGCCATAACTATGGAAAAAGCTTCATGAGAAGAGGCCACAAAATAAAAGACCATGACGATATTAATATGTCATTGAAATTAGAAAATGATTCCAAAATTACCAATAGAAAGGACTACATTATGAGTACCAGTGCAAAAGGAAAAAAGAAGGTTGATCTTGACGAGTTCATGGAACAAGCAACGCAATCAAGCCGTCGTCGCAGCTCTAAAGCGGATGCAAAAGAAGCTGTAGAAGAGGCGCCCGTAAATGCGCGCTTTGCTAATATCGAAGAGAACACAGTCTATAAAATTATGTTCGCCGAGGGTGACCCCGAAGCCAAGCGTGACGAAGTGGCCAGCTTCCTTGCCTATGACAAAGAAAAGCCACGCGCAGACAACAAAGCAGCGTTGCAAGAATTTGAAGTCTTCAAAGAGTGGATGATGCTTCAAAGAAAAGAAATGGCGCAAGAAATCATCAGCATGACTGACACAGAGACGTTTGCTGAGCTGAAAGGCGTGATTGATGACTTTAATAACTCCATGATCGATTTTGACGAGCAAATGGAACCGTTAATGGAAATTCTTGATGCCGTGTACGCTTTGCGTATGGCTTCAGATGGCGCGATGTTTGATGTTTTCGAAGAAATTCGTAATGATAAAGCCCGTGAAGAAGAGTTGGTGGCCACACAAGAAGAGCAGGCCGCGAAGCTTGAAACACTTGAGGGTGATATTACAGCGCTTCAAAGTGATACGCGTTTTCACCAAAATCAAAGAGGCTTTTTGGGCTGGGGTGGCGTGAAAAGCGAATCACAGCGTGCGATTGCTGATAATGAAGTCGCGCTTGAAAGAAAGCGCGAAGTCATTCAGGCCTTGAAAGGCGAAATTGAGGAGACAAGCAAACAAGTCACAGAGCCTTCAAAATACGCTGATCTTGCGCATGAAAAAGAGAAATTGCGTGAGCTGTTGGATATTACATCCGGCGAGCACACACAAAGACAAGAGCAGTTGGTCGCCGCCGCACAAAACATCATCACAACCAGTGAAGATCGCAGCAGCAGCGTCCTTGACCGTCTCCGCACGCTCAATGGCAGTATCGATAATATGAGCAATGCCAATGGCGGCATGCGCAGTGTTTATGCCATCATGAAAGAAGCGGTGGATCATGCAGAAGTTAAGAACAAAGCCGTTCTTGACGAAGTTTCTGCTAAGCCTGAGGGCGAAAGTACAATTCAGGAAATGAAGCGTACAGAAGTGCAAACAGATGTTGAAAACCACGCAACGTCGTTAACGGCTGCCAAAGTTGACACGGCCGGCACCTATGCTGATCTTACGGCTGAATCATTCCGTATCAAGTCAATGAAGGATGCCAACAACCAGCAAGTGCAAAAAATGCAGACACTGCATACCAAAGGTGTTGCTGGTGTTGCTAGCCAACTCAGCACAGTTTTGAACGGTGTCGCTGCAGCCTCTTTGACGGAGTCATCTGAAGTTGCCAGCTCAACATTGGAGCGTATTCGCCAAAACACCAACAACTACTCAATGAGAGAATCGATGAGAAATGCGCTTGGCATTCAAGATCAGAATGATGATCTGGTCAAAGCCATCGAGGAACTGGAGAAATATGGTCAGGTTGCACGCGAGACAACAAGCATCACTCGTGAGGGCTTGAAAGACATGAAGGCGAACATCGCCGACTTGCAAAAAACAGCCCAAGACGTTGGCGATGCGGTTAGAGAATCAATTGGCGCTAATGCGGCCATTATGTATGGCGACGATGAGCCGGAGCAAGCGGCAAAAAAAGCAGCGCCAGAGGCGAAAAAGCCAGGCGGCCCATCTGTTTTCGATAAAGTGTAAAACATACATTCTTTAAATTTATGAACCGGGCGCAGGCGCCTCGCAAATGAGAATTGCGCCCGGTCATATTTCAACAAAAATACAAATATTTTAAAGCGCGCAAAAAATTGTGCCTCGATTGGAAAATCGAATTTAAAAAATTCAAAATTTTAAATACACCGCGCACTGCGCGTGAACGCATAAAATAAATGCAGAAGAAAAGGTATAAAAATGCAAAATCAAGTCAATGCTTCAGCAAGTGATTATCTCATCCGTGGTAGCGATTATCTGGCGAAAAAACCACATTTCAAATTGGTTGGCCGCGATGATGAATTGCAAGAATTAACCGGCGTTCTTATGCGTCGCCAAGCCAACAGCGTTTTGGTCGTTGGCCCTGGCGGGGTTGGTTGTTCTGCGCTTGCGATGGGTTTACAAGACAGCAAAAACGACCCGAACGCGCCGTATGATATTGTTAGCAAACGCTTCTTTTGGCTAGATACAGATGGTTTGTTCGCCTCTGGCGATACAAGCATGATTAATGAAAGCTTTAAAAAAGCGATCAGAACATTATCGCGCGCCTCTGATGCGGTTCTGGTCATTGATGATATGAAAGACTTTGTTGAAGCCGCGCGCAATAATGGCTGTTCAAACCTTATCAATAGCATGATGCGTGAGGTTAAAAACAACAGCTTCCAAGCCATTTTTGAATGTGCAGACGAAGATTTGGCAACGGTTTTGAAATGTCACTCAGACATGCAAGAAAGCTACACGCTGGTCGATGTCGCCGAGCCGACAGAAGAGAACTTACCGCCTATTTTAGAGCAATCCGCCAAGCGCTTAGAGCTGCACCACAAAATTAAAATTGACCCTGAAGCGCTTGAAGCCGCTATTGAAATGACGAATAAATACCGTGTTCGTGACATGGGGTTAAGCCGCGCGCAGCCCGAAAGATCACAAACATTGATTGATCGCGCTATGACATCTTACCGCTTGAAAGCCCACGCACAAGACCCGCGCCTTGAAGGCTTGGAAGCCAAGCTTGCTTCCACAAACGCCATGCTGGAAGACCCACATTATTCAGCCGATCAAGGCGGAAAAACGATTGAAGAATTGCAATCTTTGAAGGCGGCAACAGAAGTTGAAATTGACGAAGTTTCACAATGCTGGAAAGCGCGTCAGTATAAAGTCAAAAACTATTACAGCGAAATTCGCGACGCAGAAGAAGCCATCCGTGATTTGGAAGACCAGATTGAGGATGTGCGCGCTGAAGAGCAAGATGCCATTCAGGCACAAAAAGAAGAACTTGCGATGCGCAAGGCCAATGGCGAAGACATCGCGCAAGAGAAGCCAAAACCCAAATTATGGACATCACTTGCCGCGCGCGCCTCATCCGCAAATCTCGACTCGCCGGCGGTGACGGAACTGACAGATAAAAAGCGTGCATTTGAAAGAGAGGCGGAAACAAGCAAAGGTAAGTTTGAAGCTCTAACAGCCGAAATAAACGATACGCTTATATTAACGCGCGATCATGTCTTAAGCGAATTTAGCCGCATTTCAGGCATTCCGGTCAATAAATTGACCGAAGATGAGCGCGCCAAATTAATGGGGCTTGAAGCCAATCTCGGCAAACGCGTTTTTGGGCAAGATGAAGCTGTTGAAAAGCTGAGCAATCAGGTTTTGGTCTCTTTTGCAGGCTTAAAAGACCCGAACAAACCAAAAGGTTCGTTCTTATTCTTAGGCCCCTCAGGTGTTGGTAAAACAGAAATTGCCAAAGCCGTAACTGTCGAGCTAAACGGCGATGAGCGCAGCTTGTTGCGCTTTGATATGTCCGAATATATGGAGAAACACGCCGTTGCGAAACTAATTGGCGCCCCTCCCGGATATGAAGGATATGAAGCGGGCGGCATTTTGACCAACGAAATGCGCCGCAACCCGCGCCGGATTATTTTGTTTGATGAAATTGAAAAAGCACATCCTGATGTGTTCAACGTTTTCCTGCAAATTCTAGATGAAGGACGCTTAACGGATAACCGTGGTCTGACAGTTTCATTCGGCGAATCATTAATTATGATGACCTCCAACACAGGCAAGGATCATTTCGTAAATCCAAACCTGACATTTGAAGAAGCCAAAGTAGAAGCGCTGGATGATCTTGATAAATTCTTGCCGCCAGAACTTTTGAACCGCTTTAATGGACGTCAAAATATTGTTTGCTTTAACAAGCTTGATCTTCCTGTTATCGAATTGATCGCGCGCCGTGATATCGGCAAATTAAACGCGATGGTTCAAACTTCAAACCCTGGTCTTTCGATTGAAATTTCGGCTGAGGATTTGTCGGCCATGTGCGCGGGGCATTATAAGCCCGTGAACGGCGCGCGCGGCATTACAGGCTATATCGAAGGGCGCATCAAGCCGCAAATCGCCAAAACAGTCCTCTTTGCCGGCGATACGCAAGGCGCCATTCGCATCACCTATGATACCGAAGCGCAGGATGTGGTCATGCATCCGCCTCATCAAGACTATGCTGTGCAAACAACGCTTGAGGTTGATAAAGACAAGCCGGCAAACGCCGCAAAGACAGCATTTCAGCCATTATAGGCCGCAATGTTTGCAATGAAAAAAGGACAAGCCCATGAGTAAGAAAAGCATAAAAGACACAGGCGAAACTCTTCGAGATCGCATTGCCCGTTTGGATAAGCAAGCAGGCCAAGCCGAAGACCAAGCCGCAAATGCCAATGCAAATGCGCTGAAAGATGCCTCTGCTGCGTTTCGCGGGGCGAACAAAATGTTCACTTTTTTCAATCGTGCGGCTGGCGTGGGTAAAGAAGTCTGGAACAAAACAGGCGCGCCTGTTTGGGGCGTTGTTCAGCCTTCTGCGTCTTGGGTTTATAATAAATACCGTAACAATGTTTGGGATCGTTTCGCTTTTTATACAAGCGATGAAGGCGCGCGCGTTTTCTCAAATAAGCGCGCAGCGCTGACGATTGCCGGCACGTTCGCTGCAGCCATGATGGTGGCGCCGGTGACAATCGGCACAGTCAAAGGCGGGGTGGACGCTTATAAAATGGCGACAAGCATGCGCACTGAAATTGTTTATCTGCACACGCCCAATTCTTACAGTGACGGCACGTTTTCGGTGCAAGGGTGCCGTACAGCAGGCGAGTGTTCGGTCGATGACACAATATTTTACAATATTGAAAACAGCTTCATGCGCGATGCGTGGAGTCTTTTGAATAATGGCAGCTTGCATGTGCCACAACGCATCATTAGCGTGATCCCGCCTGGCGCGAATAACCGCTGTGAAGTGACTATTTATGGCGCGAAGCACGAGCAGTTCTACCAGAATTTTGGTTTTTTCCCTGAGCTTTTGGATGTGACATGCAGCCAAGTGGGAGGCGAAGCAAGCGCGCCTGACAATGGCAATCCGCTACCATTGCCAGCGCCACAAATGCAGTAGCACAATTTTGATCTAATCAGACGGGCGGGCGCTCAAATTAAGCGCGCGCTTGACTTCTTCAACGCTCCAGTTTGCGCCGACCAGCTTTTGAATCATGTGCCCGCCATTTTCAACCAGAATGGTTTCAGGCAAACGGAAAGTTTGGAAGATACCTTGGGTGATTTTCTTATCTGTATCAAAAATCATTTTCACATTATCTTGCTCTAAAATTTCTTGTTCGGCTTCCGTAAGGCGCGTTGTGAATTTGGGGATGTCTTCAGGCGTGCGGTCGCTTGAAATTAAAAGCAATGTGATGTCGTCAGGGTAGCGCTTTGCAAGCTCTAGAAGGTGCGGAAATTCAATGATGCACGGCGCGCACCAAGAGGCCCAAAAATTAATTAGTAACTTTTTATTCGTGAGGTCGCCGCTTTCATAGGCCGCACCGTCAATTGTCTCAAAGGCAAAGCTGGGTAGGTTTCCACGCTTTTCGCTTGCCACGGAAATAGGGACATTGACGATTTTATTTTGAATGTTCGGCGTGCGCATTTGATAAAATAAAGTCGCTGCAACGAGAGCAACCAAAATCACACCAAAAATAATCAAATTCATTTTCATAGCGCAGCATCTTTAGCCTTTGAAGGCTCACGTCTTTTTTGCATAAATGCGGCCAGCCACAGCGCCCCAATAATCACGATCTCTGCCGCACAAAACAGCCCAAGCCCCCACGCGATCCCGTCAATAAAGCCGTAGGAATGCAGACCAACGCTTAATAAATTCACCCCGAACCACGCAATCGCCACAATGATATTTAAAAACGCAATGGAAGCCGCCAGCGTAATATTGGAAAAATAATCCCCCAGCCGCGCATGGGTCAGCCAGATCAACCATAAAACAATCAAAAGCGCACCGTTTTCTTTCGGGTCCCATCCCCAAAAGCGCCCCCATGATTGATCTGCCCAAACGCCGCCGAGCATCGTGCCGACAGATGTGAACAAAAGCCCTGCAAGCGCCGTTTTGTAAGAGAGCGAGATAAGCCCGCGATAATCGCTTCTTGCGCCGCGCGCGCGATGGAAAAGATAAATATGGGCAAAACAGGCCGCCAAAATACAAATCGCATATCCTGCCGTAATAATTGTGACATGGGTTGCCAGCCAAAAGTTGGTGTTGAGAACCGCCACAAGCGTTTCCAGATGGTCACCGTCAGGCGCAATAAACGGCGCTATCAAAAGCATAATAAGCGTGCCGAGCAGCGCGCCGCCGATGGCATTCCCATTCCCATTTCCTTTACGGCGAAAATATTCAATCGCAAACGCCAAAATCATCAAAATAACGCTGACAAACAAAAGCGTTTCATAAAGCGAGCCGACAGGCGGACGGGCCAAAATGAAACTACGGAATAACAACCCCGCACTATGAAACACAAAGCCCGCGCTTGCCACAGCGATAACAGATTTATAAATCAGCGTGCTATCAGGGCGAATGAAAAAGACAATCAGCAAAATAAACGCCGCCAAATACAAATATTCCGCCCATAAAAAGGGCTTGATCGCGCGGTATAGTGTTTCGAGCTGTAAGCTTGTTTTATTGATACCGTCTGCGCCTGTTATATTTTGCGAAAGGGCCGAGAACGCGGCTTCAATGTGGTTGGTAAACACTGTCCTGTCTTGCGAGCGATAGGCGGCGGCCATATCTTGCCAAAGGCGCAAATAAGCCGCACTTTGTGGGCCGCCTTGACCGCTCAAGAGCGATTGCCACGGCGATATCCAGTCGCGGCTATCGTTCCATTCGGGGGGGATGATCTGTAGCAGATTGTTTTGCTGCTCTGTTTCGCGCAATACATTATATTCAAACGCGAGCGCCGCCAAAGCGCGCTCATCTTGCGAGTAATTATCAGGATTTTCGCCTTGCCGCGCTAAAAGCGACTGCACAAGCCCCATAAATTCTTGCTCGGTTGCCGCAAGCTCTAAAAACGTTGCGCCTTCTTGATAGGTTGTCTCGATCTCAAGTTCAGCGGGCAGGGGAATATTCAGCGGTAAAATCATCGAAAGCGATTTCACCAGATCGCCATATAGCAAAACATTTTCATGCAGATCAATTAAGGATTGCTGCGCAGGCTCAAAATCCTGGTTGGGCTCTGTGCCGGTTAAAAGGGCGCGCACCTGCGGCTCTGTTTTCATCAGGCCGTCTGACAAATCCTGTAAGCTGTAAAGGCGGCTTTCGCGGCGGTTTAAATCCATCAGATTCAAAATTTGTGGATCATTGATCCGGAAGATATCGATATTGGCGGCTTCGGCGGGGTTGAATATTGAAACGGCAAGCCAGTTTGCCGCGCTGATATTGCGCAAATTCTCACGCCCCGAAAAGCGCTTGAGGTAAATGCGGGCAAAACTATCCAGCGGTTTTAAACGTCCTTCATGCAAAACGGGAAGCGTTGCAAAATCTGTTCCGCGCACATCCAATTGTGTGGCTTGATCGGCGCTTTCTTGCGCCTGCACAAAATGAGGCATTGTGAAAGCGAGCATGAAAACAAGCATAAAAGCGAAGCAAAAGCGGATCAATAAAATCTTCATGCTGATCTCTCCCGCTTTAATTTTGTCTTCATAGGTGTTTTACGCCGCGCGCCAACCGACAGCAATGTGTGCCATAAAAGCCCAAAAGCCATAATACCTGTTCCGATATAAGGGAACAGCCAGCCTTGATTGTCCACCACAGCCAGCACGGTCGCCATATTGCCGTCATCAGCGCGCAGGAATGAGGATTGATATAAGGTATAGCCTTGATAGCGAAGCGGCTTGTTCATCTCCACCCGCGCCGGCCATGAAATGCCGTTTTCTTCTAAAATGACAATGTCTGAATGATAATTTTCAGCCTTGTCCGAACCCGGATAGTTCGTGCGCACAAAATTATCCAGCTGAACCGCAAACGGCAACATGCGCTGTGCTTTGCCATACATAATTTCAACGACATCATCACCATCATTAATTTCAATCGGGTTCGGCATGGCTTCAAAAATAACATAAAGCCCGTCATGATCTTCGCCGGCATCACGCAATAAAATGGTTGCGCCGTATAAATTGACTTCTTCATCCATCTCAAGCGGCGCGGGGCGTAGTGCCATAAATTGCGCCATATTTTGCAAGGGGGTTTCAATATCTTGAAGGGGCGGCGCTTCCTCGCGTTTATAAATCTCGCAATTACGGCACGTCTGCAGGACGTCAATTTCAAACGGCAAATCGTCAAAGGTCAGCGTTTTGCCTTGGCGGATCATTTGGTGCGGCAAGCGGGCAAACACGTTGCCGTTTTTCACAATTAAAAGCTCGCGCTGGTGATAGTCGGAGACAAAAATATTGCTTTGTCCTTCGGGAATAACCAAATAGCCTTCTTTTGCCTGAAGGGACGTTATCAGACCGCCTAAAAGCAAAATCAAAACGCCCAGATGTGCCAGATGGATGCCCGCTTTGCGCCATTTCCAGTCGCTGAAAAAAACAAAGCGCGTAAATAAGCTGAGTGTGATAATCCCGATCAGCGGATAAGCACCGGGAAAGGGGAGCGGGCCAAACCAGATAATGAAGTTTTGAAAATAACGAACATGCGCTTCATAAAGCCCAAGGTCTTTTTGCGCGATGGTGCCGATGCATAAAATAATCATCAAGACCGGCATGGTAAAGAAAACAGGCGCAGGACCCGCAACCCAGCGGGCGGCCTGTTTCATATAATCGACCATGTTCACATTTTTACGCATATAAAGCGTAATATATACATCGCGCGCGCATCCTCAACCGTAATCGAGAAAAAAACGCCTTTATTCAAATCTTATATTAAGAGGCTGTTTCATTAATATAATCATCATCCTGAACAAACTTCTCAAGGCGGACAACGCTTGTGTCTGATACGAACATAACGCCCGAGTTTTTCTCAAAGAGCGGCGTGAGGCCGGCAATGATTTTTTCAATTGTGTCTTGCTCGGCCACAGTCATGAACATAATCAGGCTTTTATTGTCGTTAAACAGCAAGCGCCCTTCGTGAAAACCGCTATGCCCCATGCCTGCAACGTCGCGGATCATTGTGTATCCTGTTGCACCGGCTTGATCGAGCAAATCTTTCAAAAACGCTTTTTTGTCACCATGGACAATAATTTCAATTTTCTTTAAATCGTGAAAAACAATATTCGACATGTCTTTTTTCCTTTTATTTCAGTGTGTGTTTATGTTGTTTGTTCTTTATACGGCTATTTTTTCGGCCTTTTGCGGGCTTGGATGCAGCGCTTGTTTGTCCGCGCCGATGATATCCCAATGGCCACCATTGCGATAGCGCATCGTGCATGATTCAACAGGGTCAATCACCGTCAGCGCGACCCAGTCGCCATTAAACAATGTCTGCAAAATTTCGTTCCGCTCAATAAGCATCGAAACGCGCTCCATCGGGGCATGCACAACGCACATCAAACGAAGCGGTTCATGATACAGGGTATTGTCATCACGCATGAGAGATTGAAGCGGTAACCCTGTCATCAGATCAGAGCCGTTGCCCTGCATCACGCCAATTTTCCCTGTCACATTATGAGTGACCTTTGAGCCGCTGCCATATTTATTATTATCAACGGTTGAGAAATAATATTGTGAGTTGATCCATTGTGCGACAACCATCGGCGCGGTCAAGATAATCTCAAGCGCTGTGCCGTCCTTATCATCTTGCCAGTTATAAGAGTGCAAGAATGTGCGCCCTTCAAGATCGAGGCCTTTTGTGATGCGGCGATTGCCGACGATAAAGGCGGCGTTTCTGGCCAGCCCCCATTCAGGGCGCACCTGCGCCCAGTCTTTGGCGCGGGTTTCGACTTTTTTGCATATGCCGCTATCGGATTTGTTATTTGTCTGGATGCCCATAGCCTTGGCGCGTTCGCCGCTGGCGTTTAGTCTTGTTGTCTCTAGATCTTTGAGAACGCTGGCAAGCACATCGGGCTGGTGTGCGGCGATTTTATCGTGATTGAATAAACGCAGCGTGTCGGTTGTGGTGTTGTGCAGGGCGGCGACAAAATAGGTGTCGTCCGGAATGTTTAAGCCTCGCTCTGCCAAACCTTTGCGTACTTGAGGGTTGTTATAAACCTGCGCCATAATTTTGGCGTTCGCCCCGCCGTGATTGCCGCCACATGCCCCGCAATCAAGGCCGGATGCATAGGGGTTATTCACGGTTTCACCGCCATGACCTGTCAACACAACCAGCGGCGCAAAATTTTCGGTCAAGCCCATCACGCGCAAGCCCGCTTCGGCATAAAAGATTTGATCTTCAAGCGAGATACCATTGCCCGCATCATCATGCGCTGTGCAAGGCGTGATGGCATCATGGCCGTGATTATCGTTGTGCGCGTCGGCTTTTGATGTCAGAGACGGCAGTAATGTGCGCCCGATCATTCTGCCGCCAAAGCCGATGCCGCTTGTTTCAACAAGAGCAAAGGGGCTTGCAACATTATTTTTTAGGCTACCGAAAAATGATTTCCAGTTCAGGCGCTGTTTGTCATGCGCGCCGATTTTCTTGGCTTCGCCTTTGTGGCTCTCATGGGCTGTTTCATTGACATGATGGCGCGGCTGAAGCAAAACAGGGCAAGAGGCCACCACATGGTCTGTGCCAAAAGGGCTGTAGGAAACAGGAATGCCGAAAAAGCCGGCAAAGCCATATGTTTCATAGTTTCCTGTACGCTCTAAATAGCGACGGAACACTTCGGAGCGCACATCAATACAAAAGATAAATTGCGCGGATGGCGTATCGCTGGCTTGTCCTTTTTGCGGGGCGTTATCCTTGATGTTTTGCTCGATTTGGGCGGTTAATGTCTCGCGATATGTTTCTTCCCATGCTTTGAGCCATATAAGCGGCGCTTCATTATCGGAAGGGGCGGACACAGGCGCAGTTTTTGCGCTGATATCAATATTGAGCGCATCAGCAATCAAAAAGCGCACCGCAATGTAAGCGGCAAGCGTTATTGGATAGGCCGCTTGCCAAGGGTCTTGGGATTGTTGACTGCGCCATTTAACATAGCCCGACCAGCCGGGAAGGGCGGTTAAATGCGTTTCAATAATCGCTTGCTTTTCATCATCAGAATAAGCAGCAAGCATGTTTGATAAGGCCGCTAAAGGCTTTGCGGGAGTGTTTTTCAGTGTCTCTTTAAAAGCGCTGTTTTTATTCAGCACATTGTCGTGCGCGGCAAGCTTTGTGAACGCGCTGTAAAAGCCGTCTTCACGATATGGCATGGCCGTGCCGGCTTGGCCTTCGTCTAAAAAGGCGGAGAGCCATTTGATCATTTGCGTGTCTAATGCGCTGGTGGATGATTTAACCGCTTCAAAAGCGTGATCATTTTGATCGGGGTATGTCAAAATTTCTGCAGCGGCGCTGTTTTGCTCGCGGCCGATGCGGCGCACGATATCAAGATCAATCAAGCCTTTGTCGCGCGCGCCTTTTAACATGGCACGCGTAGGCAAGCCATTGCCGCCATGAATTGATTTGCCGCTTTCAATGGCCGTCTCAAATCCTTTTTCCTCAAGGCCTGCCAGCGGGTTGGTGGCGATAAAGGTTTTTAACGGCCAGTAAGGCGTGATGATGGTGGCGGCGTTCTCGATAACACCTAATAGTGCGGCTTTATCCGGCATTTTGGTAGCTCCCTCTTTGTGTTTGTGTGCTGGCGGCGGCTTGGCCGGCATTTAAAGCATGAACATATAATTTGTCAGACAAGCGCGGCTTGCCGTTTTGCATCAGGCTGGCGACCCAAAAAAGACCGAACAGCGCCATGATACCGAAGTGAAGGGGTGAAACGGCTTGGGGTGCATAAAGGGCGAAGTTGCCAGCAAATAAGTCAATCAAACCCATGTAAATAAAGGCGTAAAGCGAGATACCGACGCCTGTCAGCGCAAGCCCTGCGCCAACGCGCACAGCAATATTTTGCGAAGCCCAGTGATATACCGACCAGCCAGCCTGCATGGCTGTTAAAACCATAAAGAATGTCAAAACAATGCGGCTGTCATAAATGCCCGTGAGCGGCTGGTGCGTCAAGATCATGAATAAAACACCACCAAGCGCGCCGCATGTCATGGCGCTGAAAGCAGCACCGATTTTTGAGGGCGCGGCGCTATTGGCCGCAGGATCTGTGCTTTTTTGCGGCAAGATGCCAAAGCGTTCAACCGCAGACCCTGCGCCCAAAAATTGCCCGGCCTTATAAAAACCATGCAAAATTAAGTGCGCCAGCGCGGCGACATAAAGCCCAAGGCCACACTGCATAATCATAAAGCCCATCTGTGCAACAGTGGAACAGCCAAGCGCTTGCTTAACATTGGGCTGTGCCAACATCCAGACACTGGCCAGCAGAGCGCTGAAAGCACCGGCGGCGAACAAAATCAGTAACAAATCAGGCATCGCGTTAAAAAGCGGCGCAAATTGCGCAATCAAAATACCGCCAGCATTGATAATGCCAGCATGCATCAAGGCCGAAACAGGCGTGGGCGCTGTCATAGAGGATAAAAGCCAGCGATGAGCAGGGATGAGCGCGGACTGAAAAATAGCGGCTGCGATAATACATAGTCCGGCAAGCCACAAGATTTCTGCGCTCATGGTCGGCAGAGCGGCGAAAATGTCATTAAGAACAAGCGATTGTGCTTGTGAGGCCAAAATAAAAGCGCCGAGCGACAGAAGGAGCGCGCCCGGAATGAAATGATACAAAGTCAGCTTTGCGGCCATGCGCGCCTGTTCCCAGCCGCGGATATGACCGATCAAGCGGGTTAAAAACCAGCCCATAAAGGCCCAGCCGATGATAAGAGTGGCAACGTGACTGGCGCACACAAACAAAAGCGAGCCTGCTGTTACGCCCAACAAATTTGTGTAATAACGATTTGTGCCGACGACCCCGTCCATATAGCGCGCCGAGAAATGCGTAATTGTGAGCGCCATCAGCGTAATAAAACCGCCAATAATCAGAGAAAACGAATCAATTATAATGAATGTGCCAATTTGTAAGGCCGGCGGCAGCGCGCCAATCGCCATTAATAGGCCGATGAGTATGCTTGCGGAAAAAGTCGCCCATAAAACTATAAAAGTGGCTGTTTTCATCTCTGTGTCCTTATTCTCTGGTCTGTATGATCATATTGGCGACCATATCGGTTAAAGCAAAATCACTATAAAGGACAGTTTAGTAATCTGTGAAACAGATTTTTGTTATATCAGTTATTTGTTTTTAAGATATATAAAAATCAGAGATTATGATGGATACGCTCGGTAATGAACTGCCCCAAGCTTTGCGCTGGGCTGAGTTCTATACCTTGATGGGAGGCATGATGCCCTTGCGCCGTCAGCAGACATATCTCGGCATCCTGCAAAGCAGGCCAGCCTTGCGCCTCATCAAAGGCCATTAAATCGGGCGTGACCATTTTGCGCGGTAAAACCGTATAGCCAAGCCCGGCTTTGACCGCCGCCATAACGCCCGCAACGCTGGGGCTGGTATAAGAGATTTTCCACGGAATACCTTGGTTTTCAAGGCTTTGTGTGGCGCGGGCACGATACACACACGGCGCAGGCGACAGCACAAGCGGCAACGGGCTTGATGCATCCAGCGTCGCGCTTTTATTTTTAAAATCATTATTAAGATGATTGGAATCAGCCGCAACTTTGCGCCCAACCCAAACAAGGCGCTCGCGCCATAAAGGCTGCGCGCCGCGATAAATATTTTGCGGCTCTTGTTTGATGACAATAATATCATATTGCCCATCTTCAAAGCCTTGGATGAGCGGCAAGGTCAGATCGCACGTGACATTAAGCGTAATTTTTGGGTGGCTTCGCGCAAAACTGGCTAAAATATCGGGCAAATAAAATGTCGCAAAATCCTCGGGCGAGCCGAAACGGATTTCGCCTTCAATTTCATGATCTTGAAAGCCGCTCATCAGTGAATCCGAGAGCGTAACGATCTGGCGCGCATAAACCAAAAGCCGCTCGCCATCTTGGGTTAGAGATACGCTTCGTTTCGTTCTATTAAAAAGGCGGCACTGCAATATATCTTCAAGCTTTGCAATCTGTGTGCTGGCGGCGGATTGGGAGCGACCGATACGCTCGGCAGTGCGCGAAAAATTCAGTGTTTCGGACAAAACCAAAAATGTGCGCAAAAGGCTTGTATCAATATCATGCATTCTGTTTGTCTCTAGTCTTCCGGCTCTGTTTTTGGTTTTGGTTTGTGAATGCGTAACATCATCTGCGGTGTCTCAAGCTTATGTGTTTTTTTGATATCATGCGACTCATGCCCTGCATGAAAAAAATCTTGCTCGATCATCATCTCAAGCGCTTCGGCGCAATTGATATTGATCAGCATATAATCAGGCACGGACGGTATTTGACCGCCTGTATGATGCAAGAAATGGTCATGCACCATATGCTGTAGCGATTCTTCATGTGTTTTTTGGCGCGATTTATTATCAAGCTTGTGCGCCCGTTTTAATTCAACATCCAGCCCGAGCGGCTTTTTGCGCAATGAATGTTTAATCGGCGTGATGTGCATTTCAAGCGTGACGCGATAGCCGCCTTTGGGCAGTTTCACGCATCCTGCAACCTGAATGCTGACATCGTGATGCTCCGAAAAATGGCTCATGGCTTTAGACATCGCCTCTGAAAACGCGGCTTTCATATTGTCTTCCGAATAGCCCTCAACGAGCAATCGATGGTTTTGCCCTTTGCTTGTGCCGCCGCCATTGCCCGAAAGCCTTTTCTCGCGCAACTCTTCCAAAAGCGCGATGATGAGCGAGGCGTGATGGCTGACAAAATAATCAAGCCTGCCTGCGGCTTGCTCAGCCGCGCCTAGCTCTTGCAAAGCTTCGATGGATTTTTGAATATCTTTGTTCACTATATCTGGCTCGCTCGTGGATAGGGACACATCTATTCCTACCGCGAAGCCGCACGGTTTGCAATCTCAACGAAAAGCGGATCAATCATTAGAGAAGAAAAATGTTGCAAAAAAATGGTAAGCCAACATTTTTAGGCTTCATTGATTGTGTTTAAAATGCTTTACGTCGTTTTGATACTTTGCAGTAAAAAACGCTGCATTTCATAAAGATTATTTTGCGCATTGGCGTGCCATTTTTCAGCGTGGTCTATGCTGCTTCGCAGCTCACGCAGTCGGTCTTGATAATCTTTGTCAATCGTGGTGCTATGCTCAGGATACCAGCTTTGCATAAACTCTCGCTTTGTCGGCGCGCGTTCCTGATCGTAGGCGGTAATTTTTGCATTTTCATAGCGGTCGGCAAGTTTTTCACCGCCATGCTCACGCATATAGGCAATATAATCCGCCCCCAGCAAGCCAAGTCTTTGCGCATCACGATCTATCTGCGCTAAAAAAGAGCCACGCGAATGGGTGACAAGGCCGTTTTTAGTTAAATATCCTGCAATCTGATCGCCGTTTGAGAAGACCGTATTAACGCCAGAGGCGGTGTCGGGATGGTTTGCCAATTGATGGTCAAGCGATGCTTTGTTCATTTCAAGCGTTTTCAGGCTCACATCAGATAGATCAAATAATGAATGATTTTGCTGTATTTCCAGCCATTTATCAAAAGAAGGAATGGCATTGAGATATTGATCGGCTGTGAAACCTTGCGCCATGTCCCCATTTACCATCGGCATCTCAAGCGGTTCTTGATCGGCTTTTTTCTCAATTTCGTCTCTGAAACTAGCATATTTATAATCATAATATTTTTCCAAATGTGAACGCATATCCGGATCGGAAAATATTTTCTGATTCAACGTAATATCCATGGTGTCCTTCCTTCGCTGTTATTTACGAGCCAAATAAATGCAAAAATCATGCCATCATAATGGAGGCCAAATAAACAGGAGGGGGATCTCTTGAGAGTGGAAAGTGGTGCCTCGGGGCAGAATCGAACTGCCGACACAAGGATTTTCAATCCTCTGCTCTACCGACTGAGCTACCAAGGCATCATAGTGTATTCGGTAAGGAGTTTTTACACTCTAGTATGCGCTTATAAAAGAAAGCGTTTGTGTTGTCTAGGGTATTTTTAAATCTTAGGGATATTCTTTGCTTATCGTTTTAAGCTGGCGTAAACCGCTCGATCTTTGCACCGCAATTTTGTAGTTTTTGCACAATGTTTTCATAGCCGCGATCAAGGTGATAAATCCGCCCGATTGTTGTCTCGCCTTCCGCCACAAGCGCGGCCAAAACAAGGGCGACACTAGCGCGCAGATCCGTCGCCATCACTTCAGCGCCCTTAAGCTTTTTCACGCCGCGCACAATTGCCGAGTTGCCTTGCGGGCGAATATCCGCGCCCATGCGAACCAGCTCTGGCACATGCATGAAGCGGTTTTCAAAAATCGTCTCGGTCACCATTCCTGCGCCTTCGCATAAAGTCAGCATGGTCATGAACTGCGCTTGCAGATCTGTCGGGAAGCCGGGGTAAGGCTCGGTCATGATGTCTGTGCCTTTGAGCGGCGCGCCGTTGCGATGAACAATCACATCCGCGCCATCTTCCTCAATTTTAAGACCGGCTTCGGTCAGCGGGGCGATTAGGGCGGATAAATCATCAAGCCGCGCATGCTCAAGGCGTAAATAACCGCCCGTGAGGCACGCCGCAATCATCCATGTTCCTGTTTCAATACGATCCGGAATAACGTCGTGAGTGCAGCCATGCAGCGCTTTAACGCCCATAATTTTAATCGTGTCTGTGCCAAGCCCTTCAATGTGCGCGCCCATCGCGATCAAACAATTGCCCAGATCCATAATTTCAGGCTCTTTTGCCGCGTTCACAAGAATTGTTTCGCCTTTGGCAAGGCTGGCGGCCATCATCAAATTTTCAGTCGCGCCGACCGAGACTTTCGAGAAGGTAATTTTTGTGCCTTTAAGCCCTTTAGGCGCGCTGGCTTTAATATATCCATCTTCAAGATCAATCACCGCGCCCATGGCTTTTAGCCCGTCAATATGCAAATCAACAGGGCGCGTGCCGATGGCACAGCCGCCAGGCAGCGAAACTTCCGCCGCGCCTGCACGCGCAAGCAAAGGGCCAAGAACCAAAATACTGGCGCGCATTTTACGCACTAAATCATAAGGGGCGCAGGTCGAGGTGATTTCTTTGGCCTGGATGATTAATGTGTTGTCTTCGGGGCTGGCGCAGCGCGCGCCAAGCTCGCTCAAAACCGATGAAAGCGTTTTAATATCGCCAAGGCCTGTCGGCATATTGGTAAACTGAATCGCATCGCCCGTTAAAAGCGCGGCGCACATTAATGGCAAAGCTGCGTTTTTCGCGCCGCTAACACGGATAGTTCCACTAAGCTTTTGTCCGCCAACGATACGGATTTTGTCCATACCGGAAGGGGCAACAGGCTTTGTTGACACAATGTTTTCTTGAGGGATGATTTTAACTACATTTGGCTGGTTCATCATAAATCTTTCGGTAAGGAGAAGTTTACAGACGCGGAAGCGTCACGCCTTTTTGGCCCATATATTTGCCACTGCGGCTGGAATAGCTGACTTCGCAAGGGCTGCTGCCTTTAAAGAACAAAAACTGCGCCACGCCTTCATTGGCATAAACCTTGGCGGGCAGGGGCGTTGTGTTTGAAAGCTCCAGCGTCACATGACCTTCCCAGCCCGGCTCAAGCGGGGTAACATTCACAATCAAGCCGCACCGCGCATAAGTGCTTTTACCAAGGCAAACCACCAACACATCTTCAGGGATTTTGAAATATTCAACCGTGCGCGTTAAAACAAAGCTGTTGGGCGGGATGATACAAACATCGGTCTTGCGCTCGACGAAGCTTTGGTTGGAAAAGTTTTTCGGGTCAACAACAGCGCTGTCAACATTGGTGAAAATCATAAATTCGTCCGAGCAGCGCGAGTCGTAACCATAAGATGACAAACCATATGAAATCACGCCATCGCGTTTTTGTTTTTCAACAAAAGGGGTGATCATACCGTGATTTTGCGCCAGATCGCGGATCTGGTGATCTGCCAAAATGCCGGGCTGCGATTGCACAGCTTCGATGTCGTTCAAAATGGTCTGTTTGGTTTTCATCATTACATTCTTTCTTGCTTAACTGTTTTGTTGCGTTTCGCTTGCTTCATCTTCCAGATGTTTTTGCGCATCGTCTTTATTATTTTTTTGCGCCTTGCGCTTGATTAAATTCGCCCGCAATGCAGCGGCTCTTTTATCCATTTTTTCCTGCTGCTGTGCCTTATCTTTTACATTCATAATTCTCATATCCAGCCTTCATAGAGGCCGTCTGTGGCAAAAACATGTCATATTTTTGAAATTATGAAGACAATTATAGTCAAAATGAACGTGACACGCCACAAATTTTATTGTACCGTCCGCAACTTATCCTACAGAGGCTGCTGTGGCTCAGTGGTAGAGCACTCCCTTGGTAAGGGAGAGGTCGCGAGTTCGATCCTCGCCAGCAGCACCATCCTCATTTATCCTCATTCGATCTCATGAAAAGTGATTATTTTCTATGAAGAATGCTGAAAACTTATAGGCTTTTGTGAAAAATGGTTACAATTAAGTGTAAACGCACCAAATGAATAATGGCGTTTCTATTATTGCCTCACGGGTACTTTATACATCGTATTACCATGATATGCATTTCTACTCTGCGTTAGTTTGTTTCTCATATTTTGATAACTTGCTCTTTGTTTTGAGGAGAGCCTGATTTGAATCGGGCGCTCTTTTTGTAAAATCAGAGTGAGGGTTCTAAAATGGTGCTATCTAATCAAAAATCTCTTCGTCAAACTGTTTTGCTGTCTTGCTTTGCTGTGGCGGTTTTGCCGTCTTATGTTTTGGCGCAGGATGGCTCTGTTGCGAGCGAACTCAATCTTTCAGGGGCGGTGACGTTTACAACGCAATATATCTCGCGCGGTCTTTCGCAATCGGATGAAAAGCCGGCTTTGCAGGGTACAATCCAGATGAACCATGATAGCGGCTTTTATGCAGGGCTATGGGGGTCGAACGTGAATTTTAATGATGGCGATGAGGCCAGCGTTGAGGTTGATGTTTATGGCGGCTATAACGGCAAACAAGGCAATTGGTCGTATGGCATTGGTGGCATTTATTATGCTTATCCGGGTGCTGATGATGATTTGGATTATGACTTTGTCGGCATTCCGGCCACGCTTGGCTATGATATTGGTGTCGCCAGAATCACGGCAGGTTTGCAATATTTCCCTGATTATTTCGCCAGTAGCGGCACTGCTTTTTACAGTAGCGTGGGGGTGAATGCGCCTTTGCCGTATGATTTCTCTATTGCGGCGGCGGCGGGGCATCAAAGCATTGAAGATGAAGGCTCATTCGGCGTGCCGGATTATACCGACTGGTCTTTTAAGCTTGGCTATGATTATCAAAATTTGAACGTGACCTTGGGGTATTTCGACACGGATTTGTCAAAGGCGGAATGCGCCAGTGGTTGTGATGAGCGCATATCTTTAAGCCTAACCGCCAAATTTGATTCCCCTATTCAGTAAACACATTCTATCGGCGCGATAGAGACGTAATACGATTCATTCAAAATTTTTAAAAATGTGAGGATTCTATGAATTTAAATATCAGAAAAACTGTGGCAATTTTAGCTGTTGTGAACCTTGTCATGCTTGTGGGGATTATCATCTCTTATAGCTTTTTTAAAACCGCATCGAACGCGATCGGCGAAAGCTATCACTCGCAGTTTTATTCTTATTTGCTGGCGGATGAGCTGCGCCAAAGCTCAGACGATTTAACGCGTCTGGGGCGCACCTATGTCGTGACGGGGGATGATAAATATGAACAGCAATATTTTGATATTTTGGACATCCGCAACGGCAAACAGCCGCGCCCTGAAGAATATCACAGAATTTATTGGGATTTTTACACGGTCAACATGGAAAAACCGCGCCCTGACACCGAAGCCGCCTCACTTGATGCGCTGATGAAAGAGGCCGGTTTTACCGCGCAAGAATTTTCATATTTGCAAAAAGCGAATGATAATTCCGATGGCCTTGTGAATTTGGAAGTGGAGGCTATGAACGCCGTTAAGGGCTTGTTTAAAGACGGGAGCGGGGCGTATTCGGTTCAAGGTGAGCCTGATTTTGCATTAGCGCGCACGCTGGTTCACTCCCAGGATTACCAAGCGATCAAGGCCAATATTATGAAGCCTTTGGATTCGTTTTATGTCGCGCTTGAAAACCGCACCAGCGATGAAGTCGCAGTGGCAGAAGGCACGGCTTTAAATTTCTCCATCATTGTGATGGCTTTGATCGGCGTCAGTGTTTTGTTTTCTTTGTTGACGGGGATCATTCTTTATAAGCGCGTGATTAACCCGCTGACGCGTTTGACTCAGAGCATGAAGGAACTGGCGCAAGGCAATCTTGAGGCCGGCATTCCTGGCCTTGGCAAGCAAGATGAAGTCGGCGAAATGGCGGCTGCGCTTCAGGTGTTCAAAGAGAATGCTGTGGAGACGGAGAATCTACGCAAAGAACAAAAAGCGGCTGAAGAGGGCGCCGCTCTTGAAAAGAAAAAGGCGATGGCAGATTTGGCCGATCAATTTGAATCACAAGTCGGTGGCACGATCCGTAGCTTGGCGGTTGATGCTGAAAAGCTTCAGGAAGCGGCTAAAAATATGGAAGCCACAGCCTCTCAAACGCAAGAGGCAAGCGCTTCTGTGGCGGCCGCATCGGAAGAAACCAGCACCAATGCCGCCACTGTCGCCTCTGCAACCGAGGAGATGACGGCCAGTGCGAAAGAAATTTCACACCAGATTTCCGATGTCGCATCAAAAGCGAACATGGCGTCAGGCAGCGCTAGCAATACCAGCAAAAAGGTCGATGAATTGAACAGCTTGGTTCAAAATATCGGCGAGGTTGTTGTGGCGATTAAAGATATTGCCGACCAAACTAACTTGCTGGCTTTGAACGCAACCATCGAGGCCGCCAGAGCGGGCGAGGCCGGCAAGGGGTTTGCTGTTGTGGCAGACGAGGTGAAAAAACTTGCGGGTGAAACATCGCAAAAAACAGAAGAGATCGAGGCGCGCATTACAGAGATCCAGCAGGCCACGCAAAGCTCTGTGCAGGCGATGCAGGAAATTATTAGTCATATTTCCGATATTGATAGTGCCTCAGCCGGCACGGCCAGTGCAGTAGAGGAACAAAATTCGGTAACCGCTGAAATCACCAGAAATATTTCTGAGGTCTCCGATGCGGCGCGCCAAGTGGCTGGTGTTATCGGAAGTGTGCAATCCGCCGCTGATGAGACAGGGCAAGCCTCACAAATGCTGATGAGTTCTGCCGACGATATTGCGGGCCTGTCCGATAGTCTGAAAACATCTGTTGAAAGCTTTTTGGCGCAGGTCAGGGGAACTCAAAAAAGGCCAGACATCAAGATTGTGCAGAGCGAAGAAGAACGGTCGGCGGCTTAAGGCTGATTATAGCGCGCAGAAAGAGGGGGCGTATTATAAATTCTCTTGTCTGTGCATTGTACAACATCGCTGAATTATGTTAAATTATGCGTATGGTCAAATTTGCTAAACCTTTGCGACAATATTTTTCAAGCCTTTTCGCGCCTTTGCGTGAAACGGATGCCGCCGCAGATTTGAATTTGACCGATGAGGAGCAAAAATCGAGCAAACGTATTTTGGATTATCTCAAAAACACCCAAGCAAAATTACGGGATTTGTTTTTAGAGGCGCACACCCATGAATATACAGGGCTTGCAAACCGCCGAATGTTTGAAAAAGCTGTGAGCGCGGAAATTGGCTTTCAATCTTCAGGACAATCAAGCGGCGGCGCGGTTATATTGATGGATATGGATAAGCTCCATGCTGTCAATACGCGCTATGGTTTGGCAGCGGGGGATGCGCTGTTAAAAGAGTTTGCGCAAAAGCTGTCTGATGTGATTGAGGACAGTGATTGTGACCATAATGATTTGGCGTGTCATTTTGGCGGCGATGAATTTGCTGTATTGATTACGAACTCATCACCTGAAAAAACAGAGGCAATTTGGCAACAGGTGAAATCTGCCTTAACGACGATCGATTTTTCTTATGCGGACGACCACATCGTGGCGGGCGCTAGCATTGGAATAACGGCGCTGAGTACGGAGGATGTATTTTCACAAGTCATGGACAGAGCCGATCAAGCATTGAAAACAGACAAAGAATACCGCAAGCCTTCAAGAGATGCGTTTGAGCAAGGCTTAATGCAGCCCTCTCTAACAGAGACGTCACCTCCTCAGTCTTTTAATCGTTAAGTTGGGCGCGGGCCGTCTGGTTTTTGCGGTGTCTGTTGAACAGGGCCTTGAATCGCCGGTTGCGGCTCTTGTTTTTGGTCTTTTTGCTGGGCAAGCTCAGCCGTCTTCGCAAGCTCTGCATCACGCAACGGCAAAACATCTGTATTATGTTCCACAATATAAGCGGCTTCTTTGCCTGAGAGAGTCTCATATTTCAACAGTGTTTTGGTCAAAAGTTCGAATTCTTCAAGGTTGGCTTCAAGCAATCTATGCGCTGTGTCTTCGGCTTCTTTCAAAATGGCCTGAATTTCTTGATCAATAATGCGCTGTGTTTCAGGCGCAATATTGACGGGGTTGTAACCGCCTTGGCCAACAAAGACCTGCTGCTGTTCGCCTGCCATACGGCGCAAGCCGACTTTTTCAGAAAAGCCCCATTCGGTCACCATTTTGGTGGCGATGTTTGTGGCTTGCTGAATGTCGTTTGATGCGCCTGTTGTGATGTTCTTTTTGCCGTAAATGATGCTTTCGGCTTGGCGACCACCAAAAATCATCGCAAGCTTGGCTTTGAGTTGCCCTTCTGTGTAGCTCACTTGGTCTTTGGTCGGCAGATTGACTGTCACGCCCAGTGTTTGCCCGCGCGGCACGACAGACACATAATGTAGCGGGTCTGATTGCGGGTCTGTCTTCATGCCGACAAGCGCATGACCAATTTCGTGATAGGCGGTTCTTTCGATCTCTTTGGCATCCATCACAAGTGATTTACGCTCATAGCCAACCTGAACTTTCATCCATGCGTCGTTAAACTCATCCATCGTGGCGGCTGATTTACCGGCGCGCACAGCGAGCAAAAGCATCTCGTTCACAAGGTTGGCAAGGTCCGCGCCAGAAAAGCCTGTTGTGCCGTTGGCAATGGCGCGCACGTCAATATCTTCGTCCATGGGCTTGCCACGCATATGAACTTGTAAAATTTTCTGGCGACCCAAAAGATCAGGCACAGGCACGGTCACTTTACGGTCAAAACGACCGGGGCGCATCAGCGCATCATCAAGAACATCGGGGCGGTTTGTGGCGGCGATGATAACAACGCCGTCATTTTGCTCGAACCCGTCCATCTCAACCAAAATTTGGTTGAGTGTTTGTTCGCGCTCATCATTACCGCCGCCATGACCATTGCCGCGTTTGCGGCCAACCGCATCAATTTCATCAATGAAAACAATACAAGGAGCGTTCTTTTTCGCTTCTTCAAACATATCGCGGACACGCTTTGCTCCCACGCCAACAAACATTTCAACAAAATCCGAGCCTGAAATTTGATAAAACGGCACATCCGCTTCGCCCGCAACAGCGCGCGCTGTCAAGGTCTTGCCCGTTCCGGGTGGGCCGATTAACAGCACACCTGTCGGCATTTTTGCGCCGACACGTTGATATTTGAATGGGTCGCGCAAAAAATCGACAACTTCTTCAAGCTCGACTTTGGCTTCGTCAATACCGGCAACATCATCAAATGTGACGCGGTTGTCATTCTTTGTTAAAAGCTTGGCTTTGTTGCCGCCCATGCCGCCCATTTTGCCCATGGCGCCCATTTGGCGGCGAGATATCCAATACATCGCACCAATTAAAAGCATAATCGGTAAGAGCGAACCTAAAAGACCGCCACCCTCGCTGCCATTTGATGGCGCTGACTCTGAATTTGCGGACGGTACGGCGCTAAAAGGGATGTCCGCTGCGCGTAAGCGATCAATCAGTTCAGGGTCATCAGCGCCAACACTTAAGAAAGGGCGACCATTATCAAACTCACCGCGAAGCCATGTTGTGCCGTTAATCTCCTGAATCTGAACATTGCGGATGCCGCCTTGTTCGACTTCATCCAAAAAGTCGCTATAGGCAAGCTCTGTGGGGCCTTGGTTTGTTGCAGGGGCTTGTCCTGGGCCAGGGCCGGGGCCGCGCGTATAATCAGGATTACTGCGCGTTGTGTCATTATATGTTTCAGAGTATCCAGACTCGTCCGTCACGCCGGTGTCATTTTGCGTTGTAAAATAATTGGCGGCTAATAGTCCTGCGGCAAGCGCAAAGGCCAGTTTTAAAGGCGTGGACATTTTTTTATTTTCGTTTGGGTCTTTATCAGACATGAAGCAATTTCCCTAAGATACTTTTTATTATTGATTTCATACCTACGGCAATCTAAAGAATATAGTCAAGAAATATAATTCGTTCCGTACTTTCACGCATTAATTAAGGAGAGCCTTTTGTTTACATACGCATCTTATAAGAAAACAGCCACTTTTTGCGCAATATGCGTATTGGCGCTGTCGCTTTTTGGGTTCCATACCGCACGGGCGCAAGATGGTGTCGTGGAAACAGCCGCTCCTGAAATGCAAGACAGTTGGGGTGTTCGTTGCGCCGAACTTGAAGACGGCACGCAAGGCCGCTGTGAAGCCTTTCGCCGCGTTTCTGTGCAAGAGACAGGTCAGCGCCTTATTGAGCTTGCCATAGGCTTCCCTGAGGGGCAAGCTGATGCGCGGGGCGTGATGGTGCTGCCACTTGGTATCAATCTACAAGAAATCATGACCATGAACATTGATGATAATGCGCCGCTCGGCTTTCGTCCGCGCTATTGCATTATCGAAGGCTGCATTGCGTTTTTGGCTTTAAATAATGATGTGATTACATCTATGAGCGAAGGCGATATGGTCAATATCACTTTTCAAACAGTGGACAGCCAGCAAGCAACAATCTCGGTATCGCTTGACGGCTTTGCCGATGTGGTGAGTGAAGCGCGCGGTTCTTAAACCATAGACAACTATTCATCTGGGGTGAAATTTACATGATCAATACCATTTGCATCGATCATGTCATTCTTCGGTTTTGTTAATGTCCAGTGTTGAAAGACGACAGGACCTTCCGAACCCATCGTGCTGCCGACAAAAAGACCGAGTTCAATGAGGGTGTCTTCTTTGAGAATAAAATTTAGTTGGTTCTTATAGAATGAGATAACAATCTCTTTTCCTTTGTGAGATTTACACGCATCGGAGGCAAAGAAGAACGGCCCTCTGGCAGAATGAACTTTGCCCTTTATTGTGCTCTCATCTATTTGCTCTGTCTTCGTGATCCGCAAGAAGCATTCAGGATTTTGGACTATCGATGCCTGCGCATATGACAGCGGTAAGCTTGTCGTCAATATAATCGCTAATATTTTCAAAAGCATAATCAGGATATCTTGTATGTATGTTCGAAGCTTTACAAATCACTATTGCAATCAAGCGGCGCTTTCAATAGGACAGGCCATCGGCTGACCCAGCCTTTATCATGGCTAACCTCGTCAATGATGCTGGCGCGGATACATTCGGCGAACACGGCATGGCCAAGGTAATTATCAAACACATACGCGCCCACTTCCGTGTCCCACGCGCCGATAAAATGATGCTGTGGGATGTGGCGAATTTCTGTGGCAACACTTGATGCATCAGGCGTATACACAGGCATGGTGTCGTCTTTTCTTAGGTTTGTCATGCTGTAATCAAGGCGGCCCGCCACGGTGCGGATTGTCGCGATATCGCGACGCTCAGAAGCCAGCAATGCCGCCATTGACGCGCCGCCATCATAGCCGATGAGGTGGAATTTTGTGATTTTGTAACGTTTGGCAATGTCATCAAGCGCGATATTCATGGCATTCATAACCGTTTCGCCAAAGCGTTCGGATGTCCAATATTCAAGCGGGCATTGATCGCCGTTGCTCATGCCCTTGTAATGGCAGGGACGGGTTAAAAAGATAACATTTTTGCCGTTATCGCGCGTGGCAAGGTGCAGGGCGACGGGGTTTGCGGGCGTCGGGTCATGGCCTTGTGTTTCTGTGCCGCTCCATGTTTCGCCATCAGCGCCGAGATAAATATGGGCTTCACCGCCTGGTTCGCGAATGCGCTCAAACGCCAATAGGTTAAACGCACCCGCTTCAATGCTACGGTGATGCATAAAGGTTGGGCCGGCGAGTCGTTTTGCCGTCTCCATTTTCAAACTGGGCATCATTTCGTGATAGCACGCTGATAAAACAGCACTACAGGCAACCAGCATAATGACCAACTTAAGAGAGCGGGGGACTTTTGGGGCGCGGGATAACAAAGAAAACATAAATGAATGACCTTTTGAAAATCGTAAATCAAATTTGATTATACGCATCATCCGCAAAATTGAAAACCATCGTTATCATTCTTTTTTAAAAGGCTGTTTTGTGCGGGGGTATCAGGATTTGTCTTTTTGCGGTCGCCAGCCATAAAACCATTCCCGTTCGGTGACGATCTCAGGGGCAATGCCATTATCATGAAACCAGCTATCAACGGCGTATTCGATCTTCGTATCGATGTCTTCGATCACAGCAGTTTGGTGCGGGCCAAGGCGACCGCTAATAATCGGGAAGCGCGCATGCGGTGTTTTAATCTCGTGATGCTGTAAATGCCCCAGCTGTTTTAAAAGCGAGAGATAGATGGTTGTATTGATGCTTTCATCCACGCAGTCATGCTGGTCATTGCCGAGCTTGCGGTAAGTGCCGCGCACATCGCCTAATGTCCCAACGCGCGCGCCGACTGTGGTTTCAAACCATGCAATGGCGCCTTTAATTGCCTCGCGCTCGGCCTCAGCGCTTTTCACTTTTTTAAACATCTTTTTCAGCGCGGCGCGATCAGCCGTTGTTAACGCATCATGGGAAACAAGGCGACAACCATAGCCGTGGCAATGCGCAAATTCAGCAGGCTCAAAAACGCTTGCGCCGTAGCGGGTAATGTAGGATTCATAAGGCTCGCCTTTGAATGTTGTGCAAGCGCTTAGGCTCATTAAAACAAGGATAAGCCAAATCTTTGAGGTGGATGGCCTCACAAGGCGATTTCAACAATAATCGGCGTGTGGTCAGAAGGCTTTTCAAAGCCGCGCGGGGTTTTGTCGATGGTGCAGTTTACCATTTTGTCGGCGGCTTGGGGGGAGAGCAAAAAGTGATCAATCCGAATGCCCTTATTTTGCGGCCATGCGCCGGCCTGATAATCCCAAAAAGTATATTCAGGAACGCCTGCATTAACAATGCGATACGCATCGTAATACCCGATATTAACCATAGAACGCCACAATTGACGACTTTCGGGGCGGAAAAGCGCATCGTCTTTCCATGCTTTAGGATCGTGGCAGTCGATATCTTCAGGGATAATATTAAAATCACCGCCTAAAACAACAGGAATTTCTTTTTGTTTCAGCTCAATAAGATGATCTTTTAAGTGATTAAGCCACTTGAGTTTATAAGTGAATTTATCCGTATCAACCGGATTGCCGTTGGGGGCGTAAATGCCGATAACACGCACGCCGTCCATTTCAATTTCGATATAGCGCGCTTGCTCGTCGTCTTCAAAACCCGGCAGTTTTTCAGCGATTATGGTGAAGGGTTTTTTGCAGATCGCGGCGACACCATTATAGGCCTTTTGCGGCACGGCGGCAGTTTCATAGCCGAGCGCTTCAATCTCATCAGCGGGGAATTCCAGCCCTTTTAATTCCTGCAAAAGCAACACATCAGGCTCGTTGTCCGTAAGCCATGTTTTGACATGATCAAGGCGCGCCTTGATCGAATTTACGTTCCAACTGGCGATTTTCATAATTTATATAATCCGTTGAGGGTTTTATCCGAGCTTGAGCGGATCAATCGAAAAAGAGACCTGACAGCCACAGCTTGAACTGGCGTTGGGGTTATCAACCACAAACATCGCGCCCATCAAATCGTTTTTGAAGCGGATCACAGAATCTTTCATGAATTTAAGCGATGTTTCATCAATCACAACCGAATCACCCAAGACGATATCATCGTCCTCGATTTCGGTGGCTTCTTCCATCTTATATTGAAACCCGCTACAGCCGCCGCCCTCAACCGCAATCCGCAAATAGCCTTTTTCGGCAAACATGCCTTTGGAGCGAAGCGCAAGAACGCGGTCAATCGTGCTTTGGTCGATAATAATGTTATGTTCTTTTGTCATGAAGCTATTATATGGGGATAGAGACAAGAATTTCAAGAATTCAGTTATTGTTTGTTAATATTTACACAGGTACTCTGGTTTTATGAGCGATATTACATTTAAAGACAGCCCCTCTTACAATTACTGCGCTTTGCCGCTGGCGGTGTATGCGTGCCGCCCTGACCAAAGCGCAGGGCGCATTTTCCCTGAGGATGAAAGCAAGGTACGCACCTGTTTTCAGCGCGATCGTGACCGTATTATCCACTCGGGCGCGTTTCGACGGCTGAAATATAAAACGCAGGTCTTTGTTTATCATCAGGGCGATAATTACCGCACGCGGCTTTCGCATACATTAGAAGTGGCGCAAATTTCACGCACCATCGCCCGCGCCTTGATGGTCAATGAAGATTTGGCCGAAACCGTGGCGCTCGCGCATGATCTAGGGCATCCGCCCTTTGCCCATGCGGGCGAGGATGTGCTCAATGAATGTATGAGCGCAATTGGCGGGTTTGATCATAACGACCAATCCTTGCGCGTTTTAACATTTTTAGACCGTAAATATCCTGAATTTATCGGCCTGAACATGACATGGGAAACGCTCGAGGGCGTTGTGAAACATAATGGCCCTGTGCCATCACCCGATCCGAAAAAACAAGTTGCGCTTGCAGCCCTTCAAAAACAAACGGATTTAAAACTGAACACTTACGCAACAGTGGAGGCGCAAGTTGCCGCGCTGTCGGACGATATCGCTTATAATAATCATGATGTTGAAGACGGCATTCAGGCAGGGCTGTTCACCTTGCAAGATATTTGCGAGGTGCGCTTTATCCGCGATATTGTTGGCGCGATCAAAAAGAAATATCCCGCGCTTGATCATGAAATTTTGGTCTATGAGACCATCCGCGAGATGATCGGGGCGATGGTGGAGGATGTGATTGAAGAGAGCGCGCGGCGTTTGGAAAAGCATAACCCGCAATCGGTGGATGATGTTCGGGGTGCGGATCGCGCCATGGTCGCTTTTTCTGATGAGATGCTGGTCAAGGTCAACGAGCTACGAGCGTTTTTGTGGAAGCGTATGTACAAACATTACAAAGTCTGCCGCACCATGCACAAAGTCAGCGGGCTATTAAAATCGCTTTATGAAGCCTTTGTCAGCGACCCCGAATTACTGCCCCATGAATGGCAAACGCGAATTGAAGTTGAAAGCGACGGCAGTGATGCTGGTCGCGCCCGCGTAGTGGCGGACTATCTTGCAGGCATGACAGACCGCTACGCCGTGCGCGAATATTCCCGCATTTTTGACCCAAGCTGGGACTTGCATTAATTAAATTCCATAATTTTTTGCATTTTCAAGTCTGTTCCTTTAAAAGTGGCTCATAGTGATTATGAGCATTTTAAAGGAGATTTCCCCATGCCAGATACAAGCCAAGATCAACAAGACAGCTATCTTGATCCCAAAACAGAATTTGACCGCCTTGAAGAGATGAAGGGCTCGCTATCGTCTCTGTTTGATATACATATGAAAAATGCATCCGGTGGCCGCGACGCGACGAACACTGTTACCAATATTGCCAGAGCTTACGCGCAAATTATCGAGACCCAGATGAAACTTGGCAAATAACGCAAATCTTTGGTTTTGGTCGGGGATATCGTGTAAAGAGACCTTGTGCCGCTCCGCTGCATTTTTTAAAGTGAGCCTATGTCAAAAAGAGATGAATTCGATTCCTTCGCCCCCGTTGATACGATTGGCGAAATTTTCAAAGCGATGGAACAGCGCGACGGCGTGAAGCCGCGCCGCACGATTTTGTCGCTGGGGGTCATTTGCGCGCTTTTGGCCTTTGCGGGAACAATTTTATGGTATAGTTACCCGCTTCAAACAGCGCAAAATGACGACGATATTTTGGCCTTGCCGATTATCCGCGCCGATGCGGGGCCATTTCGGGAATTGCCGGATGATCCGGGCGGGATGGATATTCCGTTTCGCGACAGCACCGTTTTTGACACGATGCGCACAGCCGATTCTAAGGCTAACGCCCCGCGCATTGAAAATCTGTTAGAAGATGAAAACAATGAAACCGTTCCGCGCGCGCAATTATTTGCTGGCTTGATTACCGAATTTGAAAGCGAAACGCTGGATGATGTTGAGGTTCAAAAACAGGCCAATGTTGAAGATATCGCGCCAGAGCCAATTCAAACGCAAATTCAAATCGCCACGCTGTCTTCCTATCTTGTCCCCGCCAAAAAGCCCGTGCGCGAGAGCCGTTTGAATCAGATAGAGCCGGCAAACGGGGTTCATAACGATGTCATCAAAAGCGTGTCCGCTCCGAAAGCACAGCCCGTGCGCGCTGTTCAACCTCCAGCCAGTCTTTCAGGCGGCTTTTATGTGCAACTGGCGAGCCTCAAATCTGAACCCGCTGCCAAAGCAGAGTGGGGCGCAATGCAAGCCCGCTATGGCAATTTGTTAGGCGGAATGCCGCACCGCGTGATCTCTGCCGTTATCGCAGACAAAGGCACGTTCTATCGTCTGCAAGCCGGCCCATTTGAGCGCGCCGCCGCTGATCGTCTTTGCAGTGACATTAAAACCCAAACCAGCGGAGGTTGCTTTGTTCTCGCCCCTTGATTCAAGCCTGCCTTATGACTCCCCCAAAGCCGTAATTTTTGGCCTTTCGGGATTAACGCTGACCAAAGAAGAAAAAGCCTTTTTCAAAGAGGCTGACCCTGCGGGCTTTATTTTGTTTAAACGCAATTGCGAAAGCCCTGCGCAGGTCAAAAAATTGACCGCCTCTTTGCAAAAATTGCTCGGGCGCACCGTCCCGATTTTGATCGACCAAGAAGGCGGGCGCGTGCAACGTATGGGCGCGCCTGAATGGCATACATACCCGCCCGCGGCTAGCTATAGCGCGACTTTCCTTCGTGATTTTGCCAAAGGGCGCAACGATTTGATCGAAAACACAAATAATATGGCCAAAGAGCTGGTTGCGGCGGGTATTAATGTGAACTGCGCCCCTGTTCTGGATGTTCAATATAGCGAGACGCATGATGCCATCGGCGATCGCGCCTTTAGCAACGACCCCGAAATTGTCGCCGCGCTGGGGGCGATTATGTCTGAAACGCTGGTTGAGCATAAAATTATCCCTGTGATGAAACATTTCCCCGGTCAAGGCCGCGCGACACTGGACAGCCACGAAAGCTTACCTGAAATTAGCGCCAGCCTTGAAGACATGAAACGAAGCGATTACGAACCATTCCGCGAAATGCTCACCAAAGCCTTTTCCGCGCCGATGTGGGGGATGGTGGCGCATGTTGTTTATGACCAGATCGACAATCGCGCGCCGGCGTCTTGCTCGCGTAAGGTGATATATGATGTGATCCGCCGCGAAATTGGTTTTCAGGGGCTGCTGTTAAGCGATGATGTCTGCATGGGCGCGCTCAGTGTGATGGGCGATGTGCAATATCGCGCCGAAAAAGTTGTGCGCGCGGGCTGTGATCTGGCGCTGCATTGCAATGGTAAGATGGACGAGATGATCGCGGTCGCAAAGCGCGCGCCGAATATGAGCAGCGAATCGATGGAGCGCTATAATAAAACAATCGAGTGGTTTGAATGGAACAAGTAAAAACCGCACAACCCGCATTTGAAGAAGACCCGCCGCGCGCACCAGTGGTGGATGAGAATGTCGATCATTTGCTTTTGAATATCGAAGGCTATGAAGGGCCGATTGAGATTTTGCTTGATATGGTGCGCTCACAAAAAGTGGATTTGACCAAAATTTCGATCCTGCAACTGGCGCGGCAATATCTGTCTTTCATTGATCGCGCCAAAGAACTCCAGCTTGATCTGGCAGCGGAATATCTGGTGATGGCCTCATGGCTGGCTTATTTAAAGTCGCGGCTTTTATTGCCCAAAGACAATGAAGACGAAGAAATTGACGCTGAAACCATGGCTGAGGCGCTACAATTCCAGCTTCGCCGCCTTGAAGCAATGCAAAAAGCCGCCGAAGATTTGTTCAGCCTGCCGCAACTCGGGCAAGAGATTTTTGCGCGCGGCATGCCTGAAGGCCTCGTGACCAAAACGGAAAATACCTATGATGCCAAGCTTTATGATCTGCTCAAAACTTATGGCGATATCAAACAGCGCGGCCAAGAAACGCAATATGAATTACCGACATTTCATTTGATGAGCATGGAAAACGCGCTGACCCGTATGGTCAAAATGCTCGGCAAATTGCCGCGCCGCGGGCCTTATAGTGTCTGGACAACGCTGCAAAGCTTTATTCCTGAAGTCAAAGACAAGCTATATGCGCGCTCTGCGCTGGCTTCAAGCTTTACAGTCGGGCTTGAGCTGGCCAAGCAAGGGCGGATTGAGCTCAAACAAGATGCCGCCTTTCGCCCGATTTATCTGCGCGCAATGATGGAGCGACTTGAAAGTTCTGATGAGGGCACAGATTCAAACCATCAAGAGGCCGCCTATGGCGCCGCCTAAAGACATTCATGACATCTTCGCGTTCTTGGGTGAGGCGGGCAAGCTAGGCCATATCGAGCGCCGCACCAGCCCGATTGGGCTTACGCGCCGCGAAAACACAGCCGAGCATTCTTATCATCTGGCGCTGATGGCGATGGTTCTGGCGGATGAAATTGACCCTGAAGTTGATCTGAATAAAGTGATCCGTATGTTGATTGTTCATGATCTGCCGGAAGTTTACGCCGATGATTCATTTATTTTTACGCGCGATGCAAACCAATCAGAGATCGAGCGCAAGGCCGCGCATCAATTATTCGGGATGTTACCGCCCAAGCGCCGTGATGAATTTTTGGCGCTGTGGGAAGAATTTGAAGCGGGGGAAACGCCCGAAGCGATATTTGCGCGCGCGATGGACAGACTTCAGCCGACCTTTAATAATTACCATAATGACGGCGGCACATGGGTTGAGTTTGGCATTTCAGCAGATCAAGTGATCGCAAAAAATGAACCGATTCGTACAGTCTCAGCTTCGGTTTGGGCAAAAATGCTCTCTTTGCTGGACGAGGCGAAAACAAAAGGCTATTTTGCGTCCTCTGCAAAAACAAAAAAAACGGGAACAGACGCGTGAACGAACAAAGCGCCATACGCCTGATCGAGGCGATTTTATTCGCCTCTGCCGCGCCGCTCAGCACGAATGCGATTCGCGAGCGCGTCAGCGGCGATGTTGATGTCGGCGGGCTTTTGATGAAGCTGCAAGAGCATTATAAAGGCCGCGGCGTGCATTTGATCGAAATGGAAGGCGCATGGGCGTTTCGCACCGCGCAAGATTTGGCCGATGATCTGGCGATCACCAAAGAAGTACAGCGCAAATTATCACGCGCAGCCATGGAAACGCTCTCCATCATTGCCTATCACCAGCCCGTTACCCGCGCCGAAATCGAAAATATTCGCGGCGTTGCCACCCATAGAGGCACACTTGATGTTTTGATCGAAGCTGAATGGGTCAAGCCGGGGCGGCGGCGCGAAACACCGGGGCGCCCGCTGACATGGGTAACAACCACCGCATTCCTTGACCATTTTGGCCTTGAGGCGATGACAGATTTGCCGGGGCTTGATGAAATGAAAGCCGCGGGGCTTCTTGATCGCAGACCCGCCATTGACAATGTGCCCGGAACAGGTGAATTATTCGGGGACGATCTGGAAGAAATAGAGCAACAACTTGCTGAAAACGAAGATGACGATCACGTTGATGATGATCGCTTTGATGAAGCGGAAGACGATTCAATCGTTAAAACAGGAAAGATTTAAACCATGGCTCCAAGTATCTGGCAAATTTTGATTATTGTTCTGGTGGTTCTTTTATTGTTCGGGGCAGGCAAGCTGCCGCGCATCATGGAAGATATGGCCAAAGGCATTAAATCCTTCAAAAAAGGCATGAAGGATGAGGATGAAAGCACATCCAAAACCAAAGCGATTGATTCTTCTATTGATTCAACCGCCGAGAAAACCAAAACCACAAAAAACGATCAAGTCTAAGCCATGCTTGATTTTGGCTGGGCCGAATTATTGCTGATTATGGCGGTGGCAATCTTTGTCATCGGCCCCAAAGAAATCCCGCAAATTATGTTCTCATTCGGGCGCGTTGTGCGGCGCTTGCAATATATGCGCTATGCGCTGACCCAGCAATTTGATGATTTTATGGCAACCGCCGACCTCAACGAAATGCGCGCCGAGGCCGAAAAGCGCAATGATGTGCCGCAAACGGATGAAAAAGACGCTGATAGCGATGTCGATCATCTGGAGATGATGCTCCGTCCCAAAGAAGAGGATGAGCATGAGCCAAAATAATAATTCTGAACCTGAAAACGAAAATCTGAGCGCTTCCACCGCGCCGCTCATGTCGCATTTGCTTGAACTGCGAAAGCGTTTGCTGGTTGTGTTTGGCGTGATGATCTTGGGCACAGGCTTTTGCTTTTTGTTTGTCGAAGAAATTTACGGCTTTTTGGTCGCCCCGCTCGCTGAGGCGATGGGTGATAACAGCACCAACCGTTTGATCTATACCGGCTTGACCGAAGCGTTTTTCACTTATATTAAAGTCGCGTTTTTTGCGGGTATTTTCATGACCTTTCCGCTTCTGGCGTTTCAGCTATGGCGCTTTATTGCGCCCGGGCTTTACAAGCAGGAAAAAAACGCGTTTTTGCCGTTTTTAATCGCCACTCCCGTGCTGTTCTTTTTAGGCGGGGCGTGTGTTTATTATGTGATTATGCCGACCGCGTGGCCGTTCTTTTTAAGCTTCCAAAACACAGGCGCGCAAACCACGCTCCCCGTGCAGCTTGAAGCGCGGGTGGGGGAATATCTTGATTTGGTGATGGTGCTGATCTTTGCGTTCGGGCTTTGTTTTCAGCTTCCCGTGTTGTTGACTTTGCTTGGGCGGGCAGGAATGGTGACCGCAAGCGGGCTGGCTTCAAAGCGCAAATATGCGGTTGTGATAACCTTTGTAATTGCCGCGTTTTTAACCCCGCCTGATATTATTTCGCAGGTTCTTTTGGCCATTCCTGTGATGATGCTTTACGAGATTTCGATCTTTTTGGTGCGCCGCGCCGAGAAGAAAAAACAAGCCGCGCCGCAAGCTTGAGCGTGCCGATGACATCTTTGCTTAACATATACCAAGACAAAATCGCAGCAGGCACATTAACCGCCGACCCCGATCAAAAACGTGCTATTGTCGCGCTCGATCAAGTGGCGCAAGAGGCGCGTGCAGCCATCGAAAACAAAGCGCGGCTTGGCGCTAAAATCGGCGCGCTTTTTGGAGGCGCAAGCCATAACGCCAAAGGACTTTATTTGTGGGGCGGTGTGGGGCGCGGGAAATCAATGGTGATGGATTTGTTTTACCAAACCGTTAAAGATGATTTCAAAGCCACGCGCATTCACTTCCATGAATTTATGATCCAAACGCATAATGACCTGCACCGCCGCCGTAGCGAGGGCGACAAGGGCAATGAAGCCGCGATTATGATGTATGCGCGCGAGATTGCCGCTAAAACTGATATTTTATGTTTTGATGAATTTCATGTCACCGACATAGCGGACGCGATGATTTTAATGCGTCTGTTCAGCGCTTTTTTTGAAAGCGGCATCACGGTTGTCACAACCAGTAATTGGCCGCCCGCGCGGCTTTATGAGGGCGGTTTGCAGCGCGAGCGTTTTTTGCCGTTTATTGATCTGTTGCAAAATCACATGAATATTTGCGAGATGAACGGCGCGGTAGATTATCGCTTGAAATATTTAAGCGAAAGCGGGGTTTATTTTTATCCGCTGGGTCATGCCAGTGAGACGCAAACCAAACAATTATTTGATAAACTCACCGATGGTACAAAGCCTTACAGCGAAAGCTTGAGTGTGAAAAAACGCGCCCTTAAAGTTTCCAAAACAGCCAAGGGTGTGGCATGGTTTTCATTTGCTGAATTATGCGAAAAGCCGCTCGGGGCGGAGGATTATCTGGCGATTGCCAAGGCCTATCACACTGTGTTTGTTGTGGATGTGCCAAAGCTGAAATATGACCGCCGCAATGAAACCAAACGCATGATGACGATGATCGATAATTTTTACGAGCAAAAAACCAAGCTTGTGATCAGCGCCGAAGCCGCGGTTGATAAATTATATTTCAGCGGCGACTACGAATTTGAATTCGAGCGCACCGTCAGCCGCCTTGTGGAAATGCAGGGAAAAGAATATCTGCAATAAAGCATTTCTTTTTGGCGCGAAGCCTTTTATCTTCTAAGCATGGATAAGCTTTTTGATAAAATCAAAGCCACGCTGGCAAAGGGCAAAAAACAGACGGGTGATTTGTCTGACAGCGACCTTGATGAGCAAAGCCGTGATCCTGAACGTTATGAGCAGGAAAAGAAAATCGCGCGCTCTGCCGATGTAAGAGGCCGCATTACGCTCGCCAAAAGCTCCAAAACCCATCAAGAAATTTTATATTATCTCGCGCAAAATGATGATGATGAAGCCGTGCGCTTGGCGGTGGCTGAGAATGCTAAAACGCCCGTTCAAGCCAGCCCAATTTTGGCGGGAGACAGCAACGAAGATGTCCGCTTTGCCTTTGCCGAGCGGCTTGTTGAGATGTTGCCGGATCTGGATATGGAACGCCAAAGCCAGCTTTATGCGTTCGCGGTGCAAGCGCTTGGCGCATTGGCGCTGGATGAAGTGTTAAAAATTCGGGTCGCGCTTTCAAGCGCGCTGAAAGATCATCTGCATGCCCCGCCTGATGTTGTGAACAGGCTGGCGCGCGATATTGAACACGAAGTTGCCGCGCCGATTTTAAAGTTTTGCACCGCCGTTTCAAACGATGTTTTGCTTGAAATTTTAAAGGCGCACCCCGCCTCTTGGGCCGTGCAGGCGATTGCGGGGCGGCACACTGTGCCCAAGAAAATTTCAAAAGCGGTGATTAACACAAAAGACCGCAAAGGCGGCGGCGCGCTGATTCAAAATGATGGCGCGCAAATTTCAAAGGAAACGCTGGAGCAAATTATCGCCCGCGCCAAGGATTACCCCGAGTGGCAAACTCATTTGGCAACCCGCGCCAATTTGCCGCCCAAAATGGCGAAAAAATTGGCTGAATATGCTGATCGATCAGTGCGCCGCTTATTGATGGAATACCAAGAGTTTGACAAAAAAACCGCGACTGAAATTTCCGAAATTTTCAAACGCCGCATTGATTTTGCAGGGGAAAAAGACGCCGGCGGCTTTGGCGATAGCACAGACCCCGCCGAGCGTGTGCGCCAGCTTTTAAGCGCAGACAAGCTCACCGAAGAAATTATCGCCGATGCCCTAAGCATGCGCGATCATGATTTTGTTTATTACGCGCTCGCGGCGCGCGGCGGAACAAGCTTTGCCAATGTCAAAAAAATCATGGCGATGCGTGCGCCTAAGGTAATTATAGCGCTCAGCTGGAAATCCAAACTATCCATGCGCTTTGCGCTGCGTCTACAACGAGAAATTGCCCGCATTCCGCACCAAGAGCTAATCTATCCGCGCGATGGTTCATTTTATCCTCTGACAAAAGACGAGCTCGATTGGCAGCTTGATTTTGTCGGGATTAAGATTGAATCTTAGAATGAAGCGCCGCCTTAAGGCCGCGACTGCGGCCCGGCCTGCGTAGGCCGAAGCCTGCGTGGCGTTTGAACGCAGATATAAATTGAATCAATTTATATCGTCCAACAAACTTAATTTAATTCACGCACCATATTGCGCGCAAAGTCTTTGGCGGTGCGCTCGATATATTGATCTTCATAGGCATCAAAGGTGCGCTGCGGGGCTGTTCTTAGTAATGTTTGCCACCAAGCTAGATCACGGAAACGATAAACTGTTTCAGCGTCCGGCATCACATAGTTTTTCTTATTCAAAATGATCGAGGCCGCATGGAGATAGCGCGGGTCATCCTCGTTCATCGCGCCGCGTAAAAATTCATGCGCCATGGCGGTGTCAATGCTGTGCATCGCTTCTTCGGCCATGGTTTCAAGCATGGTATCAAAACTGTATGTCACGCCATAATCCCAGCGGTAATTGACATGAATAAAATCATATTCCGTATCATAGTAAGCCATGATGCCTTCATCAAAGATTGAAAACGGCTCTAATATTACCGGTATAGGCTGATAGCCGAATGCGTGGCGGATATGATCGGAAACCGCCTGTATGGCGCCTTGCTTGATTGTATATTGTGCCAAGGCCTCTGCATCACTGCGGTAAAAATCCTGAGAGCGCCATGCGCGCGCCGCGCTAGTTATGGCAGGGTCATTTTCAATCGCCTCAAGCGCGGCTGTAAAGCGCTCTTGTTGCCATGCTTGATAATTTTCAGGCATCGCAAACTCTTCTTGAAAGGCACGCAAGCTGTGAAATGTTGTGTTGTTTAAAGACATTGAGAACGGGCTGATAAACGGGTCGGCCTGTTGCCAGACACAGAGGCGCTCAAGCGGGGTGCTGGCGCGCTCAAAAGCTTCTATAAGCGTATCGGCGTGCTCTTGGCTGAGGCCGCGCGGAGCGGGGTTGGTTTCCATTGCGCGTTCTTCTTCGCAGCCGAGCCGTGCGCCGACATCGGCAAGAATGGGTCTGTGCGTTTGAAAAACTGTGCGCAAATATATGTTGGGCTGCGCCTCTTGCGGCATCGCGTGGGCGCGTTCTGTGTTAAGATTGACATTACTGAAAAAGGCAAGCGATGTTGCGCCCGCAACCAGAGCGCCGAAAAGGGCTTTTTTATTAAAGAGGAGCTTTAACATCAAAGATAATTGTCATAATATACTGCCATGGTCAAGTTTAATCATTGTAATAATTGTATGTACCCCTTGCTCTGTTGCCGTGAAAGCGGTATTTTTCAAGGGAATTTTATTTTTACACAAAGGAAAAAAATCATGAAAAAACCTGTAAGAGTTGCCGTCACTGGCGCGGCTGGACAAATCGGCTACGCGCTATTATTCCGTATCGCCAGCGGTTCAATGCTCGGGGCTGACCAGCCTGTGATCTTGCATTTGCTTGAAATTACGCCCGCGCTTGGCGCGCTTGAAGGCGTTGTGATGGAGCTGAATGATTGCGCGTTTCCGCTTTTGCAGGGCGTTGTGACAAGTGATGATGCCAATGTGGCGTTTAAAGATGTTGATTATGCCTTTTTGGTCGGCGCGCGTCCGCGCGGGCCGGGGATGGAGCGCAAAGATTTGCTGGAAGCCAACGGCGCAATTTTCGCACCGCAAGGCAAAGCGATTAACGACCACGCGAGCCGTGATGTGAAAGTTCTGGTTGTCGGCAACCCCGCCAACACAAACGCGCTCATTGCCCAGCAAAACGCGCCTGATCTTGCGCCTGAGTGCTTCACAGCGATGGTGCGCCTTGACCATAACCGTGCCCTTAGCCAACTGGCCGAAAAAACAGGAACGCATTCCACCGACATCCACAAAATGACGATTTGGGGCAACCACAGCGCCACGCAATATCCAGACCTGCACAACGCAACCGTAAACGGCAAGCCTGCGCTGGATCTGGTCGATCATGGCTGGTACGAAAAAACATTCATTCCTGAAGTGCAGCAACGCGGCGCGGCGATCATCAAAGCCCGCGGCGCCTCAAGCGCGGCGAGCGCGGCGAGTGCGGCGATTGACCATATGCGCACATGGGCGCTCGGCACAAGCGAAGGCGATTGGGTCTCTATGGCTGTGCCGTCTGACGGCTCATACGGCATTGAGCCGGGCATCATTTATGGCTATCCCGTCACATGTAAAGAGGGGCGCTATAGCATTGTGCAAGGTTTAGAGATTAACGATTTCAGCCGCACGCTGATGGACGCCACCAACGCCGAACTGCGCGAAGAGCGCGGCGGTGTTGAGCATTTGTTCAAAAAGCAAATGGCGGCATAACGCGGCTTCCACGAACTCCCAAGACTTGTAAAATCATATTTTTTCGTTCTATGATCGACACATAATAAAAAAATGTTGATTAGGGAGATAGATATATGACGAAGAAAATGATGCCAAAGGTCGGGCCACAATCGCGCGGTGAGGATTTGCCGCGCGCCCGCAAAGGGAAATTTGACCGCGATAAGAAAAAGGAAGCGTTTAAAGATGTTGCAAAAGATCGTGCCGCCATGCGCTCTGCCGGCTCTAAAACGCACGGTACAATAACAACGCCCGTACAGCGTCCGCATCCACAAGATTTAATGCCCGAAATGGACAAAATAGATCGCACATTGGCAGAAGAAGCCGAGCGTGCTTTTCAACGGGAAAAACATTATGTCCAAGCGCCTTCGCGTCAGGTTTTTGACGGCGTGCCTATGAACGAAGAGTTAGAACCTGCGCGCGTTGCTGAATATTGTGAGCGCGAACCTTTTGTTTTGACGAGCATCCGTGAAATGCACCTCTCGCCTAAATTTGGCATTATTGATGTCCGTTTTGAAGCCATGGCGCAGCCCTATCTTGAGCAAATGGATGTGATTAAAGCCTTGCAAAAAGCGGGCAACGTCAGCAATTTGCCGCCACGCTTGCAATTTCGGGCGCGAACGGATGATGATTTTGCAGCCCTTGTCATGAAGCTTGAAGACGGTGGTCATCTGGATCAGGCTTATAATGAAGCCAAAGAAAAAGCGGATTTGTATATGGGTGCTTGCGCGCAGGCCCAAGAGCTTTACCACCGCCAAAGTCAAAAAGCATTTCGCGAACTTGAATCATCGATGGATCGACGCCAAATCGGCTTATATGCACAAAATATGTGGACAAGAAACCAAGATGTGGTGACCGCAGATTATCCTGATTATGTTGCTTCATATTTTAATCCGGATGTGGATGAGCAGGGGTCTGAGACATTAAAGAAACTGGCATCGCATACGCCCAAAAAATTCATTAAATGGATGGCTTTTGTGATTAACGAAATCCCGACAGCCGGCATGAATAGTGATGGCAATAGTAACCCCAAAGCGCCAAAGCGCAAACCGACAATGAACTAGCCACCAAGCGTGCTGTATTGAGGCTCTGTCTGTGATGGCGGCGTGTAGGTGATCTCTTCGCTTGGCTGTTGATCGAGGGCTATTGGCAACCTGTTCGCATCAGCATGCGAGAATTTCGCCGATAAATTTGTCTCGGTTGTCACAGATTGCTCTCCATCAATACTTCCCCATTGTCCGGCGCTGAGCGTTTCAGATGCTGTTGCAATCGTTTCAGGCGCAACGGACATATTTGTGTTGGGTTGTGACACGCCAAGGGTTTCTAATATATTTGCGCTTGTTGTCGGAACATTTAAGTCAGCCACTTCTGCTGTTGGCTCCTGTGTAGTTGCCAACGGCGTGGCCAATTCAAGCGTTGTTTGGGGTTCTGGCGCATCAGGATCAGTAAAGCTGTCTTGTAAATACTCAATCTGCTCCGCTGAAAGCTCGTTTCTATGCTCGTCAATAAAGTTCTCAACACTCTGGTTTAAATGCCCTTGCTCGGCGTTCTCAAGCTTCATTTGCGAACGCACAACCATAATTTCGCCAAACCCTTCGCGCAGGGCTTCGTTGCCATCAACGTGTAACATATCGTTGAACGCTAAGGCTTCATCACTGAAAAACGCCGCAAATTCATGTTGCGCAAAGCCCTGCAAGGTTTCAGGAACAGTATTCTCAAAAAAGTCTCGCATTGTAACTGGCGCTACACCTGAAAATTCACTACCACCAACAGCCGTATTCAACATTGTGCGCATTTGATCTTGAAACTCGGGACTTTGAATAAAAGTAGTGAGTTCTTGTGATAGCGCGTCTTGTTGCGTCATTTCTGCGATTTTGGCTTCGGATGTATTTATCAAATGTGCGACCTGTATTAGACCAAGCATATCCATATCTTTAAAGTTTTCTGGATTGTCTTCCATCCTTTGTTCTAATCCATCTCTTTGCTCCCGTAATGATACCAGTTCAGTTTCAAAGGAGGCGGCTTGGTCGGCTAACGCCGTTATCATGCTTTGATCGGCTGAAATACCGTTCATAGAATCTTGTAACTGGCTATAAGTGCTTTCTGAAGTCGCTAAAGCGTCTTCCATGCGTGCTTGTTGGGCGGGCGAGAGATATTGACCATTCATTTGCATACGACCGGATGGGTCATTTTCATCAACGGTAATTTGGTATGACATGTTTAATTCATCCGGGCTTGCAACGCCCATAATTTCTGATGCTATGTCTTGTCGTACATCATATTCTCCGCGCAGAGCCATTGAATATTCAATGGATAATATTTCGGTGTTTTCCAAATTATAGACAAGACTTTGTTGAACTTCGGCCTGCGCGGCCTCTAAAGCTTCAAGGTCTGCGTTAAAATCATTGACATCGCTGGTGATGCTTTCAAGGCTAACATCCTCACTCGCGAAGCTAGAGGCCCATGACATCAGGCCGCTAACACTATTGGTAAGCCCTGCTGTTGCGCTTTCAATAAAGCTTAACTCCTCAGTTGCAATATCTAGATGGGCATTCGCGGCTGTTGTCAGCTCAGCTTCCTGTATTTCTAATTCTTCTACTCGGTTTTCAGTGAGTAATATATTGGCTTGAAGGTCTGCAATCGTGACTTCTGTGTCTGCTTGTTTTAAAATCACAGTGGCGAGTTCCGAATCGACAGATGCAATACGATCTTCCAGAGCTTGGGGCCATTCATCTGGCTCTATGCCATCTGAAATAAATTCTCTAAAAATTTCTGCAAGTGCAGGGTTCTCAGCACTCAGCTCATCCAAAGCCGTCTCTAGCGTATCCCGAGCAGCCGTTTGCTCCACTCTCGCAGTGCTGAGATCATCAATGGTTTTAAGCCTATCCGCTAGACTGCTCCCAGTGGCTATTTCTGCATTCGCGAGACGACCTAAGCTCATTCCCGCGTGCCCCATCTCTGTTTCTAGCCCTCGAATATTTTGATTCTGTAAGGCATTATCAGCGCGCATATCGAGTAAATAATCAGCGAGCGGCCCTGAAACTTCAATGATTGTGCCATCCATATCATCAATCATGTAATAGCTATTATTGTCTTCGTCAAAGTGATATCCGTTTGCTTCTTCTAAACGATCAATAAAGCCGCTTCTAGTCTCGACTTCAACTTGGAGATCATCAATTTGGACTTGCAATGAATCCATTTGCTCTTCCAAGCCAGCTCTTTGCGCTGAAAGCTCTGTTTGCCTTTCTTCTAAAGTCTGTACTTGCGCTTGTTCCTCTACGAGTTGAACTTCTATTTCCTCTGGGGAGCCTTGCGCTTCAGATTCGATGACAGTCTCTACGGCGACTTCTAAAGCATCACCTGCAGGTGTGTCGAGATACTCAGCCGCTTCACTTAGCGTGTCTCTTTCAGCCGTGAGATTTTCACGTGTTTCTCTCAACTCTTCCAATAATATTTCAAGATCTCCAAGCTCTAACCGCATGCCATCAAGCTCGCTGTTAAGGGTATCGATCTGCGATCGAATTTCAGCAAGCTCACTCACAGCCGCATTCATCATAGCGCGTCTGCCTTGCGCAACGACACCTTCGCGGTCTTTGTCGCCGGAGCGGTGGACGGAATTGCTGTCGATGTGGGTTTGGTAGATGTGTTGGCGTTTGGCTTCTTCTGAGCCGGCGTTTGCTGAGAATTCGGTTGAAAGGGTTGATGTTGTCGCATCGGCGAAATCTTCAAGCGTTGGCGGTAAATTTGTATCTTGAGTCTGTGGTGTAATCGTTTCAACAGAAGGCTCAACGGGAATTTCTGCAGGCGTATCCTGAACTTGTGGCGCTGTCGCTTGCGGTTCGACTTTGATGTCAGGTTTATTGTCAGCTTGAATATCAGCATTAACATTAGCGGGGGCGAGATCATCCGCCTGTATTTCAGAGTTTTGTGCTTTTTGGGCATCGCCATTGATGACAGGAATTGTCTCGCCTGTGACATAGTCAAAGCGGGTCAACTCGTCCAGCTCTTGCGCTGCCAAGTATCCGAATTGTTCCGTTAAAGCGAGGCTTAAAGCCAATTTTCCCTCTTTATGTTTATTCGCTCACACATGCGACGTAAAACTTTACGCTGTATATATAATGGACATAATTCTTTAATATTATGTAAATAATATATTAATTTTACGGCTTATAATGATTATTTTGGCCTTTATGCGGCTTTGCATCATGCCGCGAAAATGCTAACAATGAGGGCGATTGTAAGAATCGATTTAGATAAAAAACGGAGATTTGAATGAATATTCATGAATATCAAGCCAAAGACCTTTTGGAAAAATATGGCGTGACCGTGCCAAAAGGCATTGCGGCGATGAGCGTCGATGAAGCCGTTGCGGCGGCAAAAGAGCTTCCCGGACCGCTTTATGTGGTGAAATCACAAATTCACGCTGGCGGGCGCGGCGCAGGCCATTTCACCAACAATCCTGAAGGCAAGGGCGGCGTTCGTCTTTGTAAAACAGTGGAAGATGTGAAAGAGGCGGCTGAAGCCATGATGAATAATGTTTTGGTGACAAAACAAACTGGGCCCGAGGGCAAACAGGTTCAACGCTTATATGTGACAGACGGCGTTGATATTGAAAAAGAATATTACTGCTCTGTCGTGATGGACCGCGATAGCAGCCGCGTGACCTTCATGGTGTCCACCGAAGGTGGAATCGACATCGAAGAAGTCGCCGAGCAAACACCTGAAAAAATTATGCATGTCAGCATAGACCCCGCCACGGGCATTTCAGCGTTTCATGCGCGGCGCTTGGCGTTTGGCCTTGGTTTGGAAGGCACAGCGGTTAAATCAGCCGTGAAATTTTTCATGAATTTATATAAATGTTTTGTTGAGCTGGACGCTTCCATTGTTGAAATCAACCCGATGATTTTGGCGGGTGATGAGATCATGGCGCTGGACGCGAAAATGACGTTCGATGAGAACGCGCTTTATCGCCAGCCTGAAGTCCGCGCGTTGCGGGATGAAAGCGAAGAAGACGCGAACGAGAAAATTGCGATGGATAACGAACTATCCTACGTTCGTTTGGACGGCAATATCGGCTGTATGGTCAATGGCGCAGGGCTTGCGATGGCCACAATGGATATTATCAAGCTTTATGGCGGCGAGCCGGCAAACTTTTTGGATGTTGGCGGCGGCGCAACGGCAGAACGCGTGACGACAGCATTTAAAATCATTCTTTCTGATCCCAACGTCAAAGGCATTTTGGTGAATATTTTCGGCGGTATCATGCGCTGTGATGTGATTGCAGAAGGCGTGATTGCGGCGGCCAAAGAGGTTAAGCTGAGCGTGCCTTTGGTTGTGCGTTTGGAAGGCACAAATGTTGAGCAAGGCAAAAAGCTGATGGCCAATTCCGGCCTTCCCATTATCTCAGCAGACAATCTTGGCGATGCTGCACAAAAAGTGGTTGATGCCACGAAATTGGCGCAGCAGGCGGCATAATCATGGATATTTTAATATTTTTACTGATTGGTGGCGTTGCAGGCTTTTTGGCAGGCAAACTGATGAAAAACAGCCAAAGTGGCATTATTCGTAATGTTTTGCTTGGTGTTGTCGGCGCAATTGTCGGTGGGTTTTTGTTTGGCTTAATCGGCATTCAGGCCGGCGGTCTCATCGGCGCGATTATCACCGCTACAATCGGCGCGGCACTCGTGATTTACCTTGCCGAGTTGGTTCAAAAGAAGAAATAATTTTTTACAAAAGTTAAGGAAGATAAACATGGCTGTATTGGTTGGAAAACAAACGAAACTTATTTGTCAGGGCTTTACCGGCGCGCAAGGCACATTCCATAGCGAGCAGGCGATTGCCTATGGCACGCATATGGTTGGCGGCGTGACACCCGGCAAAGGCGGCGCGGATCATCTGGGCTTGCCAGTGTTTAACACAGTTGCCGAAGCCAAAGACCGCACAGGCGCGAATGCTACCGTGATTTACGTACCACCGCCCTTTGCAGCGGATGCGATTTTGGAAGCGATTGATGCCGAGCTTGAACTGGCTGTCTGCATCACCGAAGGTATTCCGGTTTTGGACATGGTGCGTGTCAGGCGCGCTCTGCAAGGCTCTAAAACACGCTTGATTGGCCCCAATTGCCCGGGCGTTATCACGCCGGATGAATGCAAAATCGGCATTATGCCAGGCCATATCCACAAGCGTGGCAAAGTCGGCATCATTTCACGCTCCGGCACTTTAACGTATGAAGCCGTTGCCCAAACAGGCGCGGTTGGTCTTGGCCAGTCAACTTGTATCGGTATTGGCGGTGACCCTGTTAACGGCACAAACTTTATCGATTGTATCGAAATGTTCATGGATGATGATGAAACCGAAGCGATCTTGATGATCGGTGAAATTGGCGGCGCGGCAGAAGTCGAGGCGTGCGAATTTTATAAATCGCTGAAAAACAAAAAGCCGATTGCCGGCTTTATTGCGGGGGCAACGGCCCCTCCCGGTAAGCGCATGGGGCATGCAGGCGCCATTATTTCTGGCGGCGATGATACAGCGCCCGCCAAAATGGAAGCGATGCGTGCGGCAGGTTTTGTTGTCTCTGAAAGCCCCGCTGGTCTTGGCGATGCGGTTGTAAAAGCTTTAGCAGCTTAGGCGCAGTTTTAAATATTTTTGAAAATCAGGCGAAGACCAGCGTGTCTAATCGCCTGTTTTTTTGTCCAATTAACGGCGCTTTTAAAGCTTGTGCGGCGCGCGTAAACACATCACCGCGATAGCCAATATCAGCATTCACCTCGTTATAGCGCCCGTTAAATGTCGGCGTAATAATGCCTTTGGCGGCGACGGATTTAAACGGGAAGATGGTTTTATGCGCCGCGATTGAAGCGCGATCAAAATGATCTGTCAAATCAGCGACAAAATCACCGATGGCTCTTTTTTGATCGGCTTCGCTTTCTTCTTCAAGCGGGGTGTAAGTAAGCCGCACTTCATCGCCGATCACTTGTGTCATCTCAAAATGTGTTCCTTGTGAAAGCGTGCGTGCAATTTGCGGAAAATGATATTCGATGAAAGCTTGTTGCTTGCTGTTTGTTTTAGAAAAGTCATTGATATCGCACATCAAAATCCATTGCGGCGCGGCAAAATCCTTCAGCCCGAAAACCGCGCCCCATGAGAGAGCGTGACGGTTTTTATAGGCGGCAATATTATCGATGATTTCCGAAATCGTCTCAAGAACGCTCTGATCCGCGCGTACCGCGCCCGCGCTGTTATCTGTGACGATTTGAACCAACGCATGCGGGCTATCAAGGCGTTGATGTTGCAAGCGATGCGCCTGAAAGACACGACTACGCGCCTCTGCTTCAAAAGCCTTGCCACCAAAAGCAAAAGCGGCGGCGCGTGAGGCGTCAGGGCTTAAGCGCGTGCGGTGGTATAAATCCTGATATTTCAAAACATCAGGATGCGCCGCGTCGGCGTTGGCGGATGCAACAGGGGTGGCATAAAATCCATCATGATCGATGAAATAGACAGCAGCCGCACGTACAGAAGCGCTGGCACTGCTCACAAGCGAATCAAGCGCGGCATTGAGATCATGATGTGTACCAATTATTTTCATAAGATTGTTATAGCTTTGTGCACTTAAAAAGTAAAGAAATGCAGGGCAAGCGCGATTGATGTGCTTTGGATGTTCTCAAATAAGCGGATTTACGTTATAAACATAAGAGAAAAAATAATAACCAATAGAGAATATCATTATGAGCCAGTATGAAATGTTAACCCCCGAACAGCGCGGCCTGCTTGTGGGGCTTATTTACAGGGTTGGAATCTGGATTAGCCATTCTGATGATGAAGATGGCGAAAATGATGATAAGCGTGAAATGAAAGCCCTGTCACAAATTATCCATTCTCTTGCCCATGCCGAAGAGGCCTCTGAATTTTTGCGCACAATTGCAAAAAATACCCTGTCCCGTAAAGAGAAATGGCCGCTATGGGCGGATCATTCGTTTGATATTTTGGCTGATGCTGAAAACGCTATGGAGGTGTTACGCGCCAATGTCGCCAAAGAAGAGGCGGCTGAATATCGCGCGGCCTTGCTGCGCATCAGTGAAGCTGTGGCCTCAGCCCATGGTGAGTTCGGGTTTGATATGAGCGGTGAAGAAGAAGGCTTTGGCGCTTTGATCGGCAAGATGATCGGCAAGATTAAAGGCGATAATGATGACGAAATTGATATCGGCAATATCAGCGCCGCTGAAAATGATGCGATTGAACGTTTGAAAATGGCCACGCGGCCGCGTGATAAATAAAGTTGGTAAGGGCATCATACATTATTATAATATGCGCCTGAATAAGCCTGAAATATGAAAGAGTAAATACATGCCATATATGGATAGATTCACCCCAACGGAGCGGCAATTGCTGATTGCATTGCCCTATCGCGTTGGTTTGTGGGTGAGTGAGAGCGATAAATCGGGCGGTGATGATTCGGATAATGCAGAAATGCAGGCGTTTGAAGCCATGATGACGGGCTATACCGAAGATTTGCTAAAAGCTGAATTTGTCGAAGAACTTTTACGCGCCACCATATTGGCCAAAAAGGAATGGGCAGGCTGGACAAAAAATGTTGATGGCGTGCCGAACGAAATCCGCAAATCTATTGATATTTGCTATAATCAATTGCCCGTGAGCGAAATTAATTCACTGCGCCAGAGCTTGATGGAAATCGCAAAAACCGTTGCGATGGCTTACCGCGAAGTTGAGCCCGAAGAATTAAAAGGCGCCGAGAAAATGAAAATTCATTTTCGCTATTACCGCGCTTTGCTTCACTCCAAGCTTTATAAAAATCCGCAGCCGAATTTGGAATCGTTTTTTAACATCAGTGATGATGAAGCGGTGGCGCTCAAGAAACTCGCAGAAATTTTGCGGGTTGATATGAACGGCGCGCCGCTTGAGCCTGTGCAGAAAAAATAGAGTAAGGGGTTCATGTGGCTTCGCTAAATCTTTTTGAAAAAGACGAAAAAACCCTAATTGTCCAGCTTCCTTACCGCGTTGGATATTGGCTAAGTCGCGCCGATGACACGGGCGGGGACGAGGCCGATGAAAAAGAGCGCGCCGCGCTTTACGGCATTATCAAACGCGCCGCGTCGGGCGAGTTTAAATCAGCTTTTATTCATATTGTTTTTGCCGGTCTCTACATGAAAAAGAGCAACTGGACACAGTGGGATGACCACATCGAAACTGTTCTGCAAGATTGCCGCTCGGTTGTTGATATCATGAAAAAGCGCGATTTGCCGGAAGCAGACCGTAAGGTGTATCTCGATTTGATGATGCAAATCGCTATTGAAGTGGCGCGCGCATTCCAGGAATATGAGCGGGCCGCCAGCATTTGGGGGCGTTTATATGCTAAATGGGAACTATTGACCGAAAAAATCTTGCGTGTTTTTAACCCCAAGAAAATCCCCGACATCGCCGTCTGCCCTAATATCAGCCCCCAAGAACGCCGCGCCTTGATCGCGCTTCATAAGGCGCTTTACAGCTAAGAATCTTTTCCCGCCTTATCGTGGCGTGTTTGTGCGTATGCGCCTTGACTATTGCGCGGTTTGTGCAAGAATCCTAATTCTGTATATTTCACTTCAAAAGAGGGTGCAGATCTTAAATAAGGCTGCATAAACATCATGACACAATCCAATCTTCAGACATTTTTGACAGGGGCAAACGCCGAATATATTGCGCATTTATACAGCCGCTATCTTTCCAGCCCCCAGCAGGTCGACCAAAGCTGGCGCGATTTCTTTCAAGCGCTCAATGATAACGAAGTTGGCTTACTGCGTGAGTTGCACGGCGCAAGCTGGACACCGGATGAAAACCGCAAAGATCAAAACAGCTTTGATCAGTTCGGCGCCGCAACAAACGCGATGCCGCCGCAACAAGCGTTGCCAAAAGAAGCGGCCAATACATCGCAAAACACCAATTATACAAATATGCCCAAATCCGAACGCCGCCAATCCACAATGGATTCTGTGCGTGCGCTCATGGTCATTCGCGCCTACCGCGCGCGCGGGCATTTGATCTCAAATCTTGATCCGCTTGGTCTCAAAGAAAAAGATTATCACCCCGAACTCGACCCCGCCACACACGGCTTTACAGATTCTGATTATGATCGCCCGATTTTTCTAAACGGTGTTTTGGGCAAAGAATGTGCGACGCTTCGCGAAATTCTCGACATTGTCCGCGAGACCTATTGCAGCACAATCGGCGTTGAATTTTTACATATGTCCGACCCTGAAGAAAAAGCATGGGTACAACAGCGCATTGAAGGCCCGCGCAACCATACCGATTTCACAGTCAACGGCAAGCGCGCCATTTTACAGCGCTTGACAGCCGCTGAAGGATTTGAAAATTTCTTACATACAAAACACACAGGCACAAAGCGTTTTGGCCTTGATGGCGGTGAATCTCTTGTGCCGGCGATTGAGCAAATTATGAAGCGCGGCGGGCAGCTGGGCTTGAAAGAAATTGTGCTTGGTATGGCGCACCGTGGTCGTTTGAACGTGCTGACCAATGTGATGGGGAAGTCGTTTACGGCTGTGTTTTCCGAATTTCAGGGCTATTCTTCAAAAACTGATGATGTGCAAGGTTCGGGCGATGTTAAATATCATCTTGGCACCTCCAGTGATCGTGATTTTGATGGTAACACCATCCATTTGTCCTTGACCGCGAATCCGTCTCACCTTGAGGCCGTCAACCCTGTGGTTATCGGCAAGGTGCGCGCAAAACAAGTGCAGCGCGAAGATCTTGAGGCTGAAATGGTGATGCCGCTCTTGCTGCATGGCGACGCTGCTTTTGCAGGCCAAGGGCTTGTGGCGGAAACGCTGATGATCTCCGAACTTCCCGGCTACCGCGTTGGCGGCACGGTTCATATCGTGATTAACAACCAAATCGGCTTTACCACAACGCCCGCTTATGGGCGCTCCGGCCCTTATCCGACGGATGTTGCCAAAATGCTGGCCGCGCCGATTTTTCATGTGAATGCCGATGACCCCGAAGCTGTGGTGCATGTGGCGCGTATGGCGATTGAATTTCGCCAGCAATTCAAAAAAGACGTTGTGATCGACATGGTTTGCTATCGCCGCTTTGGCCATAATGAGGGGGATGAGCCGATGTTCACCCAGCCCAAAATGTACACAGCCATTGCCGCGCAAAAAACCACGCGCACGCTTTATGCGGAAAAACTTGTGGCTGAAAGCACGCTGACCGCCGAAGAAGCTGAAAGCATGGCGACAGAATTTAACGATTATATGGAAGCCGCCTTTGAAGCAACCAAAAGCTACAAGCCCAACAAAGCCGATTTTTTAGAAGGCGCATGGACGGGCTTTAAAGTCGCCTCCGGTGATGATCGGCGCGGTGATACGGCGCTGAGCGATAAGCAATTTAAAAAAGTGGGCAAGGGCATCACATTTGTGCCTGAAGGCTTTAACATTAATTCCAAAATTGCCCGCCAGATGAAGGCCAAGAAAAAAATGATTGCAGGCGAAGCCTCATTTGACTGGGCAACCGCCGAAGCAATGGCATTTGGCGCGCTGGTTGATGAAGGCTTTGGCGTGCGCTTGTCAGGGCAAGATAGCGGACGCGGGACATTTTCCCAGCGTCATGCCGTGCTGTATGACCAAGAGACTGAAGAGCAATATTACCCGCTGAGCCATATTGACGACAAGCAAGGCAAGTTCGAAGTGCATGACAGCCCGCTTTCAGAAGCCGCCGTTTTAGGTTTTGAATATGGCTATACATTGGCAGAGCCAAACACGCTGACATTGTGGGAGGCGCAATTTGGTGATTTTGTGAATAGTGCGCAGGTCTTGATCGACCAGTTTATCAGCTCGGGCGAATCCAAATGGCTTCGCATGTCAGGCCTTGTGATGTTGTTACCCCATGGCTATGAAGGGCAGGGGCCGGAACACAGCTCGGCGCGGATGGAGCGCTTTTTGCAAAGCTCGGCTGAAGATAATTGGCAGGTTTGTAACTGCACAACGCCTGCAAATTACTTCCACATGCTCCGCCGTCAATTAAAGCGCGATTTCCGCAAACCGCTCATTGTGATGACACCCAAATCATTACTGCGCCACAAATTAGCCGTGTCGCCTAAAGAGATGTTCACAACAGGCAGCTCGTTCCACCGTGTTTTGTGGGATGATGATCGCGGCGATCTCGCCAAGGCCAAAGACATCAAGCGCGTGATTATGTGTTCAGGCAAAGTGTATTATGATCTGGTGCAAGAGCGGCGTGAGCGCAAAATGAAAAATGTTGCAATTTTACGTCTGGAACAGCTTTACCCGTTCCCGCATAAATCGTTGATGGAAGAGCTGAAGCCTTTCCCTAATGCCGATATTGTCTGGTGCCAAGAAGAGCCGAAGAATATGGGTTCGTGGGATTATATTAACGAGAAGATCGAAGCGGCATTGGTTGAGATGAAACACAAAACCAAACGCGCCCACTATATCGGTCGCGCCGAAGCGGCCTCGCCCGCAACAGGCTTGTTAAAAACGCACCTTGAACAGCAAGCCAAGCTTGTCGATGAAGCGCTGGATGTGAAGAAGAAATAGAGGTATTTCTTTAATTGACATAACTATTGATCGTCTGTATTATTTGCGCTGAATAAAAGCAATACAGGATAATCAATGGCCAATGTCGTTATGACGCAGGCGCGCTATGTGAAAGCGTTTGAGGGCGAGGAAGTTGTAGAGCTTCCGGGCACGCGCTTGTATGACGATGCGAGCGTCAAATATGACGAAAAAAAGCACAAAGGCTGGCTAAGCTGTCGTTATTGCGAGGCGGCTGTCCATTTCCATCGCGGGAGCGCGACAATCTGTGGGCAGGCTGATCTACGCGGCAGCTCGCCACATTTCAGCACAAACCCAAAACAAGAGCATGGCAAAGATTGCCTGTGGCCTTTTTTAGAGACAGACGAAGGTCGCCCCTCACATTCATACGATGATAGTGCAGGGTTTCGCCTGCACCTCAACACATTGACCTATTCGGAACTTTTTAACGGGCGCGCCCATCATTACCAACGCGATCAAGATAAAAAGCTGGTCGTCAATGATGAAGCTTTAAAAGCCATGCGCCCCTTTAGCATAAAATCAGTGGATGATCTGGTATCGTTCATCTCAAAAGGTGCGTTTGAGCGTTTGCGAAATTCACGCATTCTCCATAATGGATGGGATTTGAAATGGGACGAATTTTTTGTGCGTTATGCGCGCGGGCCAAAGCCAGTTCACGCGCGTCATATCGCGCTGTGGCACTCTCTGCGAGGGCTTCCGCCGCGCACGGCGCAGCCTGTTTTGATGGAGTTTAATGTTGCATCCGGCGTTGTCCCGACCGATTTATTTGCGCAGCATTTAACCGTACCTTCCAAGTCAATTTTTGTTCGCCGCGATGAGCAGGGCCGCAAACATTTCATTCGCCCGACGGCTTATCTGGATAACAAAGATGACACGCGCGTGATGCATGGCTTTGCCGATGCGGGGCGCTATCTTGTCATGGGCGCGGCACGTCTTGGCAAGCCGTTTAAAGGGAAAGGGACAGTGATGCATCCCTTGAACATTAAAGTCACAGACACGCGCCAATTCAAACAAATCGATATCGCTGAATTAGCGCGTTCGCCGGGTTAATTTCATCTTCTGAATACAAGAATTACAAATAATCTCGTTGTTTTTACATTCGAGCGTTGATTTTGTGCGCAGATCAGGCCAAATTAGAGCCTGAAACATTATCCGTTAAAAACAGGAAAATTCCGATGACACAAATTAAAGTTCCCACACTGGGCGAGTCCGTGACTGAAGCCACCGTTGCCAAATGGCTCAAAAAAGAAGGCGATGAAGTCAAAGCAGACGAGCCGATTGTCGAGCTTGAAACAGACAAAGTCACACTCGAAGTCAACGCGCCATCAGGCGGCGTGATTACCAGCATCAGTGTTGGTGAAGGCGAAGAAGTGGAAGTCGGCGCTTTACTCGGCGAAATCGGTGAAGGCAGTGCGGCGAACGATACCAAAGCGGAAAAGAGCGCAAAAGCGCCCGCTAAAGAAGAAGCCAAAAAAGAAGAGCCTGCGGCAAAAGCCGATAGTGGCAAAGATGCTTCAGACGCGCTTTCACCGGCGGTGCGTAAAATGATCAATGATCATGGCCTTGATCCTGCCAAAATTTCAGGCACTGGTAAAGATGGCCGTATTGTAAAAGAAGATGTTCAAAACTTTATGGACAATGAAGGCGGAAACGAGGCTGAAACGCCCGCGCATGAAGTTGTCGAAGCCAAGCCTGCGCAAAATCAGGCGCCCGCCGTTGACAAGAAAGAGCGCGAAGAGCGCGTTCGTATGACACGTTTGCGTCAAAAAATTGCAGAGCGCCTTAAAGAAGCCCAAAACACAGCCGCGATGCTGACAACGTTCAACGAAGTCGATATGACAGCCGTCATGGACATGCGCAACGAATATAAAGAGCGTTTCGAAAAGCGTCACGGCGTGAAGCTTGGTTTCATGTCTTTCTTTGTCAAAGCCGCAGTTCAAGCCCTCAAGGAAATTCCGGCGGTGAACGCTGAAATTCAGGGGGATGAGCTGGTTTACAAAAACTATTACGATATCGGCGTGGCGGTCAGCACACCGCAAGGGCTTGTTGTTCCTGTGGTCAAAGATTGTGAAGATAAATCAATGGCCGAAATCGAAAGCGGCATTATGGATGTTGGCACGCGCGCCCGCGATGGTAAATTGCAGATGAGCGAAATGACAGGCGGCACATTCACCATCACCAATGGTGGCGTGTTCGGCTCGCTTTTATCCACCCCCATTTTGAACGCCCCGCAATCCGGCATTTTGGGGATGCATAAAATTCAACAACGCCCGATGGTGATGCCGGACGGCACGCTTGAAGCGCGCCCGATGATGTATTTAGCGCTTAGCTATGATCACCGCGTGATTGATGGGCGCGAAGCCGTGACATTCTTGGTGAAAATCAAAGAAGCCATCGAAGACCCGCAAAGACTTCTTCTCGAGATTTAGAACGCTTATGCAATATAAAGAATATTTGACGTAACACGATTCAAAGTGTTACGTCTTTTTCTTTTATGAAAGGATTATATTATGGCTGGCTTAACAATTGGACTAACAATCGGATTTGCTGTTGCGGGCGGCATCGCTTTGCCAGCGGCAAATTTTCTAGGCGGTATCGTTAGCGCCTTCTCACGTGGCTGGGTTCCCCATGAAGATGAATCAATGTTGAAATCTGCCTTTAAAGGTGCCGTTGGCGGCGCATTGTTTGGTTTTGTTTCCGGCTTTGCGATTGATACGGCTTTGGATGCGCGGGTTGAAGACACATCGCCACAAGGCGCACAAATTTGTGTTGAAAGCGCCCCTGAAAATACGGCGATCACGGTGATGCCTGACGGCACATGCGTTTACACGCCGCAATAATCGATTACAGAAAGCTCTAAAGAGTATGACCACATTGGTATCATCAATGGCGACATCATCAATGGCGCTGGCGCGTTCGCTATTTTCAAGTTTTGATAACCACTGGGCGGGCGATGATATCGGCATGGATCGTGCGGGCTACAGCGCGCGTGAAAACGAAGCGATTGATATGGTCAAGGCGCAAGCCAGCGCGATGGGCATGGATTCTTATCAAGATTTAGCAGGCAACGCTTATTTCATCTATCGCGGCGCAGACAGCACATTGCCCGTCTTTATGATGGGCTCGCATCTGGATGCCGTGCCGCGCGGCGGGCGCTATGATGGGCCTGCGGGCGTTGTGGCGGGGCTTGCGGCGATTAAGGCTATTCATGATTCAAATGTGCGCCCCGCGCAAGATATCTGCCTTACTGTCTTTCGCAACGAGGAAAGCCCGTGGTTTGGGCAATTTGCGGTCGGCTCGAAGCTCGCTTGCGGGCAACTCAGCGCAGAATTTTTACAGGCCGCCCAAAAAGATGATGGGCGCACGCTTTATGCGCATATGAACGAGGTTGGCCTGAACCCTGCGGCGCTTGAAGCTGCCTTGAACGAAGGACAAATTCTGTTGCCAATAGAACAAATCGGCCAGTTCGTGGAGCTTCATATCGAACAAGGCAGCCAGCTTGAAAAAGCGAATAAAAGCCTCGGCATTGTCAGCGGCATTCGCGGTAATTTGCGCTTTCCCAAGAAAATTGATTTTCACGGCAATGCCGGACACTCGGGCGCTGTCCCGCAAGCGGAGCGGCGCGATGCCGTGCTGGCGGGGGTTGATTTCCTCGCTGAATTTAAGGCGCTTTGTATCGGCGAGCAAGCCAACGGCAACGATCTTGTCTGGTCATGCCCGATTGCGCACACAGGCGCAGGAGCCTCGCCCACAACCATCCCCGATTTTTTCACCATACAGCCCGAAATCAGAAGCCTGTCACCTGAATTGCTTGCGCGTATGAAAACAAAGCTGCTTGAGAGCGCGCAAAATCTGGCCGCCGCGCTTAATGTCCGTATTGATATCAAGCCCGAAACCATCATAACAAGCGCGCCATCGCTTGTGTCCCCGCAGCTTCAAAGCAAGCTTGAGGACACCGCACAGAGCCTTGGCATAGACACAATGCGCATCGCATCAGGGGCGGGGCATGACGCCGCCATTTTGGCGCAGGCGGGCGTAGATGCGGGCATGATGTTCATGCGCCACGGCAATCAGGGCGCGAGCCATCGCCCTGATGAAATCATGACTCAAAAAGAGGGTGATGATGCGTTCTCTTTATCAGGTGATTTTGCCAATGCGATCAATGTTCTCGCACATATGGCCGTTAAAAAAGCCTCACAAAACGAGGGGCAGGCGCACACGAATTTTGTGCAGGGGCTTCTTCAAAAAGGCGCAACGCCGCTCTAATCAAAAATTGATGGGGATTTCACGGTTAAAAGGCCAGCTTCGGTTAGTTGCTTCAGGGCTTTTAAACCATCTTCATCTCGCGCTTTATCGGTATTTTCAATCATTAATTCACGCAAGCCCGCCCCGATAAAATTGACCTGTTCGCGCGATGTCGGTGCTTGCGAGACGTAAATAAGCCCGTCAATCAGTTTGAGGCCATAGCGCGGCGCGTTCATCAAAATTCTGTTGAGCGGCTCCATCGTAAAACTGTATTTGCCTTGCGGGTTTTTAAGCTCATCGCCATCCCACTGCGCCACATAACCAACCGCAGGGTGCGACCGCGCACTAATCCCAAAAATGCGCCCCTCTTTGTCTTGTGCCATCGCTAAAGCAAACTTGCGGCCTTTATGCTGGCTTTTTTTGCGCGCAATAAGGGCGCTGAAAGTCTCTTGGTGCGTGTTATCAAGACTTTCGATTTCAACAGGGCTATCTTCAGGCGGTATGTAATCCGCAGGCGGCACGAAAATAGGCGTTATGGATTGGGCTTGCTTATCAAAATTATAAACGCTTATCCCCGCTTTTTCACAGATACGCATCGACATATTTTCAAATTGGTCACTGCGGCGCATCGCAAAATCTTTGGCGAAGCCGCGACTATCGATAAAAATCGTCTTGATGCCCGCTTCGGCGATATTCTTGGCGCAATTGGGGCAAAACGGGTCGGTGATGCAAAGGCTGGCGCCATTTGTGAAGGGAGCATATAAAATACAGGCGGTTTCGGCATGGATCGTGCCGCTGCTATTGCCGATGCGTTCATTGTTTGGGAAGGCTTTTATAATAGGGTCAGGCCAATAGTTTGTAAACGCATGGCTGTAAGCGTGGCCTGATTGGTCTTCGCCAAATATGGTCGCGGCAATTTTGTTCGATGAATGACGGCTTGTGCCGACAATATCAAGCGCTTTTTGCATCTCGCCGATCACAGCGTCAAATTTTGGTGTTCTGGAATATGGGGACAATTCAGGCTTTTTCCGTTTGTATTCTTGTGAGACTCATAGCTTTGTTTATAAAAGAAACCATACCAATCAGCCAGAGGCAAATCGCCCGTTAGAAACATTGAGAGATAAATTAGCGTTTTCTAATTTTTTCTTGTCGAGCGAGATATCATTATGGTAAAACAATTTTATTTTACGAAATAAAGAGCATGGTGTTGAAATGACCTCTAAGAAGAAAAACAAAAATTTCCCCAAAAGCATGATGGCGCGCCTTGATTGGGCGGAAAAGACATTAACGGCGATTTTAAAAGGCGAAAAGCCGAAAGTCGACCCCTCGCACCCTGACCAAGCGTGGTTTTATGAGCAGATGATCCGTATGCATGCGGATTTTTTTATACCCGAAGTTCCGCGCGCTTACGTCACATTGCCCGGTGAAGGGGCGTTTGAACTAGAGCAAAAGGGTGATACCAAAATTCACCCGCTCGGCTATGAGCAAACAACACGTAAAAGCAATATTGACCTTCATATGCAAAAAGAAGGTGTGATGAATTATAAAATTCTCGGTTCGGATTACGGCTTTCGCGATGTGAAGGTGAAGCCGCTGAAACAAGCAGATTTTGCAGATTCATTTATTCTTGGGCGCGGTGATTTCTTTGCGATGTGGCAGTTTGTCCATTTTTTGCAAGCAAAGCTGTCTAAAGACCATGATGCGGATCTGGGTGCCAAGCCGCTTGTGCTGCAAAATTCGGGCCGTGCTTTTTGGCAGCCTGTGATTGATGGACTTGGCCTTGAAACATACGAAGATGATTTGAAAAAGCGCGCCGGCTTTCAAATCACCTCATTCCCCAATGAAACCGAGGATGTGATTTCACAGTCGCTCGGAAAATGGGCATCGCGCGAGCCTAAAAAATCGCGCAATATTCCTGAGATTCCCGCCGGATCGGTTTTGTTGATGGTGACGGGCAATTCAAAAAAAGTCCATGAATTACAAGATATCATGAACACTCAAAAAACAGGCGTGAAGGTCTATCCGTTCAGCAAGTTTTTCCCTAAGCCTGAAGAAGCAAAAGAGCTGAGCCGCACTTATGCAGGCAATAATTATGAGAAAATGGAAAAAGCATGGGAGCGTCTTGATGAGATGAGCCCTGATGAGATTGAGGCGATGTTGAAAAAACAGCGCATTGACCCTGCAAAGACTTTTTTGTGGTTTGATGATCGCGGCATGGAGACGGTGACTGATTTTTACAGCGCCGGACAATTCGATGAGTGCCGTGAGTTTTTGAACGGCTATAAGCCGGGGCCGGGCGCGGAAATGGCACATGTTTTTAAAAGCATGAGCCTTGAAGATTTTTATGCCCGTATGGAAAAAATCGCGACAGGTATGGAGAAAAAGACCCAAGAGCCTGTTGATCTAGGTTTGACGGATCTTACGACGTATATGGTTTCGCCGATATTGGCTGACTCAAAAGGCAAGCGTCCTTTCTATTCATTTTTTGGCACGACATCGGACGAGCTTGTTTTTGCGCCGCGCCCAGCCTCTGATCTTCACAAATATTCAGAGCATTTTCAGCGCCCTAAAAACATGCCGGATGACCGCACCAAAGCCGAAATTCCGGGCTATATCGAGACGATGAGCGGTATGGCATTGGCGGCAAAAGCGGCGATCCGCACCTTTGGTATGGATGAGAACCAAGTTATTTCAAAAGCGATGAAGGCCGAGTTTCGTGAAAAATCAAAAGGCCAACGCTGGAATGTCGGCACACAATATTCTCTCATGCCAGACAGTACTGGTCATGGCTCCAGCGGTTTGATCCGCCAGCTTAATGGGGGGGTTGTGTTCATGAAGGGGCGCGACGCGGATTACGACATTTTAAGCGAGTCGGATCATGATGTGCCGATTAATGAAAAAGAAGAGATGCACGTCTCTTCCGCGCTGAATAATTTCCAGCGTTTTGCGATTGATGCGGATTGTTTTGTTTTGACACCGGAACAAGGCAAACCTGAAAACAATATGACTCATTGGCAAAAATTATTTGTGTTTTATTCCTTGATTGTCGGTAAACAAATATTTGATCCGGCGGTTTCGAGCAAGCCATTCGCTCTTTTAAATCGTAAGAACGACCAGACGTGGGAGCCGGCGCTTGAGATTTTTGCGCATTTGCACAAGAAAAGTTTAATCGGCGATAAGCCAAACCATTTGTTCCGCATGTTCGACACGATCAAGAAAACATCTGATTATCTCAAGCGCGCTATGACGCGCTATATCCCTGATAATATTCCAATGACGCATTTTCAGGAAATGGGCGCAAAATCGCCGGAAGATTTATTCCGTGTCACTGTATTTTGCTCCGCCAGTTCAACGAACGCGCTGTTGCGCGATCAAGCCCGTCAGCTTGGGTTTCAGCTGGCAGCTTACGGCTTTGCGCTTAAAAATGGTGGCGGCTCTGGCGGCATTCAGCAAGATTTTGATGATATGTTTGATGAAAACGGCTTTATGCGCGGTGATATTCGCCGTGAAGGCTTGATGGTCGAAACCAGCCTTGGTGTGCATGAATTTCGTAAGTTCTGGGAAACCAATTTTGATGAGCCTGCGCCGCGCAACTGGGTTGAAAGCATCCAGTGTGAGCAGACATTCCAATCAGAAGGCTTGTGCGAGTTTAATGACCGCTCGGTTGTTCACCCCAATATTTACCATCGTATGGATGATTTGGCAGATACAGAAGCCTTTATTGTGGATGCGGGCGGTTCAGGGACAGTGCAAGAGATTGCGGGCATTTTGATGTTGCGCGAGGCAGGATTATTGCCGATTGAAAATGTACCGTTGATTATTATCAATACCGAAACAGGTCAGGGGCGCCATAAATCCAGCATTTACGGGCCTTTGATTGACACCATCCCGCAAGCAGATTTTAAGCGGCTGAATATTCATGTCGTGCGTTCTAATAGCGAAGCAATCGAGCTGTGCCGTGAGGCGCGCACAGCGAGGGGTATGGAGCCATTTGATGTGCCTGATTTTGAAGAGATTTTACGCGATAAAATGCCCGCCGATCCTGTGCAGGCCATTCGCGATCAATTCAAACCGGCCTAGATAAAAATAAGTCTTATGTGCTTGTTCGGGCTTCATGATTCCTTTAGATTAAGGAAGAAATGAAACTGAACAACACACAGGAACTCTCATATGTCTGAAACCTCATTCGATGTCATCGTTATCGGCTCCGGCCCCGGCGGTTATGTTTGCGCTATTCGTGCGGCGCAGCTTGGATTTAAGGTGGCGTGCGTTGAAAAGCGCGACACGCTCGGCGGCACATGCCTCAATATCGGCTGTATCCCTTCAAAAGCGCTGCTTCAGGCCTCCGAGAAATATGATGAAGCCAGCAAGCATCTGGGCGCTTTTGGCGTGAATGTCAGCGGCGTGAAGCTGGATTTAAAAACCATGATGAAACATAAAGACGACGTTGTCGGCGCAAACACGCAAGGCATTGAGTTTTTATTCAAGAAAAACAAAGTGACATGGATCAAGGGCGCGGCGACCGTAGAAAAAGCGGGCGAAGTGCAGGTTGGCAAAACAAACTATAAAGCCAAACATATCGTGATCGCGACAGGCTCGGATGTTGTCGGCTTAAAGGGGATCGATATTGACGAAAAACAGATCGTGTCTTCAACAGGCGCGCTGGAGCTTGGCAAAGTGCCAAAATCACTGGTTGTCATCGGCGGCGGCTATATCGGGTTAGAGATGGGCGCTGTTTGGCATCGTTTGGGCGCGGAAGTGACGGTGGTTGAATATCTTGATCGCGTTTTGCCGGGCATGGACGGCGAAATTTCAAAAGAAATGCTCAAAATTTTGAAAAAGCAGGGCATGAAATTTAAACTCAATACCAAAGTCAACGAAGCCAAAGTCGCTAAAGGTGGCGTGAGCTTGAAAATTGAGGGTGCAAAGGGCGGCAACGAAGAAACGCTCAAAGCCGACATCGTACTTGTGTCTGTTGGGCGCAAAGCCTATACGGACAAGCTCGGGCTTGATAAACTCGGCGTGAAAACCGATGATCGTGGCCGCATCGTCACGGACGCGCATTTCAAAACCAATATTGAGGGCGTTTATGCCATTGGCGATGTGATCGCAGGGCCAATGCTGGCGCATAAGGCTGAAGATGAAGGCGTTGTGCTGGCTGAAATTTTAGCAGGGCAATCAGGACATATTGATTACAACATGATCCCCGGCGTGGTTTACACTTTCCCCGAAGCCGCACAAGTCGGCCAAACTGAAGAACAGCTGAAAGAAGAAGGCATACCTTATAATGTTGGAAAATTCCCCTTCATGGCCAATGGCCGCGCGCGCGCGATGAACGCCACCGAAGGCTTTGTCAAAATTTTGGCGCATGAAAAAACCGACAAACTGCTAGGAATGCACATCATCGGCGCCGATGCCGGAACGCTCATTTCCGAAGGTGTCACAGTGATGGAATTTGGCGGCAGCGCCGAAGACATCGCCCGTATCTGCCACGCGCACCCGACATTATCCGAAGTCACCAAAGAAGCTGCATTGAGCGTCGCTAAACGCGCCATTCATATTTAAACAAAGCGCTCAATTAAGCTTACTTTAATCAATTTTACGTAACATTACGTATAGATGGTTAGAGGGACACAATGATAGGACGTATATTAGGTGAGGCACTTGCCGGGGCAGGGCTGAGCGATCACCAGCAAACAATGGTCGGAGCCGGTCAGTTCGTCCGCGATGCGAGCAGAACAAGCCTCAATGAAGCCATCATGAGAAATCTGGATGTTGAAGATCCGCAAGTGCGCGCGTTCCTTGAGAATGCACTGCCTGATGAGCAAGGAATATTAAGAAGTATATTTACGAATATCGCGGGCGCTGGCTTTGGGCAGGCTTTTAGTTTTGTCATGAGCGCCGAAAATATAGCCGGTGGCCACCGTAACGCGATCATGCAGGCTGATGCCAATGGCGTGCCGGGTTTTACGCATACAGAAATTGATATTGGCGGTATAAGCTATGAAGTGTGGGTTGATGCATCACCTGAAGCCATTGGTGATCAAATTGACGTTTACACAAGTCCCGCAACGGCGCTTAATGATAACCACGCAGAACAATTAGAGGCGCATGTGTCCGCGCTGGAAGCGGAAGCGATTGGGGAGGTGCACGATCATCTTGCGGCCGGAAATAGCCCTCAATCCTATATAGATAGCATCGAAAACCTTATGGAACGCATCATCGAAACTGTCATTCAAAGACAGGCCGAGCAGCATTCTTCGCTGGGCGCAGATGCCGAGAATAACAACACTATAGCCCCCACGGAACCGCCGCCGCCCGGCGCGAGTGGCCCGACAGGTTTCGCCTGATTATAAATTATTTTTTTTGTAGCTGGGATGTGCGTCTTTATATATGCGCATTAGTTCCTTGGCATCGATATCGGTGTAGGTCTGGGTGGTGCTGAGGCTGGCATGGCCGAGGAGTTCTTGAATTTCGCGCAAATTGGCGCCGTTTTGAAGCAAGTGCGTTGCAAAGCTATGGCGCAGAGCGTGCGGTGTTGCGGTTTTGTTCAGCCCCATTGAAGCGCGCAAATCACGCATCATTTTTTGCACCACACCTTGATTAAGCGGCCCGCCGCGTACGCCCAAAAATAAAGCCCGCGTCGATGTTTCTGGAAATGGACAAACAGCGCGGTAATCATCAATAAAGCTTGTCACGATATCCAGCACAGGCACTTGGCGTTCTTTTCGTCCTTTACCGATAACGCGTATGAAGCCATCGCGCGGTAAATCTTTGATTGTGAGCGAGAGCGCCTCATTAATCCGCAGGCCACAGCCATATAAAATAGAAATAAGCGCGCGATCGCGACAGGCGACCCAACTATCGCATTCCAAATTCAAAACCATGGAGAGCGCCTGATTTTCTGTAAGCGGCTTAGGCAATTTATGCGGTAATTTGGGACTGCGCACCACGGCGATTGCAGGATTATGCATGATCCCTTGTTTATCCAGCCAGTTGAGCAGATTTTTGACCCCTGAAAGATTGCGCGCCCGGCTTGCCGCAGCAGCGCCGCTCATGCTGCGCTGGGAAAGCCATGCGCGAAAGTCACGAATAGAGGCTTCGGATAAATCATCCAGACAAATTTCGGTTTCAAGATGATTTGCCAAAAAATCAACAAATTGCGACACGTCGCCGATATAAGCGCGCAGTGTGTGCTGAGACAGGTTTTTTTCAAATTCTAAAAAGTCACGCCAATCGGCAAGGCATTTTTGAAAATCCCCCGCGCATTGCTGGAATGTGAGCGCTTTGAAATCATGCATTAAGAGGCCGTGGAAATATCAAGCCATCTGCGGAAGGCGCGCTCAGTAACTTGGGCGAAGAATGACAGCATTTCGGTGGCTTGGCCGTCTTGGAATAAATGCGGATCACGGCTGCCAAGCGCGATCATGACAGGTGGCATTTGTGATGATATATCCAGCTTTGCAAACGCTTGTGAACGCACAAGCCCCGCCCCGCCGCCAAAAATCTCGGCAACGCCGGCGATATCAGCTTCCAGCATAATTTTTTGGTTTTTCATGAGCAGCGCCACCGTGCCGGGCGGCACGATATGCACGCCTGATAAATTGATATGCGGAATGACGCCGTCTTCGGCTTCAACAACAATGGTGATGATATCAACATTCAAAAGACTGGAGCTGTCCATAACGATGGTGTGAATAAAATCTTCGAAATTGCGCGAATCTAAAATAGACAAAATGGCGCATTGTATCCGGCTTAGATTTTGCATGTTGGCGCGGCTTGTTTCGACAATTTCGCGCGCTTCTTCAATGATCCCATCGCGATCTTCGCGCAAGCGTTCAACCATAAATTTTTGAAAATCAGCCACGCCGCGCTCTTTATATTGACGGGGCGGCAGAAGAAGATCACAAATTTCGGGATTCTCTTGTAAAAAATCAGGATTTTTACGAAGCCAGCCGATGATGTCGGCCTCACGAATATTGTGTGTCGTTTTATCCGTTTGATTTTGTGATGTGTCTTTATCTTTGGTCATCTGAACAGTCATAATGAATGGGAACCTTTCGCAGCGTAAAAAACGAAAATACCCTTTATTATACCGCAGATGACAAAAAGATCACCTGTTTAATTGCGCCTTATTTGCAATCTAATGTTGGCCTAATGTTGGCCTAATGTTGGCGCGTTTTTGGCGGCAACAGTGGCCAGGGCGGCATCGTAATCTTGTAGTAATTTCTGATATTCAGGGGCGTCGGGGTTGTAGCGCTGGATTTGTTTTCCACTGGGGGCGGTTAAAATGTGAATGCCTGACATATGTCCGTATATGCCGGCGCTTGGGCAAGATATATACTCGTATCGATATCCCTGTTTGACCAAAATATCTCTGACATCAGCTTCTGGCGAGAAGGCAGATCGTGGGTCTAAAAATTCATTCAAGGCTTTACCGGCAGTCGCAAAAAAATCTCTTAGGCTCATGATCTCATTTCCTTTTTCAATGGGGATGGTTGTGGGGGTGGTTGTGTTGGCTATTCTCAGTGGCGTTGATGCCAGAGGTGTCGACACCATAGTGAAGACCGAAATAAACACTGATATTGATGATAAAAATAACAGTCGCAATTTTCAAAAGTTTTGAGGCTTTTTGCTTTTTTGGCGCGCATGGTTCATGTGCGCACAGCGCATCTTTGCGGCAATCCACGCGCAGGCTATAAATTTGAAGCCCCCATGCCAGCGACAATAAAACAAACGAAAATGTAATCAGAGGGATTTCATAATCATGCATCATATCATGAAAGCTGAGGACGCTTGCGGGGATGAACGAGCTTGCGCCGACACCGGCGGCAAGGCTTGAAATAACGGCAAGCATCGGCAAGACGCAGCAAAATACATGCGTAATTTCCGATAAAATAACAAAACGTCCCAAGACTTTCTGCATTAATATGTTACCCGTTGTTTGATTTGTATTTCGGGGGCGTGAGTTTCAAACGCACCAGAATTCAAGCTTTGTAACCTTTTTCGCCGCTCTCGCGCAATCTTTTTCTTTGTCTCAAGCCACAGATATTCAGCGATTTTTTACAGAATTTTCTGGCCTGATGCTGCCCAGTCCGCAACAAATGCCGCAAGGCCTTTGTCAGTGAGGGGGTGATTGTATAATTTATAAATCACATCTGGCGGGCATGTCACAACATGGGCGCCAAGGCGCGCGCTTTCTACAATATGCATCGGGTGACGGATCGAGGCGACCAGAACTTCTGTGTCCCATTGCGGATAATTTTCATAGATCGTGCAGATATCTTCGATCAAATCCATGCCATCAGATGATAGATCGTCCAGACGCCCCACGAACGGCGAAATAAACGACGCGCCGGCCTTGGCGGCCAAAATAGCTTGTGATGCGCTGAAGCATAAGGTGACATTGACGGCAATATCATCATCCGACAATTCCTTACAAACCCGAAGGCCTGCTGGCGTCAGCGGCACTTTAACCGCAACATTGTCTGCAATATCAGCCAGCTTGCGGCCTTCTTTGATCATGGTGTCATAATCAGTGGCGGCCACTTCGGCGCTGACAGGGCCGTCAACAACTTTGCAGATCTCTTTAATCAGCGGAAGGAAATCCTTGCCGGCTTTTTTGACCAGTGAGGGGTTGGTCGTCACACCGTCTAGTAAGCCGGTATCAGCCAGTTTTTTGATATCTTCAAGGTCCGCTGTATCAACAAAAAATTTCATCTCTCACTCCTGCATAAAACAAATTATATCCGCCCCTCATCACTTATAAATGAGGGATAGGGGGACAATAGCCTGTCTTTTACCAAAGTGCCAGATTGTTTTATTATTTTAGGTAAGGATGCGCGGCGATATAAGAAGCGGTGGCTTCGCAAGATTTGGCGCGGGCTGGCTCTGTTTCAAGTAAGCCGCGCAAATTCGCGGCACTTTCCAAAAGCTGCTCTGCGCGCACGCCATAATCATCGCCCGGCCTATTATATATCTGGCGCAGCGGCACTTTCAGCTCATTGCCGTGCCGATCAGGCAAAATTTGATATTGAAAACGCTCACCGCTTTCCTCGTCGCGGCTTAAATACGCGGCGGCTTGCCCGCATTGATACATGTGAGCGCAAAAAGCATCGACATGCTGTTTGTTAAAATCAATATTCGCCGAGTCGCTGTCACAATTGCGCGCTTGCACCGCCATCATGCGTAAGGCTATACGCAGAGCGTCATATGACTGCCCCTTATCGCCTTGGCCTTCGCTATCAAAGCCGATACGAAGCCATTCCGCCATGTCTTCCAAGCTTTCAGCCAAGCCTTCATTTGAATGCGGCGCGTGCTTTTCGCCTGATAGCGGCGCGATGGCGGCGGCTAAATCCTGCCGCGAAACCGTTACTGTGCTTGAGCGACCAAAAATTTTTGATAAAAATCCCATATTGACATCCCTGTTCTCTTGTTTTTTTTATTGGTTAATTGTGGCGATTATCTTTTTCTTTGCAAGATGAAATCTGTAATAATACAGCCATAATGACCCAAGACAGTTTTTTACAGCCCCCCGCCAAAGAGGACACCACAGCACAGCGCACGCGCCATGTTTTGGTGCCGCTGCCTGTTGATAAGGCTTACAGCTATCTTGTGCCCGATAACATGCACTTAAGCGCGGGGATGTATGTCAGTGTTCCCTTAGGCAGCCGTGAATTGCCGGGGATCGTGTGGGATGCGCCGCTTGAGGAGAGTGACAAAATCAACACCGCGCGCATGAAAGAAATTTTAGCGCCTTACGACATCACGCCGCTGCCTAAAGTGCATCGGGATTTCATCACAAAGGTCGCGCAGTATAATATGGCGCCGCTCGGCTTTGTCATGAAAATGACCATGAGCGCGCCCGCTGCCCTCAAACCGCCCAAGCCCGTGACGGCTTATAAAATATCGGAAAATGTTCGCGAAGCGTTTCAGACCAATGAGGACAAAGCTAAATTATTACGTAATTTATCGCCGCAGCGGCAAAATATTCTGGATGTTATGAAGGATGGATTTTCGCGCCGTGCGGCTGAAATTTCTGAATTGGCGGGCTGTACCTCGTCGGTTGTCAAAGGCTTGGTCAAAATAGGGCTTTTGGAAACGGTGTCTTTATATAGCGCCGCGCCCTGCCGCAATCCTGATCCAAAGCGTTCTTCTGTGACATTATCCGAAGCACAGCGCGGCGTGGCCGACAAGCTTCGCGCCGATGTTGAGGCCAAAGCTTTTAAAACCACGCTGCTGGATGGTGTTACAGGCGCGGGCAAAACCGAAGTCTATTTTGAAGCCATCGCTGCTGCGCTGGAGCAAGACAAGCAGATTTTATTATTACTGCCTGAAATCGCCCTTTCAAACGCGTTTTTGGATCGTTTTCGCCAGCGTTTTGGTTGCGCGCCCGCGCTTTGGCACTCACAACTTTCGCCCGGTCAACGCAAAACCACATGGCGCGGGGTGGCGGACGGGCAAACCAAAGTGGTGGTCGGCGCGCGCTCGGCGCTGTTTTTGCCCTATCGTGATTTGGGGCTTATTATCGTCGATGAAGAACATGACCCTGCCTATAAACAAGAAGACGGCGTGATTTATCATGCCCGCGATATGGCGGTTCTGCGCGCTCATATGGGCGGCTTCCCGCTGGTGCTGGTGTCAGCAACGCCCTCGCTTGAAACGATGGCCAATTGCTGGCAGGAAAAATATGACCATGTCCATTTGCCCGATCGCCACGCGGGGGCGCGGATGCCTGATATGCATATTATTGACATGCGCGTGGACAAGCCCGAGCGGCAACATTTTATATCCCCATCACTCGTTACGGCTCTTGAGGAAAATTTAGAAAAGAACGAGCAGAGCCTTTTATTTTTGAACCGCCGCGGCTATGCGCCGCTGACGATCTGCCGCACCTGCGGGCATCGCATGGCCTGCCCGCGCTGCACAGCGTGGCTTGTTGAGCATAAAAAATCCGAACGCCTTTTATGCCACCATTGCGGCTATTTCTGCCGCACGCCGAAAAAATGCATTGCCTGTGAAGATGAAGACAGCTTCGCCGCCTGTGGGCCGGGGGTGGAACGCATTTACGAGGAGGTGAACGCTTTGTTCCCCGATGCGCGCACCGTTATTTTGGCGAGTGATACAAACGATGCGCCGCAAATGCTCAAAGAAACATTGCGCGATATTCGCGATCATAAATATGACATTATTATCGGCACACAAATTATCGCCAAAGGCCATCATTTCCCTAAACTAACACTGGTCGGGGTGGTGGACGCCGATATCGGCATGCGCGGCGGGGATTTGCGCGCTGCAGAGCGCACCTATCAGCTTTTGCACCAAGTGGCGGGGCGGGCAGGGCGCGAGGATTTGCAAGGTCATGTTTATCTGCAAACCTTCTTCCCTGACCATAAAGTAATGCAAGCCCTTGCCAACCACGAGCGCGATGAATTTTTGGATATCGAAGCCGATGAGCGCGAAGAAACCGACATGCCGCCCTTTAGCCGCTTGGCGGGCATTATTGTGGCGGGCAAAGACGAAGCTATGGTGATTGAAACCTCAAAACAGCTTGGTCGCGCCGCGCCGATGGCTGAAGGGGTAATGGCGCTAGGGCCTGCGGACGCGCCATTTTACCGCCTACGCGGCAATTATCGCCGCCGCTTATTGTTAAAGGCGGATAAAAAGGTCAATATTCAAAAGCTGATTGAAAACTGGCTCGCGCAGGTCAAAATTCCCTCAGCCATTCGCGTTTATATTGATATTGACCCGCAAAACTTTTTTTAAGGCATGAGCATATGACCAAAGCCCTTCCGCAAAATATAACGTCCTACGATCTGTTAAAGGCGTTTGCTGTGATTATCATGGTGATTGACCATACGGGGTTTTACTTTTTCCCGTCTGAGGAATGGTGGCGCGCGGTCGGGCGAATCGGGTTTCCGATCTGGTTCTTTTTGATCGGCTATGCGCAAGGGCGCGATTTACCGCTAAAATTATGGGCGGGAATCGGAATATTGATTTTGTCCGATATTGTCTTCGGGCTCAGTATTGTGCCACTCAGCGCGCTGGTGACGATTGCCCTTATCCGCATATCAATCGGCGTTATCATGGAAAATTGTAGCCGTAATAAACAAGCCTTATGGCCGTTTTCGGCGATTTTGTTCTTTTTGGTTTTGCCGTCTTTTTATGTCGCCGAATATGGCACGCAGGCCATGATTATGGGCGTGTTTGGTTGGCTTGTGCGCAACGGGCGCAAAAACGATTTCACCAAATCCGACATTCAAAATTATATGCTGTTTGCCGCTTTCAGTTTTATCATCTTTCAACAATTACAATTCCAGTTTTCAACGCCTTGGCTGTTTGTGATGGGGCTGGGGACAATGGCGGTTTTGGTCGTGCTTTATCGTTTCGGAGCGCGCGAGTTCCCCAAAGCAACCGCCAAGACGCCTTGCATAGTGCGCGCACCAATTCAGCTTATGGGGCGCAGAACGCTTGAAATTTATGTCTTTCACTTGGTTTTATTCAAGGCGCTCGGCCTTTGGACAGACCCAGACCGTTTTTCATTGTTTGAGTGGCAGTGGATTTACCAGACCGGCTGATTTATCTGTAAATCATGTGTTTGGCGGTTTTTTTGTTTAAAAAGTGAATTTTCAGGCCGATCATACTTGCACAGAGCCATATCCTATGCTAATTCAACGACAACATTCATTTATGTTTATAAAAAGAGCAAAATTGTGTCGAAAACATTGTCTGAAAGCAATCAAGTTGCGAGACGTTACGCTTCTGCCCTTCTCGATTTGGCAGAAGACGCAAAATCCGTTGGTAAAGTCGAAAAAGATATGGCGGATTTATCCGCGATGTTGAACGCTTCGGAGGATCTGCGCAAACTTGTTACCAACCCGCTTATGAGCCGGGAAAATCATATTAAAGGCATCACGGCCATCGCCGAAAAAGCCAAATTCAATAAATTAACGATCAATTTCTTGTCAACATTGGCGTCAAATCGTCGTTTGACAGTGTTGCCGCAGATGATTGTGGCCGTCGAGAAAATGTTGCGCGCGCGTCGCGGTGAGATTGAGGCTTATGTGCAAAGCGCTGTCGCGCTGAGCGCTGCACAAACAAAAGCTTTGAAAAAGCAATTGTCTGATTCAGTCGGCTCTGACGTGAATTTGAATGTTGAAGTGAATAAAGAAATTCTAGGCGGCCTGATTATTACAGTCGGCTCGCAAATGATTGACGATTCCGTCCGCCGTAAGCTGGAGCGTTTGCAACGCTCTATGTCTTCCGGAAGTGCGGGCGCAAATGAAAACTCAAATGAAAATCAAGTAAAACTGGAAGAGGTAGGATAATGGAAATCCGTGCAGCAGAAATATCTGAGATTTTGAAAAAACAAATTGCGGACTTCGGTGCGCAGGCAGACGTTGCCGAAATCGGACAGGTTTTGTCCGTCGGTGATGGTGTTGCCCGCGTTTATGGCCTCGATCAAGTTCGCGCTGGTGAAATGGTTGAATTCCCCGGCGGCATTAAAGGCATGGCCTTGAACCTTGAGGTTGATAATGTCGGTATCGTGATTTTCGGTGATGACCGCGACATTAAAGAAGGCGACATTGTGCGCCGTACGGGTGAGATTGTTCAGGTTCCCGTTGGTAAAGAGCTGCTGGGCCGCGTTGTTGATGCGCTCGGTAACCCGATTGACGGCAAAGGGCCTTTGAAAGCCAAAAAAATGCGCCGTATCGAAGTCAAAGCGCCGGGCGTTATTCCGCGCAAATCCGTGCATGAGCCGATGCAATCAGGCCTGAAGGCGATTGACGCGCTTGTGCCTGTTGGTCGTGGTCAGCGTGAATTGATTATTGGTGACCGCCAGACAGGCAAGACAGCTGTTGCGATTGACACCATTATCAACCAGAAAAACTTTAACGGCAGCAAAGACGAAAAAGAGCATCTTTATTGTATCTATGTTGCGATTGGCCAAAAGCGCTCAACGGTTGCCCAGCTTGTCAAAGAGCTCGAAGATCAAGGCGCGATGGAATATTCCGTTGTGGTTGCTGCGACAGCTTCTGATCCTGCACCGATGCAGTTCTTAGCGCCATATTGTGGTTGTACGATCGGCGAATATTTCCGCGATAACGGCCTTCATGGCTTGGTTATTTATGATGATTTGTCCAAGCAAGCCGTTGCTTACCGCCAGATGTCGCTTCTTTTGCGTCGTCCGCCGGGCCGCGAAGCGTATCCTGGTGATGTTTTTTACATCCACTCACGTTTGCTTGAGCGTTCAGCCAAAATGAATGATTCCGAGGGCGCTGGTTCACTGACAGCCTTGCCGATTGTTGAAACACAGGCTGGTGACGTGTCCGCTTATATTCCAACGAACGTGATCTCGATTACGGATGGTCAGATTTTCCTTGAAACAGATTTGTTCTTTAAAGGCATCCGTCCGGCAATTAACGTTGGTCTGTCTGTTTCCCGTGTTGGCTCTGCGGCGCAAATCAAGGCGATGAAACAAGTGTCAGGCTCAATTAAGCTTGAGCTTGCGCAATATCGTGAAATGGAAGCGTTTTCTCAGTTTGCCTCCGATCTTGATGCTTCAACACAGCAACTTTTGGCGCGCGGCGCGCGTTTGACACAGCTATTGAAGCAAAAGCAATATCGCCCCATGCCTGTTGAAGAGCAGGTTTTGTCGATTTATGCCGGTACCAAAGGCTATCTTGATAAAGTAGCCGTTGATATGGTGAACACATATGAAGATGCCATGCTTGCCGATGCGCGGACAAATGCCAAAAAGATTTTGGACACAATCCGCACAGAGAAAAAGCTGGACGACAAGCTTGAATCATCAATCAAAGATTATTTGCAAAACTTTACGGACGGCTTCTTGGCCGCCAGTCAAAAGGCTGCATAAAGCTTCATGAGCGCCGGCAACGGCATTGTTCAAAATGGTAAAGGTAGAAAAACGCTATGCCGAGTTTGAAAGATTTTAGAGACCGTATATCATCGGTGAAGTCGACGAAAAAGATTACGTCGGCGATGAAGATGGTCGCGGCCTCTAAACTGAAAAAAGCGCAAGACCAAGCCGAGGCCAGCCAGCCTTACGCCACCACAATGGCGGCGATGTTAAGCCGCGTTGCCGCGGGAGTGGTTATTAACGCTTCAAGCCCGAAGCTGTTGATCGGCTCAGGCAAGGACGATGTCCATTTGCTGGTGGTCATCACAGCCGACCGCGGCCTTTGCGGCGGGTTTAACGCCAATCTTTCGCGCACAGCGCGCAACGAAATTGGCCGTTTGCAAGGTGAAGGCAAAACCGTCAAGCTTTTGATGGTGGGTCGTAAAGGTTACGATATTTTGAAGCGTGATTTTGCCGATAAAATTGAAAAAACATTCACAAATCTTGGCGGCAAAAAGCGCATTCAATTTGCGGATGCGGATCAAGTGACACACAAAGTGTTGTCAATGTTTGAAAATGATGAATTTGATGTTTGCACATTGATTTATAACGAGTTCAAATCCGTACTCACCCAAACACCATGCAAGCAACAGCTCATTCCGTTTAAATTGCCCACTGTTCAGGACAATGCCGAAGCCACAGACGCGGCGGCTGAAACGCCCATGACAGCGCCTTATCGTTTTGAGCCGAATGAAGAAGAAATTCTGGCGCAATTATTGCCTAAAAACCTAGGCGTTCAAGTGTTCCGCGCGCTTCTTGATAGTGCGGCGGGCGAGCAGGCGGCACGGATGCAGGCGATGGACAACGCAACGAGAAATGCGGGCGAACGTATTAACGACCTCACGCTAGAATATAATAGGGCGCGTCAGGCTTCTATTACCAGAGAATTGATCGAGATCATTTCCGGTGCGGAGGCCGTATAAGAAACAATAAACGCTGTCCCGCATAAAAATAAAAACAGGGAGAGAAGTATGAGACAGGGAAAAGAATTAGGGACTTTGGACGGGCTTTTGCATCAATTTTGGACAGCCGTTATGGACATTCCACAAGATGCAGCGCAAGACGAAGTGAACGAGATTTTAATGGATACAGCAGATGCCATTTTTTTGGAATTTGACGCCGCATCCAAAGGACAAACATCGATTGAGGCAACTGAGCGTCTTGGTCAAAAAATAGAAGAGGTCAGGGCGTGCCTGAAAAGTCATAATGTTGAGATGGGAACATTCCCGCAACAGACATCGACAGGAAAATGGACGTTCAGACATTTGATACAAAAGAGATTTGATCTCTAAAGTGAATTAAATACGTAACACGGATAACGAAAAAAAGAGGAACCAGACATGGCAAAGGCGAAAAAAGAACTCGGTACAGGGACAGTATCCCAGATTTTGGGCGCTGTTGTTGACGTTCATTTCGAAGACGGAAACGTGCCCGCAATTTTGAACGCATTGGAAGCGGAAAATGAAGGCAAAACACTGATTCTTGAAGTGGCGCAGCACCTTGGTGAGCATACTGTGCGCTGTATCGCAATGGACACAACCGACGGCATGGTTCGCGGTTCAGCGGTTAGCGATACGGGTTCAGCGATCATGGTTCCTGTTGGCCCTGAAACACTTGGCCGTATTTTTGATGTTATTGGCGCGCCGATTGATGAAGGCAAGCCTGTTAAAACAAAAACCAAATACCCCATCCACCGCCCTGCGCCTGAGTTCACAGAACAATCGACTGATACAGAGCAGCTTGTGACAGGCATTAAAGTGGTTGATTTGCTTTGCCCCTATTCAAAAGGTGGTAAAATTGGTCTGTTCGGTGGTGCCGGTGTTGGCAAGACCGTTACAATTATGGAACTGATTAACAACATCGCCAAAGGTCACGGCGGCGTGTCTGTGTTTGCCGGTGTTGGTGAGCGTACGCGTGAAGGAAATGATTTATATCACGAGATGATCGAATCTGGTGTTTTGGTTCCTGGCGATCATGAAAAGTCAAAAGTGGCGCTTTGTTATGGCCAGATGAATGAACCACCAGGCGCGCGTGCGCGTGTTGGTTTGACAGGTTTGACCATGGCGGAATATTTCCGTGATGAAGAAGGTCAGGATGTTTTGTTCTTTATGGATAACGTGTTCCGCTTTACCCAAGCCGGCGCCGAAGTGTCTGCGCTTTTGGGTCGTATCCCTTCTGCTGTGGGTTACCAGCCAACTCTTTCAACAGATATGGGCGCATTGCAAGAGCGCATTACATCAACCAATAAAGGCTCGATTACATCCGTTCAGGCCGTCTACGTTCCTGCCGATGATTTGACCGATCCCGCGCCCGCGACAACATTTGCGCACTTGGATGCAACAACGGTTCTCTCACGTCAGATTTCTGAGCTGGGTATTTACCCTGCGGTTGATCCGCTTGACTCAACTTCCCGTATTCTTGACCCGCGCGTTGTGGGTGATGAGCATTATAAATGTGCGGCCGATGTTCAAAAAACGCTTCAAACATATAAAGCGCTTCAAGACATTATTGCGATTTTGGGTATGGATGAATTGTCTGAAGAAGATAAATTGGTCGTTGCGCGCGCACGTAAGATCCAAAAATTCCTCTCACAGCCATTCCACGTTGCCGAAGTCTTTACAGGCTCACCGGGCGTGTTTGTTGATCTGGCCGATACAATCAAAGGCTTCCGCGCCATTGTAGACGGCAAGTATGATCACTTGCCTGAATCAGCGTTCTACATGGTTGGCACAATCGAAGAAGCCGAACAAAAAGCAAAGAAAATGGCAGCAGCGGCGGCATAATCATGAAAAGTGATCGTGATATCGAAAAAGAATATTCAGTGTCCGAGTTTGTTGCCAAGCTCCGCCGTTTGGCAGACGATCTTGAAAAGGGCGAGAATTTTGAAATACAAGTCGCGGGCGAGCGCATTTATGTTCCCGACCGCGCCGTTTTTAACATCGAGCATGAACGCGAAGATAGCGAAGAAGAGCTGGAATTTCAGTTGAAGTGGACAACCAAATGAGTACGAAACGCTGGACAGTAACAGTAAAAGAAGGCTTGAATACACGCGATCTTCATTCTCTTTTTTCAGGCCTTGCCAGTGTACATTTGGAGCAGAGAGATTGGTTTCCCCTCGGAAGCCATGGCTACGTTGAAAATCATGTCGTGATCGGCCCTGCTGATTTAGACAAAAGAGACACACCGGAAGATGTCATCGCCGTTTTTGAAAATAATCCCATTCACTTAGGACGCTAGAATATGAGCCCGTCAGAAAAACAAACATTTCATTTTGAACTTGTCTCTCCTGAAGAAAAACTACTTTCAGAGCCTGCATTCATGGTTGTTGTGCCAGGGGAAGAAGGCGAGTTTGGCGTGCTTGCCAATCACAGCGCCCTTGTTTCAAGTGTGCGCGCGGGCGTGATTGAAATTCATGGCGTCAATGATAATGATGATGTGCGCCGTGTTTTTGTTGCGGGCGGCTTTGCTGATGTATCAGCCGATCGCTGTGTCGTTTTGGCCGAATATGCCGTGAATGTCAGCGATTTAACGCAAGATCATATTCAATCTGAGCTTAATAATCTAAACGAAGATCTCGATATGGCCGAAAATGATAGCGATAAAAAGCGCGTCGAATCCAAAATTATCATCGCCACAGCCAAAATGACGGCCGTGACAGGAGAATATTAAGTCAAACATTGATTTTTTATCTTCTGCGCGTATTACGGAGATCCCATCGCGGGGCCATCGCTTTGCATTTCTGGTGCAACATCTTCCATTGTCGTTTGTGGCATTACGCTTTGTGCGGCGGCGCCCATACCGACAGCTTCGAACTCAGCTGCAGTTGCGGCCTCAACTTCTACAGAATCTCGATGCCCATGCTCTGTTTTCATTTCCATGACAGGTAACTCTCCACCATTGGCGGCAGCTAATTCCAAATAAGCTTGCGCATTTTCAGGGCTGACGCCAAAATTTGCTAAGGCTTCTGCGGTTGCTGGCGCGCGCGCCTAGTTTGGGTTTAATGCCAACGTCATACGGTGGCCTTCTTCGCCGCCGAACAAAGGGCCCAAATCAACAGCAATGCCGGGAAGGGGCGGCGTGTCTTGCGTCGCGGGGTCAACCATGCGGTCGGGCGATAAAATATCGGGGTCGATCTTTCCGATGGCAACAACATCGAGCGCGATGGTCTGGTCTGAATTCGGTAGATCAACGTGCAGCTGTCCACCTTCGGTAATTGTGTCGGCCTGCAGTCGCATAGCCATACTCATCGCAACACTCATCTGCGTGCTATCAAATTGATCCCATAAATCTTCTTGATTTGCGCCTGATGCTTCGTTGAATAAATCCTGTCCCATCAATTCCACCCTTTATTTTGTTTCTAACCCGATAATAAGGGACATATATTAATTTTATGTAAACTAATAAATATCAGTTACGTTGACTATTCTTTAAGCACCCTGTGGGACAATAAGATTAGAGAAAGAAGGATTGTGAATGGCGCGCGATATTGTGCAATGTGTATTTTTAAGATTGTCCCACGGGGCAAGGCACAGCCGTATCACGGCTGAACTTGATGAAATGATTGGTATGTCGGGAACGATTAGTCTGGAAACCGATATCCGCGATGCATCGGTTTATTATTTCACGCTTCCCAAAGACACCGCCCAAACAGAAGCAACACGTATTATCAGCACGCTCGCCATTCAGCCTCATATTGACGAAGCATGGCATGGCACGATAACAACCAAAAAAGACGCTAATTTTGTGCCGCAACCTGAATAAGATCGTCAAACATTGCCGAGCTTCTGTCTAATGAAACGCCATCAACGCTTTCAACAAAGCGTATTCCTAAAATCGAATTGGTTAAAAATACGCCGTCCGCGCGCATCAGGCGCGCGCGCGAGATGCTATCTTCTGTGGCCTGATATTTTTCAATCACGCCCATCCGCGTAATCCCGTTCAGCGCGCCATCATGAAGAGGAGGGGTAATCAACTGGTCACCTTCACGAATAAACAAATTACTGGTGGTCGCGCAGACAATATTACCATCCGTATTGGTAATCAGGGCGTCATATGCGCCCGCCGCAAGCGCCATTTGCTTGCCGTAATAAGAGCGCGTGTAATCAAAGCGCTTACAATTTTCAAAGCGGCAGTTTGGAATGCGCGGATATTCATCAACGATAATTGTTTTCACAGGCGCGTTCATAGCAGGCACATCTGTGGCAATCGCCATCATCATAATAAAAGGGTTCACAGGCTTGCTCAGCATTTCGGGCGTGATGCCAGCGGTAATTTGTGTGCGAATACGCGCTTTTCCTTGGGTGATGCCATTATCTTTTAAAAGCCGCGTGGCGGTCTCTACAAACTCATCCAGCGCCCATTCGTAATCATGCAGCAAAACAGTTTTGCAATCGCGGATCAAACGCTCAAAATGCGGGCGCGCATTAATGGGCGCGCCCTTATCACCAAGCATCGTATCAAAAACGCCAAGGCCGCGCAGATAGCCTTCGTCATTATGCGGGATGACAGCGCCGCCCTCGATATACTCACCATTGAACCAAATAACCGGATTTTTTTGATCATTTACGCTCATTTTCTTTATCCCTGTTTGCGGGTGGTTTGGGTGTGATGCCAATTCATCGCATCCATCACAAAATTACGCATAATATCAAGCCCGTAAGGGGTCAGAATAGATTCAGGATGAAACTGAACGCTTGAAAGCGGCGATGAAATATGGCGCAGCGCCATAATGATATCGTCTTGTTCTGTGCGCGCCGTAATTTCAAGCGGGCTATTTGCCGCAAGCTCGGTTATCAGCGAATGATAGCGCCCCACTTCAAGAGGGTTGGGCAGGCCTTTAAACAGGCCTTCGGCATTATGCTCGACCATGCTGGCGCGCCCATGCACAGGCTGCGGCGCGCGAATGGTGCGTCCGCCAAAAATTTCGCCAATGCATTGATGGCCAAGACAAACCCCAAGGATCGGAATGCGCTCATGAAAATGACGGATCAGATCCATACAAATTCCCGATTGGGCGGGCGTGCAAGGGCCGGGTGATAGAACGATACCTGTTGGCGCTAATGATGATATGTCATCCAGCGTAATCGCATCATGGCGCACAACGCGGCGCTCAACACCCAGTCGCCCGATATAACGCGCGAGGTTGTGAACAAATGAATCGTAATTATCAATCAGTAAAATCATGTCTTGTGCGCTTTTGTTTGTTTGCGCTTGGTTGTTTGAACTTCAAAGCTTTCAAAAATAGCCGCTGCTTTGGCCATTGTTTCTTCATATTCCTGCGCAGGGTTAGAAGCGGCTGTTATGCCGCCGCCAACGTTAAAATGCAGCATCGAGCCTTCATAAATCAAGGTGCGGATGGCAATGTTGGTGTCCATTGTACCGTTAAAGCTGACATAACCGATCGCGCCGCAATAGGGCCCGCGGCGATGGGTTTCGATGTTTTCGATAATTTCCATCGCCCGCACTTTGGGCGCGCCCGTAATCGAGCCGCCGGGAAAAGCTTTTTGCAAAAGTGTCAGCGCGGTTTGGTCGGCGCGCAAACGCCCTGTGATGGTAGACACCAGATGATGCACTTTTGAAAATGTCTCAAGCGCGCAAAGTTGCGGCACAGTCACCGAATGATCCTCGCAACTACGCGAGATGTCATTACGAAGTAAATCAACGATCATGATATTTTCAGCGCGCTCTTTTTCGCTTTCGCATAATGCGCGGCGGTTTTGCAGATCAATATCGGGGTTGTTGTCGCGTGCAATTGTCCCTTTGATCGGGCGGGTCTCGACTTCAGCATTTTCAAGCTGTAAAAAACGCTCTGGCGAGCAGGAGGCGATCTTGATATCGCCGATATTCATATACGCCCCAAAAGGCGCGGCGTTAACTGCCCGAAGGTGGCAATAATGCGCATAGGGGTCAAACGAAACGCCCGCTTTTGCAGTGAAGCGCTGGGACAGATTGGCCTGAAAAATATCACCGGCCTCGATATAATTGATAATGTTTTTAACATCATTTTCGTAAGAGGCACGATCATGGGTGGAGCGCCATTCAATCGGTGTGTCGATTTCAAAAGCAGGCGCGGGCGCGGCGTTTATCATATGCATAACATTTTGATATTTTTGTAAAGCATCGTCATGCGTGTAGGCGTAAATGCAATATTCGCCCTGATCTTTTAAATGATCAAAGCGGCAAAACTGGTTGTAAATGCCAATCGCCATGTCGGGCACATTTTCGTTATCGGCGGCGCTTGCCGGTAAAATCTCGATTTGTCGTGCCAGATCATAGCCAAAATAACCTGCCGCACCGCCCCAAAACCCCTCGGTGTTTGTGTGTTGCTGGTAAAGGCGCGCGTAATTTTGCAAGCGCTTTTCAACTTCCTCAAAGGGACATCCATGGATGATTTGTTGTCGTTCACTGTCTGTAATTGTGATTTTGCCATTTTTACTTTCAATCATCTCGATTGGTAAAAAAGCGATAAAGCTATAGTTTGAGTCGCGATGCGCGCGCTCTGCGCTGTCCAAAAAAAGGCTGTAAGCCATCGCGCTGAACGGCGTGAATAAACGTTCAATCGGCATATCAGGCAATGGAAATCGAAATAACTTCATTCAAAACTCTTACGGCTCTGGCTTGTTTGAGGCAAGAAAAAATTACGGATATGCTCAATCGTGTCTTTTAAGCCCAAACGCTGTATTTCAACATCTTGCGGAAAAGCGCTGCAAAGGCGCGTGGGCATGGCGTTATCCAGCATAATGAAAACACCGCGATCCTGAGCGCTGCGGATCAAACGACCATAGGCTTGCTGCACTTTTAAGCGCGTCAACATTTCGTCATATTCACGCGCGTTTGATAGATTATATCTGCCCGCAAAGGCCTCACGCCGCGCTTTGTGCAAAATGGTCGGGCGCGGCCACGGCACGCGATCATATACCAGCATCCGCAAAGATTCGCCCGGCACATCCACACCGTCCCGCACCGCATCCGTCCCCAAAAGGCACGCATGGATATCGGCGCGAAACATATCAACCAACGTGCCGTTATCAACAGGCTCGACATGCTGGGCATAAAGCGGGAAGCCCGCGCTTTCCAGTGGCAAGGCGATGCGCTGTTGTACCGCGCGCAGGCGCTGAATGGCGGTGAACAGGCCGAGCGCGCCGCCGCCTGAGGCTTTGAACAATTCGCGGTAAGCCGCAGACACCTGATCCATATTGTTTTTATTTACATCGTTAATAATAAAAATGCGTGTTTTTTCGGCATAATCAAAAGGCGAAGCGACGCTGAAATTAACGGGCGATGGGCTAAGATAGTTTGCGCCTGTGCGCGCTTTGGCCATGTTCCAGCCATCGGGGTCTTTGTCGCTTATGGCGCTGGTGCCACGATCGCGCAATGTGGCGGATGTAATTGCCATGCCGTGCGCAAACGGGGCGATGGATTTGGCAAACGGCACCATCGGGTCTGTCCAGTGGCGATACATGCCGACATCAATCGCGCGCCCGTCAATGCGCTCGATCTGCATCCAGTCGATGTAATCATTGTCTTTATTTAAGGCGCTCTCAGGTTTTGTGCCAAGCTGGATGAGCGTGTCCAACATTCCGATCCAGGCCGCAAGTGAGGTTTCGGCGCGTCTTTCCAGCCCTGAAGCCACAGATTCAAGCCTGCGTTTTGTGTCGCTATCCAGCGTTTCGGCTTGTTCATCCAGCCGTTTTAGCAATGTTTTGGCAAGGGCGCGCATTGGCTTTTGCAAAGCGCTTAAGCTGTTTTTTAAACGCCGCGCCTGATCCGCCATCCCGTCAATCAGTGGAAAGGTCTGTGTTTCAACCGAATAAGGCGTTTCATGGCCTTTTGTGCGCGCCATCACTTGTTGATAGACAATGGCGACAAATTTTTCGGTCTCGCCTTGGGGGTTGTTGTCTTTTAAGCGGCGCGACCAGCCATAGGCGGGCAAATGCGACGCTTCATGCAGGATGGCCTCTAATTCGCTGAAGGCGCTTTGGTCTTTTTCCACCAGATCTTCAACGCGTCTTTTAAGGCCGCGTGCCCGCGAGGATCGCCCGCCTTCTGCGCCGCGAAGCCAGCGGCGCATATCGTGCGTTTCACGCGCGGTTAAATGCCCCGCAAAGGCGCTGTCGGCGGCTTCAAATAAATGATGCCCCTCATCAAACACAAAACGTTGCGGCAACGCTTCTTCAGGGCCGGCGATGGCGGCTTTTATCATGACAAGCGCGTGATTGGCGACAACGATTTGTGAGTGTTCAGCCTTGCGCACGGTGCGCTCGACAAAGCATTTTTTGTAATGATCGCACGCGCCGTATATACATTCGCCGCGCGTGTCCGAAAGCCCTTGGGTTTGTTGCCAGCCGAGCAAACCTGTCAGCCAGCCGGGAAAATCGCCGCTATGAATGTCGCCATCTTTGGTGGCGCCCGCCCAGCGCGCCATGAGGCCTGCTGCAATCACTTGGGTTGTGTGCTTGGCAAGCGAAGCACCATTAATCATGTCTTCTAAATTCAATAGACACAGGTAATTTTCACGCCCTTTACGGATGGTGACTTTGGCGTTTTTAACATCAGGATGAGGAAACAGGCGGTCTAGTTCGCCGTCAATCTGGCGCTGTAGGTTTTTGGTGTAGGTTGAAATCCAGACCGTGCCCGCGTTCTTTTCGGCCCAGACACTGGCGGGTGATAAATAGCCAAGCGTTTTGCCAACGCCCGTTCCGGCTTCGGCCAAAACAATATGGGGGCGATCATTCTCGTTTTTGGGGGCAAAGGCCGCACTCACTTTTTGAACATATTCTTGCTGCTGGGGGCGCGGCTCGGCTTTGCGATCACCAACATTGAGCATTTGTGCAAGGCGCTCTAACGCTTCGTCTTCGGAAACAGCATCATGGGCGGGCGGCGGCTCGGGCGCGCGCTCGGCCCATTCGGGCAAATGCTTCCAGATATTGAGAGATTTTTTTGCCATCACAGGCAGGGCAGGGTCATAAGACTCGCCAAGCGCATGACAAACAAACGGCGACCAAGGCCAGCCTTTGCCGTTTAAACCCATCACTTGCGCAATTTCAAGCGGGTCGGCTTTTTGCATTTTATTTTGCGCGCTTGGGCGCACTTCTTTTTGCAAATCGCCTAAAAGCGCAGCAACAATTTCAGTCAGCGTAAACGGATAATCTTCAAAGCTTTCCGGCATCGCAACACCGAGCGTTTGCGCCAGCCCCGCAGGGGTCGGAACGCTAAAGCGCGCAGGGTAGACAAAGGCAAACAACTCCAAAACATCAACGCCGAAAATATCATCCGCCCCAAGGCGCGTGCGTGTATAGGGTGTATGACACACAATCACGGGTTTTTTATGGATTGCGCTGGCGGCGCGTGCGTGTGACAAAATCTGTATCTCACCGTCCGTTGTCAAAAGCGCAGCTTGCACCGCATTGACCGCCAAAACAGGCAGGTCGGGCATTATGATCGGGGCTTTTTCAGCGGATATTTGCGAATGTGAAACCATATATGATTGATAGCAGGCGAATCCGGCGCTGTCACTCGCGCTTTCAAAGCTTCACACAGGATTCATGCGCCTCATTTAAGCCTCGCTTTGCCTTTATCGTGATATCGGCTAGGATGGTTTTGAAATTTATTCAAAATTAAAGAGACACCATCATGATTAAACACGCCGAAAATGGAAATGCCTTGTTCTTTATTTTAATTGCCGTGGCGTTAATCGCGGCGCTGACAGCGGTGGTTACGCGCTCATCCGACACAGCCGAGCAAAGCGGCAATATTGAGCGGTTTCGCGTTGAAGCGAGCGATATTATGAAAGTGGCGGGCGGCATGAAGCAAGCGGTGAATAATATGCGCCTGCGCGGCACGAGCGAGTCGGAGCTTAGCTTTAACAACACATTCCTCTCCGCCACACTTTACACCAATACCAATTGCACAAATGGCGATTGCGCGGTGTATGGCCTTGGCGGCGGACAAGCGTATAAAGTGCCGGCGCGCAGCTGGTTGAACCAAAACCAATCAGCCAGCCCGCAATTTGGCACATGGGAATTTAGCGGCGAAAACCATGTTGATAATATCGAAACCACGGATTCAGAATTGATTGCTTATTTAGGGCATTTAAACCGCGGGCTTTGCCGCCAAATAAACGCCATGCTCGGCATCCCTGAAGTATCAGGCGATGTGCCTAACGATGCTGACGGCTTTACCGCACGCGGTTTTACGGGCGGCTTCAATGATGATACGGGCGATAGTAACTATGGCGTGATCAATAATATGAGCGGCGCAGAAACAGGCTGTTTTAACAGCGCGGCGCGTGATTACACTTTTTATCAGGTTTTGATCGCGCGCTAAATCTTTTGACATAATTGTAAATTTTGTGTCATCGTCCATTCTTTAAGAATGGATGCTTAAGCTATGCGTTATTCCGCATTACAGCCCACAGATTTTATCGCGCATATGAAAGCCGAAGAGCATTCAGCTTGTGATATTGAGACGGCGCGCGGTTTTTTTGAAGCGTTAGAATTGCCAATCCCAAAGCAGGAACAATTCATGACGTTAGCAATCAATTCTGCGATTGTTTTTTTACCGCGTCATGGTCTGGTCATTCGCCATTTATCGCCTGATCTTTATGAAAATTTACAACTGACCGAAGGGTGCGATCTGGTTGTGCAGCCTTTCAAACTTCATCCGCTTGAAAAGGGCGCGCTGGCAATTGTTCCCGCAGTGCGCATGACCAAATGTAAAGGATTTGAAACCATACGGCGCGACCAGCCTTATAAAACATTTATCGAGCAACAATCAAAAGGCGCGCCCTATAAAGTCAGTGATCTTGATTATAACAACATCGGCCTGCTACCAGCGCAGTGGGAATTTGCAGGGCGCCCGCGCGCGTTCCCTTCAATTTTAGATTATGGTTCGTGGTGCCCACACCCAATGATCGATCGCATCCAAGAGTTCATGTCACTTTCGCAAAAATTTGAAGAGGCGGCATGGCGCGGCATTCAGGCACGCACATTTGCGCCTATGCAGTCGCGCTTGTTAGATGCGTGGCCTGATAACAGTTTGCCAAAAGCCGGCGCTTTGCGTTCGTTTTTTCGCTATTGCGCCGAGAATGTCGCTTTGGCGGATGATGATGCGGGCAAATTGCTGTTTCCCGGCTGGCTTGAGACAAAAGGCGCTGTGCCCAAAACGCTTGATGCCGCGCAAGCTTCCCAAAAATATGACCGCGCGATAACGCAGGCCGCCATTCATTGCAATCTATAATTGATAAAACGCCATTGATAAGCCGACGACAATAAACAAAACGCCAAACACCCGATCAATCCAGACAGAACCGCGCGCATAAAGCGTGCGAACATTTTGCGCGCCCATGACAATGGCGACAAACGAAAACCAGATCACCGCTGTCAGCACACACGATACGGCAAAAATAATCACGAGCGAGAGCGGCGCACTCGGGTCAATCATCTGGCTGAAAAGAGCCAAGAAGAAGAGCGTGGCTTTTGGGTTGAGTAAATTGGCAATGAAACCGTTTATAAAAGCGGCACGATCACTTTTGGCAGCTTTCGTATTATGTGCCACAGCCGCGCGGCGTATATCATTTGGCGCGATGCCTTTTGAGCGCAAAGACTGCACGCCCATATAAATCAGATAAGCCGCGCCGCCATATTTGATGATTTCCAGCATTACCGGAAACTGCGTTATTAAAATTCCCAAGCCGCCAACACAATAGGCCATATGAATAACCAGTCCGAGGCCAATCCCGAACGCGCTGAACATTCCTGCGCGCCGTGAATAGCCGAGCGTGTTGCGTAACGTTATCATCAAATCCGGCCCGGGCGAGATTAGCGCGCCCAAAAACACCAGATAAATCAGGATAAACGGCAGAAATATTTCAAGTGACATGATCAATCTTTCATTTTTCTTTTGAACAAAGACTTGCGAAGCGCATTTATATTGTTATCGTCTAGCAAGCTAAAAAACCAATGAAATGATGTCTTACACAACACCGCAAGGGAAAAAATGGACAATATAGATTTACCAGCTTTTGATATGTTATGGGGCGAAGTTGTTGGCGTTTGGCAACAGGGCTTTATGGGCGTGGATGTTAATTTGATTATCAAAGCGTTGCTCATTTTTGGCGGTTTTTTATTGATACGCGGCATATTCGGTAAATATGTTTTGGCGCGTCTGCATAAATGGACAGAGCGCACGGAAACGCGCATTGACGATAAAATTGTGGAAGCCCTCATCCCGCCGATTAAATTTATTCCGGTTATTTTGGGCGTGTTCTTTGCAGGGCAATATGCCGGGCTGGACGACATGCTGGGTGAGATGTTCCAGCGGCTTGTGCGTTCGCTGATTGCGTTTACAATTTTTTGGGGGCTGCATCGCTCCTTAGAGCCACTCAGTCACTTGATGCGCGGGCTTGAAGTTTTGCTGACGCCGATGATGGTGAGCTGGCTGTTTAAGGTAATGAAGGTTTTGGTCATCTTTATCGGCGCGGCGGTTATTTTAGAAGTCTGGGGCATTGCTGTCGGGCCGCTTTTGGCGGGTCTTGGTTTGTTTGGTGCGGCTGTGGCGCTGGGCGCGCAGGATTTGTTCAAAAACCTGATTGGCGGGCTTACCATTATCGCCGAAAAACGCTTTTTCCAAGGTGACTGGATCAAGGTTGACGGGGTTGTTGAAGGGACGGTCGAAGATATCGGTTTTCGCTCCACGCGCGTGCGACGCTTTGATAAAGCGCCTGTTCATGTGCCTAATTCCAGCCTATCGGACGCGGTTGTTACCAACTTTAGTCGCATGACACATCGCCGCATTTACTGGATGATTGGCGTTGAATACAAAACCACGACCGATCAATTAAAAATCATCCGTGATGGTATTATGGGGTATTTGGAAAAACATGAAGATACGTTTGATTTAAAAGTGTCTACCTTCGTGCGCGTCGATAGCTTCGGGGCATCAAGCATCGATATCATGCTGTATTGCTTTACGCGTACAACAGTGTGGGGTGATTGGCTGGAAATCAAAGAGGCTTTGGCGTTCGAGATTAAAAAGATCGTTGAAAAAGACGCTGCAACAGGCTTTGCTTTCCCCTCGCAATCGGTTTATATCGAGTCGCTTCCCGATCATGATAAGCCTGAAATGTTTGTGCCCCCAACGGATAAAAAGCCGGATGGAAAAGCAAAGAAAAAAAGCGGCTTAAAATAGCATTTATTTTATGAATTTTATTTTTTTTGCCTGCACCAAATCCGCAACATAAAGCGTGCGCAGCGGGCGCGCATTGCCGAATAAGCCCAGAATAAAGCTTGCCCATTGGGGCTGTGGCGTTTGTCCGAAATAATCGGTGTAGCGAAAATCATCAACATCGACGACAAATTCAGCCGCAAAGCTCTCAATCAATTGCCAAGCATCAGGCCCGTCAATGTTTAAATCCTGACGAATACGCTTTTGCGGGCGCACCGCCGAAAGCGGCAAAGCAAGCTCTTTGGACAAAAACGCCATCACGTCTTTTGCATCCTGATCGAATTCTTGCGTGTCTTTTTTGTGGTCAATGAGCATAGAAAACTTATATCACAATTGCGTGTTCGGCTTGCAACTTTAAAGCGGGGCGATACAATCAGTTTTTTTGCAAAATTATAATGGGAAACATGATGGAACTATATAGCGGCAAAAAAGATCAGCGCGTTCTTGAGTATCTGCAAAAACGCCGCAGTATGAGCGTGCGCTATATGAGCGAACCCGCGCCGACAAGCGATGAGCTTGACACTATCTTAAAAGCCGCCGCGCGCGTGCCGGATCATGGGCGTTTATTCCCGTGGTATTTTATGGTGTTTGAGGGTGATGCGCGCCAAGAGATTGGTGATATACTACGCACGGCTTATGCCAGCGAAAACCCCGATGCCGCGCCCGCGAAGCTTGATTTAGAGGCTGAGCGTTTTTTGCGCGCCCCGCTTGTTGTCGGCGTTATCAGCCGCATCCGCTGCGGTAAGCATCCACAGTGGGAGCAAATTTTGTCCGCTGGTGCGGTCTGTCAAAATCTAAGCCTAGCCGCCAATGCGCTTGGTTATAGCACGAACTGGTTGACCGAATGGTATTCATACAACGAAACGTTTCGTAACGCACTTGGACTTGAGGCTCAGGATAACATAGCGGGCTTTATTTATATTGGCACAGCCACGCAGGCGCTTGAAGAGCGCGATCGTCCGCAGCTTGATAAAATCGTGACCCGTTGGCGTAAAGACGCACCGCTAAAAAAAGGTTTGGAATATGAGCGCACAGATATGGATTATCCAGTGACAGGCTTTAAAATTGTGAAGAATAAAAATGATGTCTAATCAAAATACGCCTGTAAAAATTGGGCTGGCGGGCTATGGCGCGCTGGGGCGCGTTGTTGCCAATGCGCTTTTGGACTCTAAGCAATCTTATCATCAAAATTACGAACTTGTGGGCATCAGCGAAATTGCCGACACAGTTTTACCTGTGACAAAGATGGATTTTGAAACGCTGGCTTTGCAGTGTGATCTCATCATTGAATGTTTGCCGTCTTCGCAAGTCGGTGCGCTTTTAAAATGTGTCAAAAAAGCGGGCAAAGACATGATTATGATCAGCGGCGCGGCGCTGTTGATTGAGCCTGAATTATACGAAATGGCAACAAGCGGGCAGGGGCGCGTTATGTTGCCCGCAGGCGCGCTTGCAGGGCTTGATGGTGTTTGGGCCTTAAAGGCGGCGGGGGCGGATATGATCCAGTCCGCAACCATTACGACCACAAAACATCCGCACGGCCTGTCTGCCGCGCCTTATGTTCAAAATAATCAGATTGATTTGAAGAATCTCGTAGCGCCAAAAATTATTTTTGAAGGCACGGCGCGCGATGCCGCCGCCGCGTTTCCGGCCAATGTTAATGTGGCGGCGACGCTTTCCATGGCCGGGCTTGGCCCTGATAAAACGCGCGTGCGAGTTTGCGCTGATCCTGCGGCGCAATATAACAGCCATGAAATTGAAGTCATCGCCAAAACAACAACCATAAAATGCAAAATCGAAAACCGTCCCGACCCCGCAAACCCCAAAAGCAGCACGCAAGCGGCCTATTCGATTTTGGCGGTTCTGGACAAATTATCCGCCCGCCTTAGCGTGATTTAAAAACACTCCTATGGCTTTGCATAAAGGATTTATTGAAAGTTTTTTCAAATCCCTGTAATGGTTGTAACAGTTTAATTTTAAGCTTTAAAACGGATATATAAAATGATGAAAATTGATCGTGAAACGGCAATGGCGTGCAAAAGTTGGCCCTTTGAAGAGGCGCGCAAAGTTTTGGAACGTTTGGGCGGTAAATTGCCAGAAAAAGGCTATGTCTTGTTTGAAACGGGCTATGGCCCTTCAGGCTTGCCGCATATCGGCACTTTTGGCGAAGTGTGCCGCACATCAATGGTGAAGTTCGCATTTGAGCAAATCTCGGATTTCCCAACCAAATTAATCTGTTTTTCCGATGACATGGATGGCTTTCGCAAAGTGCCGACCAATGTGCCAAAGCCGGAAATGCTTGCCGAATATCTCGGCCACCCGCTGACCAAAGTGCCTGACCCGTTTGATCTGTTTGAAAGCTTTGCGCACCACAATAACGCGAAATTATGCGAATTTTTAGATTCGTTTGACTTTGAATATGAGTTTATGTCTTCAAGCGATGTGTATCACAGCGGCAAGTTTGATGAGGCGCTTTTAAAAATGTTGTCCTTGCATGAAGAGATTAAAAAAGCCGTCATCCCGATTTTGGGCGCCGAGCGCGCGGCAAACTATTCGCCATTTTTGCCGCTATCGCCAAAAACAGGCAAGGTTTTGCAGGTGCCGATTTTGGAAACAAACCCTGAAAAAGGCACAATTACTTTTGACGATGAAGACGGCACGCGCACCGAAGTGAAGGTGACGGGCGGAAGCGTGAAGGCGCAATGGCGGCCTGATTGGGCTTTGCGCTGGTATGCGCTGGATGTTGATTATGAAATGGCGGGCGAGGATTTGATTTCTTCGGCGCAGGTTGCGGGCAAAATTACCGAAATTTTGGGCGGCAAAAAACCGGCTGGTTTTCATTATAAATTATTCTTGGATGAGCATAACCAAAAGATATCAAAATCCAAAGGCAACGGCATTACGGTTGAGGAATGGCTGAATTACGCGCCTAACGAAAGCCTTTCTTACTATATGTTTCAGCGACCAACATCGGGCAAGAAACTGTATTTTGACGTGATTCCAAAAGCCGTGGACGAGTATATCTCCTTCGCTCAAAAGCTCACTGATCCTGAAATTGAAGCGGATCAAATTTTGAGCAATGCGGCTTATTACATCCATGAAGGCCAAGAGCCGCCACACACGCCTGTTTCATTTGCTATGCTTTTGAATTTGGCCAGTGCATCGAACGCGATGGATAAAGACACGATGTGGGGCTTTATCAATCGCTATGCGAAAGAGGCAACACCAAATAACGAGCCGTTTCTTGACCATCTGGTCGGGTTTGCTGTGCGGTATTACGAAGATTTTGTGTTGCCTGAAAAATCATATCGCATGCCGGATGAGCGCGAGCGTGCTGCGCTTACGGATTTAGCGGCGCGTTTAAACGCGCTTGGCGATGATGTGGACGGCGAAACGTTCCAGACCGAAGTGTTCAGTGCGGGCAAAGAAAACGGCTATGACAAAAAAGAGCTGCGCCAGTGGTTTCAGGCAATTTACGAAGTGCTGATCGGCCAATCACAAGGGCCGCGTTTTGGCGCTTTTATCGAGATTTACGGACGGCAGGAAACGATTGATTTAATCGAAGAAGCGCTCAATGGAAAACTTGCCAAAGCGGCCTAGTCTCGACTTTTTTGTGCTTTTAAAAATGCAAAGCAAGACGCAAATTGCATTGATTTCTCGCTAAATATGTCAAATATTTTGCGTGATTTCGATTTAACTCATTGATATAAATAAGCATTCCTTAATTCCCTATACCATAAACTAAAGGTTAGGGAGAAAAGATATGCAGATATTAATTATTGAAGATAATCCGGCCGAAGCGATGATGTTCGCGCGGTGTTTAGAAGTGGCAATGGATGTGCCCGTAAAAGTTCATGTTCGTGAAACGCTGGAAGACGGCATTTCATTCATTGAAGACAACAAAAAACAGCTCGATATTGTGTTCTTAGATCTGGGCTTGCCTGACGCGCATGGCTGGCTGGATTCGTGCAATGCGATCCGTCCTTTTGCCGGAAACATTCCGTTTATTGTGGTCACAGGCGATGATAATCCGGAAGTGGCGCGTGAGTTATTGCGCCAGGGGTTTGAGGATTACATTGTTAAGGGCGGGCCAAAACGACATATCGCGGCTTTACGGGAAACAGTTGAATTTGCGCTTTGTCGCCATGAATCCACCCGCCGCCTTAATCAGGAAAAAGAGCAGGGCGCGGAATGTATTCGCTGGCTTGGCGGAAGTTATTCGGCTTAAAAGGGCGCAGGCTTTGCAATATAAAGGCCGCGATTGCTGAACTGCCCTTCGGCGCGATCATGCGTGACCTCAAAGCCCGCCTCTTCAAAGCATGCTTTCATCTCATCAACCGAGAACAGGCCGAGCGTCAGTTTTTCATCAATCGTGATGATCTCATCAGGGTTTGCCACCGTCCAGTGAAACAAGATGTGCGAGAGCCTGCCCTCCACCTCAACACGCGACATCCGCGCCACGCGCGTGTCGCCCTCACTGGCGGTGTCCATATTGATCGAGCGATTTTTAAACACTTCTGGCGTCAGCCACGGCTCAACAATCACAATGCCATCATCTTTGATGTGTTCGCGAAAACATTTCAAAGCTTTGGTAACATTTTCAAGCGTTTGCACATAGCCGATGGCGCTAAACATGCTGACGATCACATCATAGCGCTGGCCTGTGTCAAAATCGCTCATATCGCCGACATCAAATGTGCCTTCAGGGATTTTGGCGCGCGCAATGGCGATCATGTCTTGGTCAATATCGACCCCGTCCACTTCAAGATTAAACTGATCGCGCAAAATGCGGGCGTGCGTTCCTGTGCCGCAGCCGACATCGAGAATTGTTTTGGCGCGGGCGTGGTGGGCTTTAATCAAGCGCGCAAGCTCTTCGCTTTCGGCGCCATAATCCTTGCCCTGCGCTTTGTATAACATGTCGTAATATTGCTGTGTTTGGCGGCTCATAATTTTTCTCCCTTTAAAAATTTATGGTAAATCTTGCTTCAGAGTCAAACATTTCTTCTTTTTCCTTGGAAAAAAGCACAAATCCCCTATATGAAAGCATATGGCAAACGCACTGACAGAACCGAAAAAAACAGCCGAAATCCGCGATGAAAGCCTTTTGGACGCTGAATCCGAATTGCGGGTTGTGTCGGATTATACCCCCGCCGGCGACCAGCCACAGGCGATTAAAAAGCTTGTTCAAGGCTTAAATGAAGGCTTAACGGATCAAGTCCTGCTCGGCGTAACAGGCTCGGGCAAGACCTTCACCATGGCGCATATCATCGAGCAAACACAGCGCCCCACGATTATTCTTGCCCCCAACAAAACACTGGCGGCGCAGCTTTATGGCGAGTTTAAATCATTTTTCCCCAATAATGCGGTCGAATATTTTGTCTCGTTTTATGATTATTACCAGCCCGAAGCTTATGTTGCGCGTAGTGATACGTTCATAGAAAAAGATTCCCAGATCAACGAACAAATCGACCGCATGCGCCACGCTGCAACCCGCGCGCTGTTTGAGCGGCGCGATTGCATTATCGTCGCCTCCGTTTCCTCCATCTATGGCCTCGGTAGCAAAGAAGATTATCAGGCGATGCGTTATGATGTGAAAAAAGGCGATATGATCGACCGCCAAGGCTTCATCGGCCGCTTGATCGAGCTTCAATATAAGCGCAACGATATCGCCTTTGAGCGCGGCATGTTTCGCGTGCGCGGCGACACGGTCGAGTTGTTTCCCAGCCACATGGAAGATTCCGCATGGCGGTTCTCGTTCTTTGGTGATGAGATTGAGCAGATTGTCGAGTTTGATGCGCTGACGGGCGAAAAACACGCGATTTTGAATGCAGTGCGCGTCTATGCCAACTCGCACTATATTACGCCCGGGCCCACCATGGGGCAGGCGATCAAAAACATTCAGGTTGAACTCAAAGAGCGCATCGCGTTTTTTGAAAAAAACAACCAGCTTCTGGAAGCCCAGCGGATTGCACAGCGCACACAATTTGACATTGAAATGTTGCAAGCCACAGGCTTTTGCCAAGGCATCGAAAACTATTCGCGCTATTTAACAGGCCGCGAAACGGGCGAGCCGCCGCCGACATTAATTGAGTATATCCCCGATGACGCGATTATGTTTTTGGATGAAAGCCACGTTATGGTGCCGCAATTGCGCGCAATGTATAACGGCGACCGCAAGCGCAAATCGATTTTGGCAGATTATGGCTTTCGCCTGCCGAGCGCGCTGGATAATCGTCCGCTACAATTTGAAGAATGGAACCGCTTTCGCCCCCAAACGATTTATGTTTCCGCCACCCCGAGCGATTGGGAATTAGAGCAAACAGACGGCGAATTTGCCGAGCAGATCGTGCGCCCGACAGGGCTGATCGACCCGCCCGTTGAAATTCGCCCGACCAAACATCAGGTGGATGATTTGATGGCTGAATGCAAAATTGTCCGCGAGGCAGGCGGGCGCGTTTTGGTGACGACCCTGACCAAGAAAATGGCGGAAGCCTTGACCGAATATCTGGTTGAAAACGGGCTAAAAGTAAATTACATGCACAGCGATGTGGACACGCTGGAGCGGATCGAGATTATCCGCGATCTGCGCCTTGGCGAATATGATGTGCTGGTCGGGATCAACCTTCTGCGCGAGGGCCTTGATATTCCTGAATGCATGCGCGTGGCGATTTTGGATGCTGACAAAGAAGGGTTCTTGCGCAGCCGCACCAGCCTGATCCAGACCATCGGCCGCGCGGCGCGGAATTTGGAAGGGCGCGTGATTTTATACGCTGACCGCATCACTAAATCCATGGCCGCCGCGATTGACGAAACCGACCGCCGCCGCGCCAAACAGGTTGAATATAACACCGCCAACGGCATCACCCCCGAAAGCATCAAAAAGAATATCGGCGATGTCATGAATAGCGCCTACGAGCGCGCCGATCGCCTGACCATCCCCAAAGTCAAAGGCCTCTCCGATGTCGAGCAAGCCGAACTCGAAACCCCGAGCGGCATGCGCAAATTCATCGAAAAACAAAAAACCAAAATGCTAAAAGCCGCCGAAAACCTGGAATTCGAAGAAGCCGCAAAACTGCGCGACGATATTAAGCGGCTTGAGGAATTGGAGCTGGGGCTTTAAATCCTGTTTTATTTTAAAGAAAATTTTATTTTTTCACTTTAAAAACTTGTAATATTTTTGCGAAAATAGCAGAAACATAATTAAGAGTTTTGATTAAAGCTGAAAAAATGGAGACGTTTAAATTGAAAAAAATTATTTTAAGTATCTTATGTGTCTTTCTATTGTCTGGCTGTGCGGTTCCCTTGAAATCTCAGGAGATGCTACCGCAGTTTGACTTCTATGATAGTTTGAAAAGCAAAAAATTTGAGGACAACATTTTTGTTAATAATGTTGATGTTGCAGAGAATGTCGGTGGGCAGACTCCTGTTACACCAGAAGAATACAAAATTACGTTAGTGTCTTCATTTAGACAGGCTGATTTATACGCCCCAGAAAATGATGCTAAATACTTTTTAGATGCATATATGTCTGAAATGAATCAGCCAGTGTTCGGCTTTAATTTGACTGTAACGTCAGTAGCAGATTATAAAGTTTTTCGAAAAAGTGATAAAAAGCTGATGTTTTCAGAAACGATTAGCGTCCCATGTACTAAGGGCTTTGGAGATGCGTTTGACGCTGCTTTAAGACTCAGATTAGCAAGTGGTTGTGCTGTGGGCGAGAATATTACGCATGTTATAAAAGTTATATCGAAGGAATAAAAAATGAAAAAAATAATCTTATCCTTAGTGGTTTTAGTATTAGCGGCTTGCACAACGCCTAGTCAAAATGTTTATGATTACCGAGAAGCTGGGCGTTCTGTAATCGTTGAATTTGGAACAGTCGTTGATGTGAGGCCAATCAAAATTAAAGGACAAAACACAGGCGTAGGAGCTGCAACTGGCGCTATTGCTGGCGGTGTTGCTGGCTCTAATGTGGGTGGTGGTGACGGTCAAATCGTTGGCGCGGTTGCTGGCGTGTTGGTTGGCGCTATCGTAGGGGCAGCTGCAGAGCAGGCTTTACAAGATAGCCAAGGAAGAGACATGACCATTGTTACCGAAAAGGGTGAGACACTTACTATCGCACAATATTTTAAAAAAGATGAGCCTATTATTGAGGTTGGTCAACGCGTTATGGTGCAAACCAGCGGAAGCTATCAAAGAGTATTGCCTGCGGAGCACTTGCCGACTGAAATTAAGCGGCCTAAAGGTATTAAGGTTATCGATTAGCTTTTAATCATTTGATTTAATATTAGGGGACACAATAAATATTGTGTCCCCTTTGTGTTATTTAAGCTTCAAACTTCAGCGTTTGATCGCTGAGTGTGTTTTTGCGCAGAAAGCCTTTGTCTTCGCTTTTGGTGTAGAAGCGCACATCGCTTGTGTCTTTAAGGGCGCTTAAGAGGGCGAAGAGGGGGCTGTGTTTTGGGGTTTTGTAGACGCCGTCTTTTTGCTTTTCTAGCGTTATGGATTGGACGCGGCCGTTTCTGGCTTTGCCGTCGGTGAGGTATGGTTGGCCGTCTGCGCCGAAATAGCTGCCGTAATAATGTTTTGGCACGCCGTCGCTTTCTTCGTTGAACATCATGGTGAGTGATATTGTTTCGGCTGTGCCGCTCGGTTTATCGCTGACAATGATGCAAAAATCGCCTTTTGCGCTTTCATAATATGTATCTTGTGACATGGTTTTTTTCCTTTGTGTCATGATCTTTAAAAGAGGTGGGGCATAGAAATGCCGCTGATCGGAACGAAGGCAATAGGGAAATTATACCGCAATGATTGCAATCTGTTGGGATCAGCCGATCATTCGTCGTGATGGCAGGGAAAAAGAAACGCATGATGAAACGGGCGCACGCATAATTTCTTGCGGCGTTAAAAGCAAATATGAATATGTGCTTTGTTGTTTCATAATCCTATGAAAACATAAAATGAAGATTTTGGGAACAAAAATTTGTGGCTCCTAAAAAAAGAGCGCATAAAAAAAGGCGCTCAGCGCGCCTTTTCTCAAAATCCTTAAAACGCTATTTAGCCGGCATCGCTTAAGTTTGCGGCGAAACTTTTGCCTTTGTTCGCGTCTTCTTGCAGCTCAAAATTCACTTTTTGATTTTCCTGAAGGCTGCTCATGCCAGATTGCTCAACGGCGCTGATATGGACAAAAATGTCGGCGCCGCCATCATCGGGTGTGATGAAGCCATAGCCTTTGGTTGCGTTAAACCATTTTACTGTTCCGGTGGCCATAATATAGATCTCCTTTGTTGCCGGTTCGGTTTGGTGTCTGATATTCCTGTTTACATCCAATCCAACTTAACAAGGCGATGTGGCTACTGTTCGGTAGGGTCTCTCAATGGTCGTCGTATCGATAGTCTTAGGTCTTAAATCAAACGTCCTTATATTTTGCCAGAAATGAGACGAAACGTCAATGTTTTCGTGATTTTAACGTATTGTTTTCGGATGTATGCTATTGTTTTATATGGCTTAATTTTTCAAAAGTAAAAAGGTGTTTGATATGCGATTTTGGGTGTTCATTGTGCTTGGTTTGTTTGTCGTTTCGGCGCCTCTTTCAGCCCCCCTGTCAGCCCCTCTTTCAGCCAAGCCGTTTGAGCTTGCGAGCGGGCAAGCGCTGAGCGATCCTGTTTATGATGAATTATACATCAAAAATTGGACGAGTATGGCGATTGCCGACATCATGACATTCTCGTTTGAGGATTATGAAGAGCGCCTGCAAAACGCGGAACGTTATTTTACTAAGCAGGGCTATGATAATTTTATCGCCGACATCAAAAAATCGGACATTATCAATATTTTACGCCGTAACAGGCGCGCGGCAGAGGCGATTATTCGCAAAATTCCGGTGGTTGATAATGAATCTGTGGTGAATGAGACATATGAGTGGACGTTGCTTGCGTCTTATCTTGTGTCTTACACGGATGATGAGGTGATGCGGGCTGATTACATTTTGGTGGGACTTATTGTGCAGCGTAGCAACGACCCGGCGCACCCTGAAGGGCTGGTGATTGATAAGTTTTTGGTTATGCCGGATGAATCGCCGCTATGAATATAGCGTTTTTATTACAGTGTTTACGCCCCTCACGCGCGCCATGCTTTGTTGCGCTGGTGGCTGCTTTATTTGTCGGCACTCAAAGCGCACAGGCAGGGCAGGCGATTATGCTGGATAAAGAGGTCGCGCTACAGCCTGCGCAGGCGGCGTGGCTGGATTTTTACAAGGCGGCTGTCAAAACGGATAATGCTGATGATATTTGGGCGCTTGTTCACCCCGTTTCGCGCGCGTGCCTTGATGAGGCGCAAAAGAAACATCATGAGAAAACTGTGATTTCAAAGCGTTTGGCACAGCCGATAGATCAGGTGAAATTTACACAATTACACGAGCTTTTGGCAGGGGATATCCGCTCTTATTTTCAGGCGCGCTATGGCGATGATTTATCCAAAAATATAATGCCGCCCCACGCCATGCGTCTTCATTACGACTATGAATATGGCGCATGTGGTTCGTTTTCAACGATTGAGAATTTTTATCTGGCGGCGTACACAAACGGAAACTGGTATGAAGTGACGCCTTGCGCCGCGCCAGTACAGAAAAGCGATGAGGAATTTTCAGCCCAAGAGGCGCTGATTGAAACAGACCAAGCCGCAGTGACAATTTTTGAAGCGCGCCTGAATGACATGCCGCAGCGCGCAGAGTTGATCTCATATATAAAGACGCAACCGTCTCTTCACCAAGCCATACAAAAAATTGCAGATGACTTTCAAGTGCCGTTTTTAAAAGCCGCCGACGGTGTTCACCAACTCTGTCACAGTCAATAATTATAAATGTGCGCTTAAAAGGCGCTTACGAGAAGCGCAGGCGCGTAGCAACGTCGCGAATGCTGTCTGTGTAGCAATGCGTGGATTGCGCAAGCTCATCGCGTTCACGGCGCATAATAATATCCAGCTCTGTTCTTAAATCGGCCTTGGCCGCGCGCGCAATTTTCTCTGCTTGTGGCACGAGAACGGAATCATACTCATCCATATTTTTAGCAGCCTTGGCGAACACAGCTTTAATGTCTGCTTCCATACGGTGCATTGTTTCGTGATATTTGCGGTCAATGTCTGCATGTGCGCGCACAATAGCGATCTCTGCCTCAAGGCGCAGAGCGCGGCGCTCTTGATCGGCGACAAGGCTAATCATATTGATTTCATCCGCGATTAAGGTGTCAATCTCGCCCAAAAACTCTTCAATAAATCCCTGATCGAATCGTCTGTCTCGCATGTAATGCTGTAGCTTCAGTAAATCTTCGAATGATTTTGCGTTTTGGTATCGCCCCTGAAATTCAGGGCTTAAATGTTCACCTGTCCGAATGGCCATGGCGAGAACTTCGCCAAGTGTCCGTAATTTTCTAACTTTATCGCGGCGCGACATCATAATTCCCACACATTCCTGTGATGCAAGCTTGCTCACATAGTTTTATTTTCAATAATGTAGGTTCGCTTTAAAACATCGCCGCCTTAAAATCAAGAAAAACGATAAAAACAATCCAGAAAGCTGATGATGCAGATTCAAGAGAGAGAGCAAGGCGCATGAGGATATGTGGTTTCACGCCCTATTTTTACCTGTTTTTGACAGGGGAGAGCAATTATGGTTTAATCTTTCAATGTTATGTAAAAGTTAATAAAAGGTTATTAACACTTTTACGATAATGTCGTCAGGAAACAAGAGTTGTGTAAGGACAAGATAATGAAAACATATATGATGATTTTGACGGTGACGATAATGGCTTTACTGCCCATCAGCAAAGGCGCACATGCATTTGACAGTGGCTTTGAAACGTCCTATTTCCCCTCGACATCAATTGTGCCGAGAAAAGCTTTAACAGCCAAAAACACATTTCAAGATTTATCTATTCGTCTCGATCGCACCGCCAGCAATTTTGATTCTAGCGAGAATGAATGGTCAATGCATTTGAATGCCGAGCGTGACACTGTTCTTTTTGACGACGCTTCACACACGCTACAAAATGATCGTGTGCCGATGGATCACGGTAATCGTAATGCTATGCGCTTTGGAGTCGATCTTAAATATGGTTTCTAAGCTATATTATCACCCAAAAGCGATGATATTGTGAATGCTGCTCCGCAATAAGCGCAATGCTGCTATGCAAAAATTAGATATAAAATTTCAATAATCTATTCTTTATTAAATCATTCCGTAAATTTGAAGCCTAAAAACCATATGTTTTTTGCTTTTTTGCCTTTGCTGTAAAAAAGTAAACTTCGCCCTGTCATAAAAATGGTATTCTTCAGCAACAATAAAAAATAAATAAGTAAAAACGATCTGACAGGATTTTAAAACAGGGGTTCACATCATGGATACAACGCAATCACCACAACCAATTGTTACAGACATCACAGAGACACTCAAAACGCACAGCGAGTTCAGCCGCCACGAAAAAGTGTTCGGCGTGCAAGATGATGCTTCTGGCCTTAAGGCGCGTATTTTCATTCATAGCGTGGTTGAAGGCCGCGCTCTTGGGGGCTGTCGCCGCTGGGCTTATGAGTCTGATGAAGCATGGAGCGCGGATGGCTTGCGCTTGTCACGCGGCATGACCCGTAAATCAGCCGTCGCTGGCCTTCCTCTTGGCGGCGCAAAAGCCGCCATCAACCATAGCGCGCCGACAAAAGAAATGATGCGCGCCTTTGGCAAAGCGATTGATATGATCGAAACGCAATATGGCATTACATACATTACTGCCGAAGATGTGGGCATAACAGAAGAGCTGTTAATCGAAGCGCGCCGCGAGACAAAGAACGTCCGCGGTATTGCGCCTGTTGAAAGCGGCGTGCCGCTGGCTGGCGGCGATCCGGGGCCATTTACGGCCTATGGCGTTTATGCGGGTATGGTTGCGGCTGTGAAGCGTAAAATGAAGCGTGACACAATGAAGGACGTTAGAGTTGCCGTGCAAGGGCTTGGTGATGTCGGTTATTATCTATGCGGCTTTTTGGCTGAGGCAGGGGCAAAGCTTTATGTTGCTGATCTGGATAAAAAGCGCGTTGCGCGGGTTGTGAAAGAATTTGGCGCTGTTTCTGTGTCGCCTGATGACATTGTCGGTATGGATGTCGATGTTTTTGCCCCATGCGCTATGGGCGGTGTTTTGGCACAGCCGATTAAAGCGCCGATTGTTGCAGGCTCGGCCAATAATCAGCAACAAGACGAGATGAATAATCGCGAAAGCGAGATTTTGTTCAAAAACGGTATTTTATATGCGCCGGACTATGTGGTGAATTCGGGTGGTTTGATCTCGGTCTTTTATGAAGGAGAGCCAACAGCCGATATTATGAACATGATTTTCGATCAAGTGAGCTTAACCATGAACCGCATCATGGCGCTGTCCGAGCAAGAATCGATTGATACAGCCACAATTTCAGATGCGTTAAGCCGCAAAATGCTGGCTTAAAAAAACTATCAAAGCGCGATGAGACAAGCAGCGTAATAAACGCAGCATCGCAAAGAGACAATATTGAATCGCAGGCTCTTTAAGTGGGGGCCTGCTTTTTTTTATTTTGGGCAAAGCTTGCTTTTTTCATAATATGTAATTATGAGTGGGTGTGTGGGGATTGATTGCGGGCTTTTCCTGAAAATAAAATATAATTATCTGTGTGGGGTAATGTAATGAGTAATACTGTTTCAAAGCATGAAAATGCTTTGTTCGTCGCCCGTATGTCTATCGAACGGTGTCGCCGGGATCTAGCGCATTTGCAGGCGCTTCTTTATATGAATCAAATATCGCCATCTTCTTTTAATGAACCGGATCGGCCGTTTTCACAAAGCTGTGTTATAGCCAAAGGAATGGCCGATATTTTGGTTACGCTAGACAAAGAACTCGCTGATAGCGAACAAATTCTTGATTATTTCGAATAGCTTATCTGTTTTCTAACACTGGCACTTTTGAAAAATAGCCTGTATTCTATAAATTGAATATTTTTATAAATTGGGTGAAACTTCTATGTGGCTGATGATTTGGATTGTCTTTTCTGTGTTAATGCTAGGCTTTGTCGCTTGGACAATGTTGGTATTATTGCAACAGAAAAAAGCGTGGAAGACATTCGCGCTTAAAAATGATTTGAACTACAACTCTGATAGCATGACGGCTTCGCCATCTGTGCAGGGGCGGTATCAAAAACGCGGCTTTGCCCTCTATTCGGACGTTCAAAAAACAACCGACATCCGCGGCCAGCGCTATGTATCGGTTGTTGAGATTCAGCTAGGCGACGGCATGCCGACAGGCGGCGTCGTTGCAACGAGCGGCTTAAAAGTGTTTACCGACCAGTTGATCTTTGATGAAACAATAGATGTGAGCGTCGAAGGCTGGGATGATAGCTATATCGTTCGAGCGCGCGATAAAGCCAACTTAAAAGCTTATTTGACAGAGCCGCGCGCCAAGTTCTTATCTAAAATTTTTAAAATGAAAAACGCCACTGTGCTTTTTTTCTTTGACGAGCTTGAATCAATTTTGCGTATCGAAACAACCGATCCGCTGCGTGATGCCGAGCGTTTGCAAAAAATTATGGATCAAATTATGGCAGGCGTTAAAATTTTAACACCAACAACTGAAGAGCGCGTGACATTCAAAAAGCTTTTGAAAGAAGAAAAAAAGCGCCTGAAAAACAAGCATCCTGATGATGAAGATGAAGATGAAGATGAAGATGAAGATGAAGAAGATGGCGCTGAATTAAACCAAGAGCAAAATGTTAGCGAGAGTGAAGAAACATCGCCGAAAGCAGAGACAAAAACACCAAAGGCGAAAAAGAAACCAACGCAAAGACCCAAGCTCAAGCCGCGCCCTAAGCCGAAATCATAAACCTTCCTTTAAAGAAAAAAGAGCTAGGCTCGTTTTGCAAAAAACGTGAAACCAAACGGGGGTAATGCCTTTATGTCGTCCGGTTTGGTATTATCAGTCATTGAAAACGGCGTGAGAGGGGACTCTATAAATTCATCGCCAATATGTTTTTCGTGATCTGATAGATTAAAGAAACATCGAATAATCTGCCCTTCATACATCCGTTCAAAACAGAATAAATATTCGTCATTTGTATGAATGAACGATATCTCGCCTTTGATGAATGTCGGCTGTTCTTTGCGCCAAGCCATAAAATTACGCGTAAAGTTCAAAACGCTGTTTTTGTCGCCGTCTTGAGTGCTGACAGCCAGCGTTGCTTGCTTCTCATCAACAGGAAGCCACGGCTCATCTGCCTTGCTAAACCCTGCGTTTTTCTTGTTACTATCCCACGGTAGCGGTGTACGACATCCATCGCGCCCCTGCCATTTCGGGTATAGATAATGCCCCCACGGGTCTTTAATTTTCTCATAAGGCACGGTCGCCTCGCCAAGGCCAAGCTCATCCCCTTGATATAAAAATAGCGAACCGCGCAATGTTCCAAGCAGCGCAATCAAAAGCTTGGCGGCGTTCTTATTGTCTTCATGCCCCTCAAACCAACGTGTCACAGGGCGCACAACATCATGGTTGGCAAACGCCCAAGACGGCCAGGCAAGGCCGGCATTGTCTTCAAATGTTTTGATATTGCTCAAAATCATCGAAACCGTTAGCGGATCACGCGCCAACATACCAAAATGGTACGCTGTGTGTAATTTTTGCGGCGTGTCGGTATAGGTAATGGCCTTCATCGCCCCAAGCTTGCCGCCAATCTCGGCCACCGCCATGCGTCCCTCATATTCATCCATCACGCCGCGAATACGCTTGCAAAATTCAATCCCCGGTTCGGCCTGCTCATCATAAACATGCTCTTGCATCGTGTGAGGCGTTGCAAAGTCGATATTAAAGCGTGAAGGGACAGCGTCAGGGCTAATGGGGTTATCTTCAAGCCCTTTGCTACAAAAGAAGCACTGAATAGCATCAAGACGGATACCATCAACGCCTTTTTTCATCCAGTAATGCAAAATATCAAGCAAAGCATCCTGCACATCAGGATTGCGCAAATTTAAATCCGGCTGTTCTGATAGAAAGTTATGCAGATAATATTGACCGCGCGTGATTTCGTAGCTCCACGATGGCCCGCCAAAATAAGATTGCCAGTTATTAGGCGGGCTGCCATCGGGCTTTGGGTCTGCCCATATGTACCAGTCGGCTTTTTCATTATCTTGGCTTTGGCGACTTTGCTGAAACCACTCATGCATGTTTGAGCTGTGCGAGAAAACAAGATCGATAATGATTTTTATGCCGCGTTGATGCGCAGCGTCTAAAAGAGCCTCAAAATCAGCTAGTGTTCCAAAAATAGGGTCGACATCGCGGTAATCGGAGACGTCGTATCCGTAATCTTTCATCGGGGATTTGAAAAAAGGTGAAATCCAGATCGCGTCCACGCCAAGCGAAGCGATATAATCTATTTTTTGCGTAATGCCGTTTAAATCACCAACGCCATCACCCGTGGAATCGTAGAAAGAGCGCGGATATACTTGGTATATCACAGCGTCCTTCCACCATTCTTCATTATTTTTTTTGGTCATGGCTTTAAGAAAAAAAGAGACTTATTCAGCCGCTTCTTCAGCGCTGTCTTCTTCAACATCCGCAGCAACCGTCATTTTAACAACCGCATCAGGGTTGCGTGGTGGCTCGCCTTGCTCAATATTGTCGACCAGCTCCATGCCTTCTGTGACTTGTCCCCAAACGGTGTATTGGCCTGTCAGGAACGAACAGCCTGCATCGTTAAAGCAGATGAAAAACTGTGAGTTGGCGCTGTTCGGGTTGGCTGTGCGCGCCATGCCGATTGTGCCGCGCTTGTAATCATAATCGCTGAATTCTTGCTTGATATCAGGCAATTCAGAGCCGCCCGTGCCTGTGCCAGTCGGGTCGCCTGTTTGTGCCATAAAGCCGTCAATCACGCGGTGAAAAACAACGCCGTCATAAAATCCTTCGCGGGTGAGTGTTTTGATGCGCTCAACATGATTGGGGGCGATGTCGGGTAACATTTCAATGGTGACGCGTCCGCTGTCAAGTTCGAGGAATAATGTGTTTTCAAGGTCGGCGGCCTGCGCCGTGCCTACAGATGCTGTCATAATAATGGCACTCCAGATTGTCAGAATTTGTTTTTTAAACATAGTATATGTCCTGTTCGTAGGTTGATTTTTACAGTCTTGCCACATGCTGAAGGAGATTTCAATCCTTACGGATTTATTTTAATCAATTATCCCGCCCTTAGGATTTACGCGTAGCGCATATAACATTTTTAATACGGGGGAAAGGATAGAGTCCTTTGAGAGAAAAGTGCCTAAGCCGCTTCGGCTTTACCGCATGCCATCCCGCCGCAGCATTTTTTCTTGTGGTCGGTCACAATATCTTTGAGGGTTTGGATGCAGGAACAGCATTGCGGTTTTTCGCCGCCTGAGCAAGCATGGTAAACACCGCTGACTGTTGATGCGCCTGTATTGTCTTGTTCTAATACTTTGCGCACATCACGTTCGCGAATAGCGTTGCAGATGCAAATATACACGGCGTTTTCCTTTTAAAAGCGTTCCTGTTCACAAAACAATATTAGGATTGATAATCATTCGCAAGTGGTTTTTGCGAGTAAGTCTCAATTGCATAAAGTTCAAACATGAACGCTTAAAAGAGAAGACTTATTTTTCTTCGCCGGCAGCGTTGGATTGAAGCATGCTATAATTTGCCACGCCCATATTTTCAATCATCTCAAGCTGTGTTTCCAAATAATCAACATGGCCTTCTTCGTCCCGTAAAATCTCAAGGAACAAATCGCGGCTCACATAATCCTGTACTTTTTCAGCCGCCTGAATGGCTTCTTTTAGTTCAGGCAAAGCGATCATCTCAAGTTTCAAATCACACTCGATCACTTCTTTGACATTCTCGCCAATATTCAGCTTGTTCAAATCCTGCAAATTCGGCAGGCCTTCAAGCAGCAAAATGCGCTGGATGACTTTGTCCGCATGCTGCATTTCTTCGATTGATTCTTCATATTCATGCTTGGCAAGCTTGGTCATGCCCCAATCCTCAAGCATCCGTGAATGCAAGAAATACTGGTTTACAGCGGTCAGCTCGTTCCGCAGAACAGCGTTTAAATATTTAATTACGGTTTTGTCACCCTTCATGGCGCACTCCTTTTGTTTGAACTAAATTCAAAGATAAACGGCTTGCCTGATAACACAAGCGCAATTGGTTTCTTATGCGCCAAAAACGCGCGTAAAAATAATATCGCGATTTTTGATGTAATGCTCATAATCAAAAACATCGTCAAGCGCCGCATCATCAAGCGCGTTTGTGACCTCGGGGTCTTGCTTCAAAAGCGTTAAAAACGGTGTTTTTCCTTTTGATTCCCAAACCTTCATCGCATTGCGCTGGACAATTTTATACGCATCTTCGCGGCTGATATCAGCTTGCGTCAGCGCCAGCAAAACGCGCTGTGAAAATACCAGCCCGCCGAGGCGCTCTAGATTTTCTTTCATCGTATCAGGATAAACCAAAAGCTTTTCAACAACGCCCGTGAGGCGCGAGAGCGCAAAATCCAGCCCCATGCAGGCATCGGGGCCGATATTGCGCTCAACAGAGGAGTGCGAAATATCGCGCTCATGCCATAGCGCCACATTCTCAAGCGCAGGGGTGACGGCCGCGCGCACAAGACGCGCTAAACCTGTCAAATTCTCGGTCAAAATCGGGTTGCGCTTATGGGGCATGGCCGAGCTGCCTTTTTGGCCGGGGTTGAAATATTCCTCCGCCTCGCGCACTTCACTGCGCTGTAAATGACGAATTTCAATTGCCAGATTTTCAATCGAAGAGGCGATAATGCCCAGCGTGGTGAAAAATTCAGCATGGCGATCACGCGGGATGACTTGCGTGGCCATGGTTTCAGGGCGCAGACCCATTTTGTCAGCCACATATTGCTCCACCGACATATCAACCGTGGCATACGTGCCAACCGCCCCTGAAATGGTGCAGGTGGCAATATTTTCGCGCGCTGTTTTTAAACGCGCCAAATTGCGCTCAAACGCCGCATAATGTCCGGCAAGCTTCAGGCCAAATGTTGTCGGCTCGGCATGGATGCCGTGGCTACGGCCAACGCAGATTGTATCTTTATGCTCAAAAGCGCGCTTTTTCAGCGCGGCCAAAAGCTTTTCAAGATCATCAATCAACAAATCCGCCGATTGGGTGAGTTGCACCGAAAAAGCGGTGTCCACAACATCAGAGGAGGTCATCCCTTGGTGGACATAGCGCGACTCTGGCCCGATATGTTCGGCAACGCTGGTTAAAAACGCGATCACATCATGGCGCACTTCCGCTTCGATCTCATCAATGCGCGCCACATCAAACCCGCCTTTTTCGCGCAAAACTTTCGGCACGCTTTGGGGAATCACGCCCAAATTTGCCATTTGTTCGCAAGCCAGCGTTTCAATCTCAAGCCAGATTTTGAACTTGTTTTCAGGTGTCCAGAGGGCGGCCATTTCAGGGCGGGTATAGCGAGGGATCATTTTTTGTGTGTCCTGCGGTTAGAGTTTTTGTAAGCGCAGACACCCTAACATTTTCAAAAAAGAAGTGGAACTTTTAGTTAGAACATTCTAAGGTGTAATAAATTTACATAAAAGGAGACTCCAATGAGTTACGAATATGAATGGCCACAGGCCTCACCATGCAGCAACATTATACTTTACACATCAAACGGCGACCGCCTGTCTTTAATGGTCACGTTTCGAGATGAATCAGTCGGCGCAGGCAAAAGCCTCAGCGCAGGCGGCTTTGATGAGGTGGCGGATGCGCTATCCCAGCCAGCCGGCACGATGATTGATGGGCGCGCAGAAACATATCGTGAAATGTATGAAGAACTGGGCGAAGAGTTAAAAACAATTTTGCCTTATGAATCATTTTTAGCGCGCGTGCAATATTTGTGGGACGGCATGGTGCCAAATGCGAATTCACCCTTGGTTGAAAAAGTTGTCATGCGCACGCTTGAATTATCCCCCAATGAAATGCGCGCCATTATGGCTTTGCCGCGCACAGAAGAGCAGGCGGGCAAGATGCTGGTTGATTTTAACCTGAACGCCGACCCAGCCAAAGCTACAGACACATCACAAATTGATGCGGCGCTCACAGGGTTTCGCTATCCGCATGAAGTTGAGGCCGCCAGAATGTGGTTTACAGCACAAGAGCAAAAAGCCAAAGACAGTTTGGCCAGAGCAACGGGGCCCGCTTTTTTAAGGCTTACCTAGTTTAAAGCGCCGCCATAATTATGAGCAAAAGCAGAGACTTTTCAAATATCATCGCCTTTACCGCCGCCGCTGTACCCAGCTTTGCGGCGGTCGCGGCGGGGTTTTATGCGTTTCCTTTTATTGAGGAGGCGCTGTTAAACCACGAAGTTTCTGAAACGCTGAGCAAAGTTGACGCGTTTGGCGGCGCTTATGGCGTGTTTTATACGGCAAGCACAGTCTTTAATGGCACGGTTTTGGCGCTCAAAGCCGCTTTTGATGCTGCCGCGCATCAAAAGTTTGATTGGGATGGTTTTACAAAGAAAAAAGACGTTTACGTTGCTGGCCAATGGTGCGGCATTCTTGCGGGAATTCTGACATCTTTAGCAGTGAGCTATGCGAGTGATGAGGTGATTGACCAAAGCTTAAACCAGCGCGCCCAAGAGCCAACAGCGATTACGCTCGCCTTACAATAATCCCAGCGACTTAAAGCTTCCTGTCCCGTTTTTAGAGACAATAATGTGGTCGTGCAAAACGATGCCAAACGGCTCGCCTGCGGCTTTGATTTGCATGGTCATGTCAATATCGGGCTGGGAAGGGCGCGGGTCGCCGCTTGGGTGATTATGGCAGATAATCAGGGCTGTTGCGCCAATTTCAAGGGCGCGTTTCATAATCTCGCGCGGATAGGCGGCGGTTTGGTCAACTGTGCCGCTATGCTGGATTTCATCGGCCAGCAATTCGTTTTTCTTGTTCAAAAAGAACACCCGAAAATGCTCGCGCGTTTCATGCGCCATGGTGGCGGTGCAATAATCCAAAAGCCGCGCCCAACTGCTTAAAACAGGCTTACCGATCATTTCCTGCTTTAACATACGGTGCGCGGAGGCTTGAATGGCTTTGAGCGCGGTCACTGTATTTTCAGACGCGCCTTTAACTTTTAAAATTTCGCTGACAGGCGCGTTCAAAAGGCCAGGCAGGCCACCAAATGTGCTTAAAAGCTCTTTGGCGAGCGGTTTCACATCGCGGCGCGGGATCGCCATGAACAAGATCAGCTCCAATAGCTCATAATCAGCAAGGCTGTCTGCGCCTTTATCCAAAAAACGCCCGCGCAAGCGGTCGCGATGGCCGTGATAATGGGGGGCTTTTGCATCCGTATCTTTATCTGGCGCGCTCATCTTCTACACATCATAAGGCGGCTTATCCAGCCCTTTGGGTGATTTTGTGAAAATCTCGTAGCCATCATCGGTCACGGCAAGCGTGTGTTCAAATTGCGCCGATAATTTGCGGTCTTTTGTAATCGCCGTCCAGCCATCGCTCAAAACCTTACATTCCCATGTTCCGGCGTTAATCATCGGCTCGATGGTGAAAATCATACCTGCCGACAGTTTCGCGCCTGCACCCGGCAGGCCATAGTGCAAAACAGACGGGGCGGCATGGAAGGTGCGCCCGATGCCGTGGCCGCAAAAATCGCGGACAACCGAAAAACGCTCGCTTTCCGCATAGCTTTGAATCGCATGACCAATATCGCCAAGCGTAGCGCCGGGCTTCACGACCTCAATACCGCGCATGAGCGACTCGTACGTCACATCCGTTAAGCGCCGCGCCATGACAGATATTTTATCACCCACCGTAAACATGCGGCTTGTGTCGCCATACCAGCCATCTAAAATGACAGTGACGTCAATATTAAGAACATCACCATTGACCAGCTTTTTAGGCCCCGGAATACCGTGGCAGACAACATGATTGACAGAAGTGCAGGTGGCTTTGGGAAACGGAATGCGGCTGCCGTCGCCGCCATAATTGAGCGGCGCGGGAACGGCGTTATGATCTGAAATAAAGGCGTGGCATAATTCATCCAGCTTTTCGGTGGTGACGCCCGGCTCAACAAAAGGTGCTATATAATCCAACACCTCAGCGGCAAGCCTGCCCGCTTTGCGCATATGCTTAAAATCATCTTCTGTGTGCAACAAGATACCTTCGGGGGAATATGCGCGTGTCTCAGTCAAAACTTCACCTTTGCTTTTCATTTACCTTCACCATATATAATAAATGGTGATACCATATACTTCGTTTATAATTAATCACCATCGCAATGAATTGCAACCATCACAGCAATATTGATTGGATTGAACACGATGAGCCAGCTATCAGCCCCTGAAAAAGATTTTTATACCGCCGCCCTTGTGATTATCGGCAATGAAATTCTGGCAGGGCGCACACAAGACACAAACACGCCATGGATTGCCGAGCGCTTGACTGCGCAGGGCATTGGCCTTGCCGAAGTGCGCATTGTGTCCGACAGCGAAGAAGACATTATCAAAGCCGTCAATGATGTTCGTGAAAGATATGATTACGTCTTCACCACGGGCGGCATTGGCCCGACCCATGATGACATTACCGCCCAAAGCATTGCAAAAGCCTTTGGTCGCGATCTGGTTCAAAATGAACATGCTTTTGACATGCTTGAAGAGCATTACGGCATCACCGACTTAACGCCCGCGCGTGTGAAAATGGCGATGATCCCTCAAGATGCTTTATTAATCCCCAATCCTGTCTCCGCCGCGCCCGGTTTTTCGATTGAAAATGTCTATGTCATGGCGGGCGTGCCGCGCATTATGCAGGCGATGTTTGATTATGTGATGGGTACGATCCGCGCTGGAAAGCCGATATTATCAAACATGGTGGCTTGTAGCTTACAAGAAAGCGTGGTCGCTGAAGATTTATCACAATTACAAAAAAATTATCCCATGCTTCAAATGGGCAGTTATCCGCATTATCGCGGTGGCGTTTTAGGGCTAAGCCTCGTTTTGCGCGGAAGCGACAAAAAAGTGCTTGAAAAAGCGACGGCTGAATTAATCGCCATTATTAAAAGTCATGGCGATGAGCCGCGTGCGCTGAGTGTGCGCTCTGAAGATCATAGCGTTGATGTTGCTGGTGAGCGCGCGGAATCTTCATCTGAATAAAAGCGCTTTTCAAACGGTTTTTTTGAACCCGAGGGCTTCAAGCATATGATTAAGCGCTCGTCCGCGCTTTTCATTATCTAAATCTTGATAAATAAAGCATTCATGCCCTTTGTCATCATGTGTTAATCGGCCAAAGTTTTCTGAAGCTTCGTTTGTTTCAATCTTTAACATGGCGGGTGCGAAATTGTTCATATCTAAAAGCGCCATCATCACCATCGGGTCATGAAACCGAAAAACAGGCTCAGGCGCAAAATATTTGCAATGAGCGATCATGAGACTTTGTGCGATTTGCGCAATCTCTGTTGTCGCTTCAAGCGCCTCTATCTCCTCAAGCGTCAGCATTACAGGCCATGTGGCGTTCATCGGAACAAAATGCATCGGGATATCAGCGCGCAAAATCGTATCAATGGCGTGCGGATCACAAGCCAGATTAAAATCCGCCCCCGGCAAATTATCCCAAAGCGGCGCAAATTTGCCGCCCATCATAATAATCCGCCTGATTGAGCGTTTCATCAAATCGCGATCGCTTCGTATCATCCGCGCTAGATTAGTTGCAGGGCCGGTAATAATATAATCAACGGGTTGGTTGTCATTGATCCATGAAGGGCAATCTGTAAGGTGTTGCGGAATGAAATTATCATCGTGCGCGGGAAGCGCTATATCGCACAGGCCGTTGCCTGATTGCGTTTGTCGCGGCAGGACGAGATTTTGATATAAGATATGAGAGGAGGGCGGCGCTTTTGCGCCTTGAAAAAGCGCGAGATTATTCTCTTTGGCCTGCGGGCTTTGGTTTAAAACGTGGCGCGTGTTTTCAATGACGTTATCAAGCGGCGTATTACCGTAAGATGTCACAACAGCTTCAAGTTTTAACCCCAGAGCAAAGGCGAGCCATATCGCAATGGCATCATCACGACCGGTATCACAATCGAGTATAAGCGGATGTGAAGCAGTCATATCAGTTTCCATCTTATGCGATCAGGCTATCAAAAAATTACGGGGGGTTACTTAAGGGGCGGGTGCATCAGGTTTGGCGGCAGGGATATTTTTATAATCGCTATCTTCCAATGCTTTTAAAACGTCGCGCATAGGCGTGTCTGTACTTAAACCCGTGACATGCGCCATGGCATCAGCGCCGACAAACCAGCTCATCGGTAAGTCAATTTCAAATTCTTCTTCCAAAACCTTACAAAATTCTTGGTTGGCTTTCATGGCTTCAGCGCGGAAGTTTTTCACGTAATCTGGGCGGATTTTAAAGCGCGCGGCAACATCCATGAATATGCCGGGAAGCCTTGTTTTCTTGCCGTCCACTTCAACCACAAACCCATCAAGCATAACGTCGCGCGGTGTGCAGACATCCACTTTATTTTGCTCGTAATCAATCACGATATTAAGCGGAATGGTACGGCCTTCATGCTGGATGGCGGCGCGCTCGACATCGTCCGCACAGCAAAAGCAGGTGGCAATGGATGATAAATGCGCATGTTCAAAGAAATCTTTGTCATCGAGCTTGTCGATCACCCAGTTCAGCATTTTGGCTTGGCGGACATTGTCTTCAAGCAAAACAACCGGAATTTTTTGGCCGTGCTTCTCGCTGAGCGCTGCGATTTTGGCTTTTGCAATATTGATCTGTTCATCCAGTGATTTTAACCCAGGCCGGCCTGTATAGCCGAAATGGTTGCGCCCTGTTAAATCAAACAAGCGTGAAAAGCCGACATCGGCCCACTCGCTTTCCTGTTTTTGGATCATATCATCCAGCGAGATGAAGAAAACAGGCAAGCTGCTGTCGATGGCCGGGTCTTGTTTTATCTGTTTTTTCGCGGCATGAATGGCTTTGCGCGTTAAGGCGTGGGCATTATAAAAATGAATATCGAGTGTTTCTTCGTCCGGCCCGCCCACATCATATTTCGTGTAATCAAGATAGCGCGCTTTGGCGGTTAAAATATCATGTCCCCAGACTTGATAGGCAGTATGCATAATGCTTTTGATATATTCCGCTAGTGAAAGCTCACCCTCTTCGGGGGCGGCGAAATCATATAAAGGATGGTCCGGATTTTCAAGAATGGCATCGTGGATATGCTTTTTCAATTTGCGCGTTGAAAAATCCGCATCTGTGCGGATAGCATAGGTCAAACCTGTCTCTGGAACTTCAGAGCGTTTGGAGGCAGATTCGTTAAAGGCGAATGCCGGTCTTTTAAACTGCGGAGCCATGTAACCCTGTCAGTGTTGTTGAACCAAAATAGTTTGTTATGTCTTATGGTTGTTAAATTTATACAGAAAATGAAAATTAAGTGCAAACTTCACGGCATTTATTTTATCAGGGGCTGTGGAGAAAGCCTTGTTAGCGGCTCTGGCTATTGATTCTGTGCATTTCAAAAAAAATATTTTTGAAATGGTGGCCCCACCCGGACTTGAACCGGGACGTCCTAAAACGCACGATTTTAAGTCGTGTGCGTCTACCAATTCCGCCATGGGGCCTGAAGTTTAAACAGACGTTGCGGTGAAACGATAAATAATCACAAAATGGTTGATGTGGCAATATACAAAGGCGCATGTTTTTTGTTTTGTCAGCATATGCCTTATTGAGATACCCCGTAAAAAACTGTTTTTAGGCATATAGATTAGACATGTCTTTAATAAGCTGATGTCCGCGCTCTGTCAGGTAAATTTCTTTTTTGCGCCGCTCTTGGGGGGATATTTCGGCATAAACAAGCGCGAATGCTTTGCCTTTTTGGCGATTGTTTGATAGCGCGCCGATAATGCGGGAGGTCGTGGACATGGCCATGCCTGTGCGTTTGGACAATGTTGTCAATGAAATGCCTTCTTGTAAAGATATCTCTAAAAAACAGATGGCATATTGTATCGGGAATTCGGTATCAATGGTTTGAAATGCGCGCAAAAGCGAGAGTGTCCTTAATGTCCTGTCGTGAACAGGCACTTTGACGTCTTGTGATACTGTATTTGTTGACCGCATGGCGCTTTTGCTTTTTTGTTATCATCATCATGCAGGTCGATTTTAATCGGTACCGATGATTTTGTTCGTCTCCATGGCGTTAAAATAAGCCTGATAAAAGGCACATCCAGTATCATTTCATGCGTTTGTTCGGTTTTTGTCGCCTCAAAGAAAGGCCACGCCGAAAATTCATACGAAAACTCCAGATGTGCCGCACCAACGCGCCACAACTTTATATATATCATCATCGTCTTATCCCACACACATTTCAAAAGACGTTAAATACAACACACGGTTGCATGATTAGCCATAATTTTGGATTTTGTCAAATTACGAGACGCGACTATTGATTGTTTTCATCAATAGTTGATGTGACAAAAAGAAACATTGCTCACTATCAAACCCATAGCGCGCCTTTTCTGCCTGTTCCTGATTGTCATTGATCGGTATGGCCCATTGCTCGAAAAGCTTTGTTTGGCTGCCAATTTTGAGATGATTGTCTGTAAAGATAACGGGCTTTGAGAGCCCTTGCAAGAATAGCGGCGGGGTGGAAAAAGCAAAGTTGAAATCCTCCTCGTAAAAAAGACAGTTTGTCATGGAGGCGCAATCAATAAAGTTCAAACCAAAGGCCGAAATTGTTGAAAATTTTGCATCATCCATGCGCGCGCCCGCAATGTCAGTAGCGCCAAAAAGCGCGCCGCGCATATCGCATCCCCGCAGATCAGCAAGGCAAAGGCAGGCGGCATGGAGTGTCGTATTTTTGAGGCTGGCTTTGCTCATGTGCGTTTCCGACATGTTCGCGCCGGATAAATTAGCGCCATCCAGCTTGGCACCGTTCAGCCGCGCATCGTCTAAATTGGCATTATTTAGGTTCACATGGCGAAGATCTGTCTTTGATAAATCAACATTGTCATAGATTGCGGCTTCAATACAATCTTTGACTGTGTTGAATCTCCCTGAAAAAACGATTTGTTTCGTTTCGTAGTTTAGCACCTCAAGAAAGCCCATTATATCTCCTGTTGTTTTGTTGCCAATTATATTTTGGCGTTCATTTATAAATTACAACCTATAGTTGATATATTGGAAGCTTTGTCAAGCGGTTTTTCGGTTGGTGTCTGATTCGGCATTGCTCGTGATGGAAAGTTTAATTGAATGAAAGGAGGCGGGGATCTATATTATGCGCATGAGTAAAAGCAAAGACCCACAAAATACAGGCTCCAATACTAAAGAGATGACGTCGTTAGAGCGCGGTGCCGCTGTCATCCGCGCTTTTGCGAAAAGTCTGCCGGATACGCCGGGGGTTTATCGTATGCTGGACGATAAGGGCGAGCCTTTATATGTCGGCAAAGCCAAAGCGCTCAAGCGCCGCGTCGTTAGCTATGCAAATACCGACCAGCTTTCTTTACGCATCAAGCGCATGGTGGCACAGACCAAAGACATGATTGTCATCCATACGCACACAGAGGTCGAAGCGTTATTGCTGGAAGCCAATCTGATTAAAAAGCTACAGCCTTATTATAATATTTTGCTCAAGGATGATAAATCATTCCCCTATATCTTCTTAAGCGGCGATCATGATTTCCCAATGATCGGGAAGCATCGCGGGCCGCAAAAGAGGCGCGGGCATTACTATGGGCCTTACACCAATTTGGCCGCCGTCAACCGTAGTCTCACCCTGATGCAAAAAGTGTTCATGATTAGAAACTGCACTGACAGTTATTTCGAGCAGCGCAAAAGACCATGCCTGCAATATCATATCAAAAGATGCACCGCGCCTTGTGTCGGATACGTTTCAGAGCAGGATTATAAAGAGCAGGCGCGCATGGCGCATGATTTTTTAAGCGGGAAAAACCAAAAAGTGCAAAAAGAACTCGCCGTGCGCATGCAAAAAGCGAGCGAGGCGATGGATTATGAGGAGGCGGCCTTGCTTCGTGATCGCATTCGCACCTTGACCGTCATTCAATCAAAACAGGATATTAACGTGGCGGCTGCCAAAAACGCTGACGTGATCGGGCTTTATCGTAGCGCTTCGCAATCTTGCGTGCAGGTATTCTTTTTTCGCAGCGGCTATAATATCGGCAATCGCGCCTATATTTTACGCCATGATGAAAGTCTGTGTGATGGCGAGATTATGGCTAATTTTATTGTGCAGTTCTATGAAAACAAACCAATCCCGCCGCAAATATTGTTATCGGAAGAGCCGCTGGAGCTGGATTTGATCGCCCAGAGCATGAATGCGCGCGCTGATACCGAAAAGCAAGACCGTATCTCTGTGCCGCGGCGCGGTGACAAGCGCCGTGTGATTGATTTTGTTTTGCGCAATGCCAAAGATTATTTCGAGCGCGAGCAGGCCAAAGAGAGCGGTATCCGCAAAAATTTGGAAAACATAGCAACGCTTTTTGGCTTGGACGCGCCGCCAAAACGCATCGAGATTTATGATAACAGCCATATTTCAGGCACAAACATGGTTGGCGGGATGGTGGTGGCTGGCCCAGAAGGCCCGCGCAAAAATGCCTATCGTAAGTTTAATATTCGTCATGCCGAAGCCGCTGATGATTATGGCATGATGCGCGAAGTGATTGAGCGCCGTTTTGGACGCAGTTTAAGGGAAGATAAGGGGCCGGGGAGCGATGATTGGCCGGATCTGGTGTTAATTGATGGCGGAGCGGGGCAACTATCAGCCGTGCTTGAAACGTTGCAAGCGCTGGGCATTGAAGACGATGTGAAGGTCGTGGCCATTGCCAAAGGGCCGGATCGTGACGCGGGGCGTGAGAAGTTTTTTATGCGTGGGCGCGATATGTTCCAGTTACCCGAAAGGGACGCCACTTTACATTATTTGCAGCGCTTGCGTGATGAGGCGCACCGTTATGCCATTGGCGTGCATCGTGCAAAACGCACAAAACAAATCGAAAGCTCGCCGCTTGATAATGTGCCGGGGATTGGCGCAAAACGTAAGAAAGCCTTGCTGCATCATTTCGGTTCGGCGCGGAGCGTTGCGCAGGCCGGCATCCGCGATTTGCAAAATGTTGATGGAATTTCCCAGTCAATGGCAGAAAATATTTACGCTTATTTTAATGATGTTTAAAGCCTAAATCTTGCCTCATTTAAAATTTGCTAGAAATATAAAAATTTTTTGAATTTGTAAGCTATATCAGTGTCTTACAAAGGTTATCCAAAGCACTTTCAATTCGGGTCTTGCGGTTGTCGGCGTGTACTGATACTGTCTGTTTCAATCACAAAATAAACGCAATACACAAACGAAACGTCACGTTTTATTTGTGCGCAAGAAGGAGTTGTTTTACATGTTTCACCGCCCAAAAACCGATGACCAGACGACCGAAACCAAAGCTGTTCAAAAAGAAGAGCCTTCAAAAAAAGAAGGTATGAGCAACGGCGTTTTTGCCAGAAAACAGAGCTTTGAAACAGCCTCTGAAACAAATTCACAAATTTCAAACTCGCAAATTTCAAACCCAAGCAATTTATATGCCGACACGCAAAAGGATACAGACACAATGAGCCAAGACCAAAAAATTATGGACAAAGAAACAAATGACGCACCATCAGGCGTATTTCAGCGCGCTCCACAAAGCGTCGGCCAGTCTATGCAGCGCAGCGTACCCAACAAAAACTTCAGCCCCGGTTTCACAGGCACGGCCAAAACGCCAACATATGACATCGCGCAAAATGAAGAGCGTAAGCTTGTTATTGGTCAAGGCATCACAATGTCAGGTGAAATTGAGTCATGCGATTATTTAATGGTTGAAGGCACGCTTGAAGCCGCTTTAAAAGGCGCGCGTATGGTCGAAATTTCAAAAACAGGCACTTTTTACGGCGCTGTTGAAATTCAAGAAGCTGTTATCTCTGGTCGTTTTGAAGGTGATATGACTGTTCATGGTCGTTTGACAATTGAAACAGGTGGCTCTGTTACAGGGACAGTCTCATATAAAGAACTCGTTGTTGAAGCCGGCGCTTACATTGATGGTAAAATTAGCCCGATGACGGCTGCTGCGGCCAATACACAAAAAAAAAACATGACAGCGAAAAATGATAATGCTGGCTCTGACCTGCCATTTGATGGTGCGGTTGCGGCTGAGTAATTTAGCTGTCCGATAGAATACTAAAAACGCCTGTATGTCATTACAGGCGTTTTTTTATGGGAGCAGGGCAATCAAACGCTTTTTTATTATGCGTCTGAAGCTGTTCTTTGTTTGAATTTACAAAGATCACTAACTGGGCATTCAGGACATTTTGGCTTGCGCGCCACGCAAATATAGCGCCCATGTAATATCAGCCAATGATGCGCGTGATATTTAAACATATCCGGAATTTTCTTTTCGAGTTTGGCCTCGACTTCGTCCGGTGTTTTGCCGGGCGCCATGCCGGTGCGGTTAGAAACGCGAAATAAGTGCGTATCAACTGCGATCGTTGGCTGCCCAAAGGCCATATTCAAGACAACATTGGCTGTCTTGCGCCCAACGCCCGGCAGCCTCACTAAATCGTCACGGGTTTGAGGGACGATGCCGTCATATTCTTCAACCAGAATACGGCATGTCTTGATAATATTTTTTGCCTTGCTGTTAAACAGGCCAATGGTCTTGATATAGCCCCGCACAGTGTCTTCACCAAGGTTAAGCATGGCAGCGGGCGTGTCTGCGGCCTCAAACAGCGCAGGGGTGGCTTTATTGACGCCAATATCAGTGGCTTGCGCCGATAGCAAGACAGCGATCAGTAAAGTGAAAGGATTGGTGTAAAAAAGCTCGCCTTTTGGTTCAGGATTGTCGGCCTGAAGTCTTTCAAAAAACAAATGGATGTCTTTTTTGTTCATTAAGGGCAATGTTTGTCGCCTATCATAGGATGTTTATTGCGGGATCATGCTTCTGACATCCGTGCCGTTCATCAACATCTGACCGTCTTTTTGCAAAACAAAATCATAAAGGCGATAAGGGCCGTTACTGTCAGTCTCGCTTTGCCCCATCATCTGCAACATCGAAAGTGCCATGATCGCATCGCTCACTCTTTTTCTTTGCTCTGGGCTCAAGGCAGGGTTTGCGGCGTTCTCGTTCAAAAACGCTATCACTTTATCAAGCCCATGAAATGAGGTGCGGACATTGCCGACAAAGCCAAACTGTGCGGCCAAATCAGTTGTGAAAACGCCGCTTTGCGCTAGCTTATACATTTCATTAGCAAGCAAGACTTCGTCAAGCGTGATATTCGCCCCCGATTGTGTCAAAAGCTGTGGCAACATCATCGCGGCATTTAGCCCGACCATATTTCCCATCGCAGGATTTGTGGATATATCCTGAATAGAGCTGCGACCAAGATCGGCAAGTTCTTTAAACGGGAGTTTGTTAAAGCTGATATCAAAGACGAATTTATCAGGCGTAATCTCGGAAACAGGCCCGAGGTCAGTGGGGTTAGGCTCCATCGCAAAATCGGCAAAGCCAAAAGAAAAGCCAAGATTAAGTTCGTTCTTCAACAGGCCTGAAAGGCTCACGCCGTAACTCAGATCACCAAGCTTGAATGTTTCAGGGTTGCCTTGCTTATCAACACGCTGCGCAACCATGTTTTTGACCTGAATGTCAAAATCGGCGCTATCGAATGTTTTACCGAAATAATCGATGAACAAATTATAAAACGCCAAAATATTCTCAGGGCTTGTGCTGACTGTGCCATCGGCTGTGATGGATTCGTTCAGAGCCTCAATTTGTTCGATATAGACAAGCGCGTCTTCAAATGAATAATCGCCCATTGATGATGTCATTAAAATATCTTCAATCCGCAATGTCATATCCGCGCCGTCTGAAAGATCAAGGCCGCTAATGCGTAGATCAGCAGGTCCGCTCCAGCGCCCGTTCGGCTGTTCTTTCATGTCAACGATCATACTGAGGGCGGGAATGGTCAAACCGCCTGATTTTGAAAGATTTGTGACTGTAATATCGCGGTAATTTGCATTTATCATTGTGAAATAACGAATTTTGTTAGACCAAACACCAGCAAAATTCTGTTGGTTGATATTGACGGAGATATAAGGCGTGTCCCTCTCGTTATAAATCAAGATGGGCGAGGGGATCGCTAATGTCATCTTCCACTGGTCAGCATCTTGCCCCGGCATGACGTTAATGGCGACAATACCGATATCGGCATAATGACCGCTTTCAGCGCGCACTTTCAAATGTGGTAATGTCACAGCGAAATATTTCCCGCTATCCTCCACCAGCAAATCACCTTCTGTGATTAAACTCATATCCATTTCAGTGGCGTGCCGCGACAAGGCCTCCATTGTGCCTTGAAACATTGTTTCCAGCTCTTGTTGTGGCGATTGCGCCTGTGAGGGGGCTGTTGTAAACACCATCGCGATCATCACAAATATGATAGCAACGCACTTAGAGCGGGCAATTAGGGCTTTAAACATGATTTAGATCATCCTTGTGTTTTTATTCGCGACGATTAAGACGCAACTATGCCATAGTAACAATCGCCTGAAAACAGCGAACTGGTTTTAAAAAACGATAAATCGGACTTATCTTGCACAAGTATAATTGCCTTTTTTACAGAAGATGCTTATATTGCCCCCCATGTTGAATGCAGAATATAAACAATTTACGGTAAACGAGACGGGCGTTGTTCTTTTCCAAAAGGATGCGAGTAACCCTGTTCCGGGAACGCCGATTGCGAATTTGTCAAAAGGGAGCGTGATAACGCGCCCTAAAGTTGATGTCGTCTCAAGCGCTGTGCCGGATGGTGTATCGATTGATGATGTGCAAGTGAAGCTCGATGATTGGCTGTTAAAGCATATTCACGAGACGATGCCCGGCTTTGAGATGTTGGCGGATGAAATGGAAATCCCGCAAGCTGCGCGCACAATTGCGCTAAAGCTTTATGGCGCGCTGGGCGTTATCCCCAGAGCCGATATAGAAGAGCTGGTCAAAGATCTTGATGAAACAGGCCGTCAGGCGCTTCGTGACCGCAAGGTGCGCATGGGGCCGCTGCTGATTTATGTTTATACCATGAACAAACCTGCCTCTGTTCGGATGCGCGCTTTGCTTTGGAATTTATGGAACGATGTGCCTTTGCCCGCCACTGTCCCCCAAGACGGGATAACCTCGCGCAAGCTTGGCGCAGACGAAGCCGTAAATGATATTTATTTCAGAACAATAGGCTATCCGCATTATGCGGGGCGCATTATCCGCGTTGATATGCTGGATCGTTTGGTGTGCGAAATTTATGACAGCGCCAAAAACGGCACATTCAAGGCCGATCATAAAATGGCTGAGTGGCTCGGTTGTTCTATTCCCGACCTTTATAATATTTTGGAAGCGATGGGGCATAAAAAGATTTCTGACCCAGCTGATGAGATCGCGGTTGAAGCCCAAAAGCCGAATGAGAAGCCGGATGTGAAAGAAGGGGCTGTGCCGCCCTCACAAGCCGAAATATCGCCCCAAAAAGAAAAACCAGAAGAAAAAGTAGAAGAAGAGCCAAAATCTGAAGCAACGGAAGCGCCAAAAACAGAGCCGCCACCAAAGCCTGATCTTGCCGTTTTCCGCTTGCGTCAAGGGCGGGCTTATGGTGCTAAAGGTGGCGCTCCTGAAGCTGTTGCGAAAGCGACAGATAAGAGCGGTGGCAAGAAGCCAGCCCATAAAAAACCAGATCACAAAAAAACAGCCCATAAAAAAACGAGTGGCAAAAAGCCTGGCTTTAAAAAGCCGCAAGATAAAGAGCGCGTTATGTCCGCACCATCCAAGCAAGAGACAGATTCTCCTTTTGCTGTGTTACAGGCCTTGAAAACAAAAAAATAAAGCGCGCGCTTTTTAAAGTTTTAAACCAGCCAATTGAAGAGAGCCTAAGGGCGAGGTGCGGTGTGCATTTGTTACCAAACTTAAAACTGACATTATTTTTATGCGTCCTGCTTTGTGCATGTAGCGCTTCCGCAAAGGCGTCTGCCGCGCAATTTTCGGGCGCTTATCTTTATAATATGTGCGAAAAAAAAATCCAATGGTGGTGAAATGGTTACGGGCGGTCACGCGGTTTGCCAATCGTATATTGCAGGCGTTGTTGATTATCACAATATTTTGCGCTCTTTGCGTATGGCGCCGGAGGTTAATATATGCGTTCCTGCGGGTGCAACGCTGAACCAATTGCACGATATTGTGTTGGTTTTTTTGCGGCGTAGCCAGCTTCATGATGGCTTTGTTGCCGCGCCTGCTGTCACGATGGCTTTGATCGAGTATTTCCCTTGTCGTTAATGTAGTAAGACTTTAAATTTATCTTTTAAGTCATTGATTTTTAAATAGATATAATTTTATTAAAACGCACTCTATTATTTTCATAATGTTAATTCTCCTGCGCTAATCTAAGCTTAATAATAAAAGTGTGTGAGGACATCTGATGCAAAATATGCATTCGGACATAGGACAAGATTGGCAAAAATTAGCGGTTGAACCGGGGCTGGAATTCCACCCCGAAACCGTGTTTTACGACCCGCAATTCAGCGCGGTTGATCCTGAGGCAATACAGGCCGAAAAAGCCGCCGCGCGCGCCCAAGAAGATCGTGACGATCTGGGGCGTGAACAGCAAGGCGTGAACGGCAACCGCATAAACCGCTTTACCGCAAGTGAAGATAATAACGCCATCGCCGCGCGTCAAAATGCGAGAAGCGGCATGGATATGATGATGGGTGAACTCAATCGCCAACAAACCTATCGCAATCATATGTCAGATGCCGATTATAATCGTTACATCGCACAGCCTCACGACGATATGATGCATGAGGCGAGCGCGATGGAAGCCGCCTTACAAACACTATTTCAAGAGGCAATCGCGCAAAGCGAAGTCGCCCGCGCGGCCTATCAAGCAGCGCAAGATAATGCGATGCAGCTTGATGATGGAAGCCGCGCTTATTTGAGACAAGACGGTGTCTTTGTTGATGATGATGGCGTTCCCATTGAGGCTGAAGCGCAAAGCGAGGCCGCAGTCAGGCATGATGAGCGCGAAGGCTTTACGACAGCAGAAGAGCTTGATCAAAGCAAAAACATGTTTTCCTCTAGTATAGAAAGAGCCGCATTATTAGAATCCTCTATTGATGAAATACGCTCTATACAAGAAAGAGCAGCAGAAACACGCCTTCAATTTGATAATGAAGATATCTCACAAGCTGAATTTGATGAAAGAATGCAGCTTCATACAAGCGATATAGACGCTGTCTACGCGCCATTTTCAGAGAGCGATAGACAATTTATTGCTCAAGAAGCTGAGGGGGAACAAGCGAGCATGCTTGAAGATGGTAATCTTATCACGAATAAAGCTGAAGTAGAGGTTGATGTGGAAGTCGATGCGACCGTTTATGAATTTGATTTTAGTGCGATGGGGATTGATATCGAGCCTGCTGAGTCGAGACTGTCATATGCACAGTCAATGGATGGCAGTGGTTTTGAAAATGCATCGAATTTAACGGCCGCTTTTTCAACCAGTGTTATTGCCGATTCTACTGTGCCGACTCAAGCCAATGATCTGTCCAATAATAATGATAATGTAGATAATGATAATCGCGGCAATCAGCCTCCGCCATCAACTTTAACGCTTTGATTTTAAATATAGAATCATTATTTCTGGTATTCTTATTTTCAATATGATAAATTTTTATCATTAAAAAATAAGGATACGAATATGAAAATGACAGCCGCAAGCCTAGCCGTGACCGCCTCATTATTATTTGCAGCCCCTGCAAGTGCCGTCACACTCGCACAATTAAATGGCCTTTCTGATGAACACAAAGATCATGTTTACAGCACGATTGCTAATGCCGTCATTGAGAATAGTTTTGATGATCCGAACGTTGTTGATTGTGCGCGTGAGCTTTTCTTCACAAGTTATAGGGGCTTAGATAGCAGTGAGGGTGTCCTTCGTTTTATTGCTGTTATGGGTAACCTTGAAAACGAAGAGGGTGGCTGGGACACGCGTGTCCAAGACCTTGTCTTTTCATTGATCCGCGATAAATGCGTTGAGGGCGATCAAGCCGAGGCGCCTGCCGCGCCTGCGCCTAGTCCTGCGGGATAATTTTAATATTATTAATTAAGTTTTCGGCACGGTGAAAAAGAACGTCGTGCCGTTACCGTCTTTGGATTCAATCCAGATTTTACCATCATGGCTTTCAACAATCTTGCGGCAAATAGCCAACCCTAAGCCTGTGCCGGGCGTGTCTTGTTTTTGTTTCACTCTGGTGAACATTTCAAAAACATATTCCAGCTTGTCTTCAGGGATGCCGATACCGTTATCTTCAACCGAAAACAGCCAATGATCTTCCATTTCTTCGGCACATATTTTGATTTCTGGTACTTTATCACTGCAATATTTCACAGCATTTTCCATCAAATTCATCATTAAGCGCTCAAACTGGCTTCGGTCATAATGAATGGTTGGCATGGGGCTTGTTTGTAAAGAGAGATCACTTTCTTTAAAGACCGCCCGCAGCATGTCCGTCACTTCATCGATCACGTCTGTTGCATCAAACATGTTTTGCTCGCTTGGCGCTGCGGCAAAGCGGGCATATTCAAGCAATTCATCAATAATATTCCCAAGATGATCCGTGGCGTCTAGTGCGTCGCGGATATAGCCTTTGGCGCGTTTGTCCAGCTTGCTTTCGCTGGTCATCTCCAGCAATTCCAAAAAGCCGTTCACCGCGCGCAAAGGCTGCTGCAGATCGTGCGAGACAACAGAGGCATAAAGTTCAAGTTCTTTGTTAGAGCGGTAAAGCTCCTGCTCGACCTTTTTCTTTGCTGTAATATCAATGATTGAACCACACATGCGTGTGGCCTTTCCGGTAAAATCCCAAACAGCCTGACCGCGGTTAAATGTCCAGATTTCCTGACCATCTTTTTTCAATAACAGATACTCGGTAATCAGTGGTTTTTTGCTTTTAAGGTGGCTTCGAATGATATTTTTTACACTCTCGCGGTCTTCAGGATGAACATGTTCGAAAAATTCGAGGCTAGTTAGCGGTAGTTTGGATGCATTTTCAACATTAAACATTTTTTCTGCCGGCCCTGCCCAATGAAACACATCATTTTCAATGTCCCAGTCCCACATAATGGAAGCTGAGCCTTTGGCCGCCAGCTCAAACCGTTCTTCACTTTCGCGCAGGCGCTGCATATATTGATTTTGGGTCATCTCATGGCCAACCCACTGGCTAATCATACGGATCAGCGATAACTCGTTACTATTGAACTCTACGTCTCTGGCGTGCGGGCTGCTGAAATTTAAGGTGCCATAACGTTCGCCGGCAACAAAAACAGGCATGCCGATATATGACTGAATATTTGTTTTTGGCAGAATTTTGAAATGTTGTGCCTCGTGAATGCTGGGGACGGCCGAAATGGTATCGACATTGATGACATTTTTGCAAAATGTATCGCCAAGCTTTAAAACCGTATCTTTTTTCAATCGGTCATCTTGACTATAAGCATGCAAAATTGTGTATGTTTGGTCTTGAACATGGCTGACCATGCCGTAAGGCATATTATAAAAATCACAGCCAAGGCGCAAAATCTCCTGAAGGCGCGCATCAAGGCTGAAGCCTTTATCGGAAGATATCTGATAAATCTTGCGCAAAATCGTATCTTCTTTTTTCTGCTGGGTGATGTCCGTTGCGATACAAAGAAGATATTTTTTGCCGTCTTGGCCTTCAAAAGACTGCTTGCGCGTATTTAAAATAATGTCTTCACCATGCGCATTGCGAACAACCTCTTCATAAAGTGTAAAGCCGACATCAAGCGCATGTAAATCTTTGGCCTTAAAAAGAGCGACTTGTTCTTCGGGAAAGTTTTCAAACATTGTTTTACCGATAATTTCGGCAGGGTTCATATTAAGCAAATTAAAAAACGCTTTATTGGCTGTTATAATACGCAGCTGCTTGTCTTTGACAAATACCATGTCAGGGATAGCATCAATCACATTTTGTAAAAATAGCCGCGAAGCTTCAATTTCGTGATTGCGATCGGACAAAAGCGAAATGTCTTTTATCACCCCAAAAATGGCTGTCATCTTACCACTCTTGTCAAATTCACACTCTCCGATACTTTGTACATGTTTCACCATATCAGGCCCGATAGCCAGGCGCGCTGTGAAATTAAAGCCTTCTTTATTTTCTTCTGCGCGCTCAAGACAGGCTTTCACATGCGTTTGGTCGTCTTTGTGGTAATATCCGATAGCTTCGGCAAGTTTAGGCGTTGGTCTGTCTTCCTCAACGCCATGAATGCGATAAACTTCGGGCGACCAAAATATTTTTTGTGTTTTTAAATCGACATGCCAATGACCAACTTCCGCAAAAAATTCAATTTTCTGCAAAAGCCGCTTTAAATCAGGTGATTGTTCCAACATGTTGCCTATCATTTCAAAATCCCTAAGCTTTTGTAAAGTTTATACAAAAGCCATGAACAGAAGGTGAATATTTTAGGATTAGAATGCGCGTTTCAATGTAAACGACGCCAGCGACCGCAATATCTCTTGCATAACGCTGTTTTTGGCCGCTGGTAAGGCATTTTCGGCCATACTGACGTATGTCTGCGCGAGGGCAAAACTCTGTGCAACGGCGTCATGTTTTTCTAAAATTTCAAGAGCGCTTTCAAAATCACCCTCTTTTTGGTTTTTGTCTTGAATTGTCCGTTGCCAAAAAAGCGTTTCCAACTCATCCGCGTTTTCAAGTGCGAATATAACAGGGGCAGTCATTTTCCCTTCACGAAAATCATCGCCAATCGTTTTTCCAAGCGCTTCTTGGTCGGCCTTATAATCTAAAATATCATCGGCAATTTGAAACGCGATGCCCAAAGCCATGCCATAATCATGCATCGACTTTTGCGTTTGCGCGTCTGCGCCCGCAATCACAGGGCCAACTTCGCAGGAGGCGGCAAAAAGGGCGGCGGTTTTAGCCTTTATCACAGCCAAATACTCATCCAGCGATGTCTCTATGTTATTGGCTGTGCCAAGCTGCATCACTTCGCCTTCGGCTATAATGGCGGAGGCGTCGGATAAAATGCGCAATATTTCAAGCGAGCCGTCTGCGACCATAAGCTGAAACGCTTTTGAAAATAAATAATCTCCAACCAAAACGCTGGATTTGTTACCGAAAATTAAATTAGCGGCTTTTTGCCCGCGCCGCTCGTCACTTTCGTCGACAACATCATCGTGCAGAAGCGTGGCGGTATGAATGAATTCAACCGCCGCTGATAAGCCGTGGGCGCGCTTCATATCACCTTCAAATAAAAGTGTGCCGGCAAGGGTCATAAGAGGACGAATACGTTTGCCGCCAGCGGCAATCAGGTATCCGGCCAATTGCGGGATCATCGGTACATCGGATTGCATTTCTTTTAAAATAGCCGCATTCACCTCGCGCATATCATCCGTAAGCGAATCGCTCAGGCTGTCCAGCGGTGAAGCGAGCGATGTGGCTTTTTCTTGTGAAGCGATATCTGACATGCTACTGAATTAGACCATCATATATTTTTTAGCAAGTGGTTATAAAGAGCAATGAAAGAAATTTTCAACACAAATTGTATTGTCATGATGTCGCGTGTGCAAAGTATTTTGAACGATCACGAGATTGTACACCACACCAATGGCTACAATATCAGCGCACTTTTTGGGCATTCTGTTGGGCTTTTGCCGATTTCTTTAATGGTAGGGAACGACGATTATTGGGATGCGGCGCGCATTTTGCGGATGGAAAAGATAACGCCAAGCTGTGATATGAAGTAGCGCGTGATGTATGGCACAGCGTGCAACTAAAGATTCAGATGAAATTTCACTTTTAAATGGCCGCGTTTGTTTAAAACAACTTAAAGGCGGCTTTCGCTCCTGTATTGATAGCGTGCTGGTGGCCGCCGCGTGCCCTGCAGGGCAGGGGCAACGGATTTTAGACCTTGGGTGCGGAGTTGGCGGAATCACCTTTTGCTTATCCGCGCGTCTTGATAATATGGAGATTATCGGCATTGATCGCGAGCAAGCCTATCTTGATATTGCCACCGAAAACTTGCTCTTAAATGACACTGTGCAAACAGCAAACAAAATTAATTTTATCGCCCGCGATGTTTCTGATTATCGTGATGAAACAAGATTTGATCATGTGGTGTGTAACCCGCCCTTCCTTGAGGCTGGCCACCATATTCCATCGCCTGAGGCCATTAAGGCAAGCGCGATGGGGCACGGGGCAAAGGATGCAAGGCTTGAAGACTGGATCGATTGTGCGTTTTATAATTTAAAGCCGCGCGGCGTGCTGACCATAATCCATCGAAGCGATATGGCTGATAAAATTATTCGTTCTATGGGCAAACGGTTCGGCGCGATTGAAATCATCCCGCTATGGCCCAAACAAGGCGTGGATTCAAAGCGCGTGATAATACGCGCCACCAAAGACCGCAAATCGCCCTGCATGATCCGCGCTGGTTTGGTTGTGCATAAAGACGATGGCTCTTATAGTGATGAGGCCGAAACAATTTTAAGAGGCGCGCAATGTCTTTATTAGCGTGCCTTTGTCAAAAAGGAGCATATCAATGTCAGATAAAATGAAAAAAGCACGATCATGTGCCGAAAAACTGCCCATCTTGGGTGAATGGCTTGCGCCTTGCGCCAAGGCGGTCACGATCCGTTTTTCCGGTGTCATTGCCGATAAAACCAGCCCTCAAGGCGGTATTTCGTATGAGCGGTTTCGCAAAGCCATTGATAAAGCCTTTGATAAGCGCGGCGCAAAAGTGATTGTGATGGTGATTAACTCGCCCGGCGGCGCGCCCGCGCAATGCTCGCTCATCACAAGCCATATTCGCCGATTGGCAGACGAAAAAGAGTTGCCCGTTTATGCGTTTGTCGAAGATGTCGCCGCTTCTGGCGGCTATTGGCTGGCGTGTGCGGGCGATGAAATTTATGCGCAGGAAACCTCGATTGTTGGCTCAATCGGTGTTATTTTTTCAGGCTTTGGGTTTGAAGATTTTATCGAAAAACACCAAATTCATCGCCGCCTTTACACCGCAGGCAATGAAAAATCATTCATGGACCCCTTTGTTGCGCCAAAAGCAGCAGACGAAAAACGCATCAAGACATTACAATCAGATATTCACGAAGCCTTCACAGACTGGGTCAAAGAGCGGCGTGGCATGCTGTTACAAGGCACAGACAAAACATTGTTCGAAGGGCAAATTTGGGGCGGCAACAAAGCCAAAGACGCCGGATTAATCGACGGGATCGGCGAGCGCTTTGCGGTGATTAAAGAAAAATTCGGCGAAGATATACGTTTTGTCGATGTCACGCCCGAAAAGAAAACATTCTTCCCGCTCTCGCTTTTAACCAAAACGCACCATAAAGACATCGCCTCCGAGATCATCGATGCGATTGAAACCCGCACATTATGGCAGCGTTTCGGGCTTTAAATCGCGCGCATTTTCTCTTGTAAAAACGACAAGACCTCATCCATCGGAATGCGGTGCTGCTCCATCGTGTTGCGCTCGCGCACAGTGACAGTACGATCCGTGATTGTGTCATTATCGATGGTGAAGCAAAACGGCGTGCCGATTTCGTCTTGGCGGGCATAACGCTTGCCGATATTTTGTTTGATATCAATATCCACGTCATAATGCTCGCGCAAAACCATGTAAAGCTCGGTCGCGATCGGGACATGGTCTTCTTTTGCCGTCAGGGGCAAAATCGCCGCTTTTTTCGGCGCAACCGAAGGGTGGAAGTTTAAGTAAACACCGGAAGGGCGATTTTCATCAGGCGTGTAGGCTTCACAAATTAGCGCCAAAACACCGCGCGTGAGACCACAGGAGGGCTCGATAACATCAGGCAAAAAGCGCTCATTGGTTTGCGGATCGAGATATTCAAGCTTGGTTTTTGAAAATTCTTGATGCTGCGTCAAATCAAAATTACCGCGATGGGCCACGCCTTCAAGCTCGTCAAACCCGCCATTGCTGAACGGGAATTGATATTCAAAATCAATCGTGCGATCTGAATAATGCGCAAGCTCTGCCTTCGGCACATCCAAAAAGTGAAGTTTTTCCAGCGGGATACCGACAGCTTGCCAAAAATCTTTGCGCTGTTGCACCCAAAAATCAAACCAAAGCGGGGCTTCGTCCGCATGGCAAAACCACTCAAGTTCCATTTGCTCAAACTCGCGCGAGCGAAAGATGAAATTACGCGGCGTGACTTCATTGCGGAACGCTTTGCCGATCTGCGCCATGCCGAACGGCACTTTGACGCGCGATGAATCAAGCACGTTTTTAAAGTTCAGGAAAATCCCCGCGCAGGTTTCAGGGCGCAGATACACCTTGTTTTCCTCGCCTGCGGCGGCGCCGGCAAAAGTGTGAAACATCATATTAAATTGGCGTGGCTCGGTTAATGTGCCGGCGTCTTTGACATCAGGGCCGATGACTTTTGCCATGGCTGCGGAATCCAGCTTATCAAATGTTGTCATATCAAACGCGCCGATGCTGCGCCCGCGCCCCAGCTTTTTAACGCGCTTTTCAACGTCTTGTTCTTCCATATCGTTTTCAACCGCGATGGAGGCGCCTTCGCCGTCTTTGGGAATGTAGACATTCAAATGATCGGCGCGATAACGCTTTTTGCTGTCTTTGCAATCCACCATCGGGTCGTTGAAGCCGCCAATATGGCCTGAGGCTTCCCAGCTTTTGGGATTTTGGATAATTGCGCTATCAAGCCCGACAATCTGGAGTGGCTGGCCTTCATAGTCCGTGCCTTTTGGGCCGAGCGGCGGCGTGATGACCATTTTCTTCCACCATAAATCGCGCAAATTATTTTTCAGCGCTGTTCCAAGGGGGCCATAATCCCAAAAGCCGTTAATGCCGCCATAAATATCGGATGCGCCGAAAATAAAGCCGCGGCGTTTGCAAAGCGCAACAATATCTTTCATATCAATCAGCGTTTGGTCAATCGGCGCAGGGTTTTGTGTTTGATCTTTATTGTCAGTGTGGGCGCTGGCTTGTGTCATAATGTGTTATGGCCTTTTATTTATGTTATATTTCAAATAGAGAATAGCCGAAGAGCATCAAAATACAAATAAAAAGGACATAAAATGGGATTGAAAGACATCTGGCAACTGGTGCGCCAAGACGATAACGGGCTGGTTTATTTATGTCAGGGGAATCTTGAAGAAAAAGCGGCGCGCAAGCTGGCGGATGATTTTAACCACGCCAACGATCAAAAACCGCACCCGCACAAACAGCTTTATTTTGCCGAAGTGAAACAGCCCCGCTTATAATAGTGTTTATAATAGCGCTTATCACGATATTTAAAGCGCGCTATATATCGCGTGAAAACACAGTCTGGCACCACGCGCGCACGCGCTCGTTCTGATAAGGCGTTTGCTCATAAGCATCACAAAGCACATAGCCGCCATTTTTTTCATCAATTGAAATATCATATTTCCAGTAATTCATTCCGAATGTATGGGCGCATAATTCCCAATAGCTTGGCCCTTGTAATGCAACAAAGCCCGCGTTAAAGCGGCGGTAATGGTCAATATCGGTCGTTTGTGTGTGCGCATGGCGAACGAAATCTTTACATTCGGCAATGATACGAACTGTGCGGGTTTGTGGTGGCGTTTTGAGATTAAAGTAAAATGTTGAAAGGCTGGCTTCTACACCTTGCTTTTGAAGCATAACGCCTGAGACGATCAGCAATAAAATGATGGCAGGAATGGAAAGAGAGCGCTTTTTGAACGCTTTAAAAACGAGATAGGCTGTGCCGCCCCATTGGCGATAACTCATGACGCAGGCCACAAACAAAAGCGCGCCGATGAGAACATAGACGGCCAATTGGCTAGTATCTGTCATATTCAAAAACATGTGTGCGCCCGTTATCCTTTGTTTCAAAGTTCTTCCGCACACATATGATCAAGCGCTTATAGCACGCTTTTTTTTCTTATCTTATTTTACGTGCAAAATCCTTTCAAAATGATTATTTATATCAATAGCTTGAATGAAAATTGAGATAGTTTCACTTCAAATTAACAACAAAACAAAATCGTGTTTTCTTAAAATTGAGCATAAAATGAAATTTGAAATTGAAAAAACAGATGATCGTGACCTCATCGCCGCCATAGATAAAGCGGCGGGGCAGGCTTTATCGCTGGATGATATTGACCGCTCGCTTTTGGCGCAATCAAAAGGGGAACGCGATATTTTTGCGATTTATGATAGCGCGCAAAACCAAGCTGTCGGCACGGCGATTTTAAACTGGAAGCCGCGCTATGCGTTTTATCAAAAATTGAAGATTCCTGAAATTCAGGATGTAAAAATCATCACGCCTCATCGCCGCAAAGGCTTTGCAAGCTTGTTGATCGATCATTGTGAAAAGGAAGCGCGCCAAAAAAACGCTGAATATGTCGGTATTAGCGTCGCGCTTCATAACGGCTTTGGGCCAGCGCAAATGTTATATGCCAAGCTTGGCTACATGCCTGATGGTAACGGCATCACATATGATCGCACGCCGGTTGATCGGGGACGCTCATATATTGTGGATGATCAGCTTT